>Ga0114963_10001530_pt1 | contig 15987 bp, 4 predicted proteins | sample C_131016_EF_Meta_FD_87019 | JGI IMG/M metagenome (GOLD analysis project Ga0114963, IMG submission 87019) | Freshwater microbial communities from Lake Croche, Canada to study carbon cycling - C_131016_EF_MetaG | ecosystem: Environmental > Aquatic > Freshwater > Lake | place: Lake Croche, Canada...
CATGGCCACCGTTTGCGCGGTCGAGAAGACGGCGATGTCGGCGCTCGGCAGGGCGGCCAGATCTACGGTCTCGAAGGCGGCAATCTGGCTTGGTGTCAGCGCGACCGTCTGATCTGTCGACAGTATCGCCACTTGCGCGGTGGTGAGGGCGACAATCTGGCCGCTGGTCAGGTTCGGGATCTGGGCCGAAGTGAGGGCCGCAATCTGACTGGTTTTGAGGGCTGCCACCTGCGCAGGTGTCAAAGCCGCAACCTGATCGGACTTGAGCACGGCGACGTCAGCCGGTGTCAGCGCAACCAGTGCGGATGTGCTTAGACCTGCTACCTGTGCCGTGGTCATGGCGACCGTCTGGGCGGTCGAGAACACGGCGATATCGGCGCTCGACAGGGCAGCCAGATCCTGGGTTTCGAAGGCGGCAATCTGGCCTGGTGTCAACGCCACAGTCTGGGCGGTCGACAAGACAGCTGCCTGACCCGTCGTCAAAGCAACGATCTGGTCGGTTTTCAAGACAGCAATCTGGCCGGTTTTCAGGTTCTGGATCTGGCTCGGTGTCAGAGCCGCGATCTGGCTTGTTTTCAGGGCCGGAACCTGCGTGGTGGTGAGGGCCGCGATCTGGTCGGACTTCAACACCGCAATACCGGTGGTCGAGAGGGCCGCGATCTCGCTGTTGGTGAGCGCGGCAATCTGGGCCGTTGTCATTGCCAAGGTCTGGCTTGTCGTCAAGACAGCGATATCGGCGTCGGGCAGGGCGGCCAGATCCTGGGTTTCAAGCGCGGTGATCTGGCTTGGGGTCAGTGCCAGTGTCTGATCCGAGGTGAGAACTGCCGTCTGTGCGGTCGTCAGTGCGACAATCTGGTTGGTGGTCAAAGCCGGAATCTGGGCAGGCGTCAGTGCGATGATCTGGGGACCTGACAGAGCCGGAATTTGTGCCGTTGTCAGGGCTGCAACCTGCTGATTGTTGAGCGCGGCAATGTCGGCCGTCGGCATCACAGTGATCTGTGTGGTCGTAAGGGCTGCGATTTGAGCCGTTTTCAAAACCGGAATCTGGCTGATGGTCAGTGCCACAATCTGGTTGGTTTTGAGACTTGCGATCTGATCGGTCGTCAGGGCCAGAATTTGGTCATTTGTGAAGGCCGCAATGTCATGCGTATGCAAGGCATTGATCTGGCTTGTCGTCAGCGCTGCGATTTGCTGGGTGCTGAGTGACACGACCTGAGCCGTTGACAGCGCCATGATCTGGCTGCTGGTCAATGCGACAATCTGCTGTGTTCCGAGGGCCACGAGATCATCGGTCGGCAGAGCGGTGATCTCGGAAGGGGTCAGCGCGACAATCTGGTCTGTGGTGAAGGCTTTGACCTGATCGGCCGAAAGGGCGGCAATATTGGCGGTCGGGAAGGCCGACAGGTCTTGCGGCTCGATGGCTGCCACCTGCGCCGTGGTCAGGTTGGACACCTGTGATGGCGACAAGACCGCCACCTGCGAGGACAACAGGGACGCAATCTGTCCAGTTCTGAGTGCCGGGACTTGCGAGACAGTCAGTGCGGCAATCTGGCTGTTTTTAAGGGCAGGGATCTGCGTGGTCGTGAACGCCGCAATCTGGTCATTGGTCATCACCGAAATGTCGGCCGTATGGATGACAGAGACTTGCGATGTCAGGAGGGCTGCGATCTGTGCAGTGGTCAGTGATGTGATCTGATCGGTTGCAAGAGCTGTGATCTGGTTGGTCTTGAAGGCAATAATCTGGCTGGTCGTGAAGGCGGCGATCTGATCATCGGTTAAAGCTGCCACATCGGCAGTATGAAGGACAATGATCTGTGACGTTGTCAGTGCCGGGATCTGGGTGGTGGTCAGGGCTTGGAATTGATCCGAATTCAACGCCATGATCTGGCTTGTCGTCAGTGTGGATAGCTGCAGTGTGCTCAATACTGCGACATCCTCGAGCGACAGGGCCTGGATTTCTGGTGAAGTCAGGGCGATGATCTGGTTGGTGGTCAGCGCGGCAATCTGGCCCGTGCCCAATGCTGTAATATCGGCGGTCGAGAAGGCGGCAATATCCTGTGTTTCAATCACGCCGATCTGGGTGGGTGTCAGCGCGACCGCCTGATCGGTTTTCAGAACGGCGATCTGGCCGGTGGTCAGCGCAATGATCTGCGGATTGGTCAGCTGCGGGATCTGGGCAGGTGTCAGCGCCGTGATCTGGTTGGTCTTCAGCGCAACCACTTGTGCGGTTGTCAGTGATGGCACTTGGCCGGACGTCAGTGCCGCAACCTGGTCGGATTTCAGGCTGCTGATCAAACCGGTTGACAGGGATGCCAGCTGGTTGGTGTTCAGGGCTGTAATCTGGTTGGTCAGCAAAGCGCTGATCTGGTTGGTTTTAACGGCGGCCAGCTGATCGGTTGTCAGTGCGGAAATATCGACAGGATCAAACGCCACCAGCTGTTCGCTCGACAGCGTCTGGATCTGTTGTGTGGTCAAAGCGGCAGTTTGGTTGCTGGTCAGGGCTGTTGTCTGCGCTACAGTCAAAGAGGTGATTTGACCGGTGGTCAGAGCCGAGACCTGCGTGGTGGTGATCGCCTGGATCTGGTTGGTCTTGAGCACCGGCACTTGCTGGCTGGTGAGAACCGCAAGTTGTGACGTTGCCAGGCTGGCCAGGCCACTTGTTGTCAAAGCGGTCAGTTGTGACGAGGTCAGAACCGTGATCTGGCTGCTTGTCAGGGCAGCCAACTGGCTTGTCAGCAGGGCTGAGACATCCTGCGGTGTCAGAGCCGTGATCTGGGAGGGCATAAAGCCGGCGATCTGGGCCGATTTGAAAGCTGTGATCTGGCCTGTAGACAAAGCCGGAATTTGATCCGCTGTCAGGGCTTTGATTTGCGGGTCGGTCAGGTTGCCGATCTGTGATGTAGTCAGAACCGAGATCTGGCCGGGTGTCAAAGCCGAAATCTGGTCGGTTTTGAAGCCCGTGAATTGCGGCTGTGTCAGAGATGTCAGCTGCAAACTGGTCAGGACCGCAATATCTTGCGGAACAATAGCCGCGACCTGGCTTGTCGTCAGGGAAATTAACTGTGTGGTGGTCAGCGATGTCACCTGGTCGGGAGACAGGACCGCGATTTGCACCGTTGACAGCGAGGCCAGCTGATCGGTTTTCAAAACCTGGATCTGCGCCGAACCGAAGGCGGTGATCTGGGAGGTTTTCAAGGCCGGAATCTGGGTGGTCGTCAGCGATGTGATCTGGTCGCTGGTCAGCGAGAGCAGCTGGTCCGGCGTCATCGAACGGATCTGGCTGGTCAGCAATCCGGCAACCTGAGTGGTCGTCAGGGCGGTGATCTGTTCCACCGACAATGCGGCAAGCTGCTGTGTTTTCAGAGCGGCAACGCCTGTGGCCTGAAGCGCCACAATCTGGCTGGTCGACAGCGCGGCCACATCATTGATCGGCAAAGCCGCAATTTGGGCCGTGCTCAGCGCGCCAATCTGCCCGGTGCTGAAGGCAATGGCCTGATCGACGCTTAAAACTGCTATTTGCGATGTCGAGAGCGCGTTAACCTGATCCGTGTTCAAAGCCTGCACCTGTTGGGTGGACAGGGCGTTGACCTGCTGGGTCCGCAGGGCGGCGATGCCGGCAGATCCGAAGGCCAGGATTTGCGAGGTTGACAGATTGCCGATATCGGATGGCGGCAAGGATGATATTTGGGCCGTCGTCAGGGCTGCCACTTGCGCTGTTGTCAGTGCAATAGCCTGATCGGGGTTGAACACGGCCACCTGTCCGGTTGTCAGAGCTCTGATCTGGCTGGTGGTCAGGAAGGGCAGCTGATCCGGTGTCAGCGCCGCAATCTGGCTGGTTTTGAGGGCAACAACTTGCGCGCTCGATAGAACCGACAGCTGTCCCGAGGTCAAAGACGGGATTGTAGAGGTCTTCAGGGCAAAAATATCGGCTGTCGACAGCGCCGATATCTGTCCGGGTTTCAGCGCGCCGACCTGCTCGGGCGCCAGAATACCGATTTGCGAGGTGGTCAGCGCAGCGATCTGGCTGGTCAGCAAATTGGCCACTTCGGCTGTGGTCAAAGCCGCAATCTGGGCCGGTGCGAGGGAAGCAATTTGTGCCGAGCCGAGTGCCGTGATCTGTGTCGTTGAGAACAAGGCAATATCGGCGGTTGGCAAAGCGGCCAGTGCTGCCGTTGTAAACGCCGAAATCTGGGACGCTGTCAGCGCCATTGTCTGATCAGCGGTAAAGGCCGCAATCTGATTGGTGCCCAGAGCCGTGATCTGGCTCGTCGTGAGTACGGCGATTTGATCTGGCGTCATCAAGCTGAATTTTGCTGGCTTCAGCGACGAAATCTGGGTCGTTGTCAGGCTGGTGATTTGCGAAGTCGTCAATACCGTCAAATCGGCCAGCGGCAGGAAATCAAGCTGTGTCACAGACAAAGCGGCAATTTGCGGCCCTGTCAGGGCGGTTGCCTGTTCCTGTTGCAAGGAGGCCACTTGCACTGTTGTCAGCGCACTGATCTGGCTTGTTGTCATTGCCGAAATCTGCGCCGGTGCAAGAGCGGTGATCTGGGCGGTTTTGAAAGACGGAATCTGCGCGCTGGTCAGGGACGCAATCTGTTGGGTTGTCAGGCTTGTGACCTGATCGGCTGACAAGGCAATGATCTGGCCCGAGGTCAGGGCAGCGACTTGCGCCGAGGTGAAGGCTGTCAAATCCTCGAGGGTCAGTGATGCCACCTGATTGGGCGTCAAAGCGGTGATTTGAGCGGTTTTGATCGCGGTGATCTGTGACGAATTCAGCGCCGCCAGCTGGTCATTGGTCAGGGCCGCCACCTGGGTATTGGTGAAGGCCCGCAATTGCTGCGAACTCAGCAGGCTCATCTGGTCAACAGACAGGATCGAGATTTGCGGCGTGGTGAATTGCGAGATCTGGGCGGTTGTAAGGGCAACGAAATCATCGGTTGCCAGCGCAGAAATCTGGGTGGATCGCAAAGCCTGGATCTGGCTCGATGTCAAAGCGCGGACATCGGTTGTCGTCAGGGCGACAATGCCAGCCGTTGTCAAGGCCGAGACTTGCGTGTCAGTCAAGGCGACGATCTGGTCGCTGGACAGCGAAGCCACTTGTTCGGTGGTCAGATTGGCCACCTGTGCCGTGGTCATTGCCTTGATGTGGCGGGCACTTAAAGCCGCAATCTGCGAGGTTTTAAGCGCTGCAATGCCTGCCGTGCCCAAGGCCACCAGCTGGCTGGTGGTGAGCAGGGCAATCGATTGCTCCGGCGACAGAACCGAAATCTGGGCCGGTGTCAGCGCGGCAACCTGATTGTTCGACAAGGCGGCAATCTGCGCCGGAATCATTGCCGCAACCTGATCCGTCGACATCGTCGTGATTTGCTGGGCCGTGAGACCGGTAATCTGGTTTGTGGTCATGGCCGCAATGTTGTTGGGCGGGATGACCACAATGTCCGAGATCGGCAGAACAGCAATTTGCGCGCTTTTGAAAGCCACCATCTGGGCCGTATTCAGAACGGCCACCTGATCGGGGCTGAGCACTTTGACCTGCGTTGTGGTCAGGCTCGATACCTGCGCGGTGGTCAGGGCTGTAAAATGATCTGCCGTCATCGACAGAATCTGGGTTGTTTTGAGTGCCGCAATGCCGGCCGAGCCAAAGGCGACAATCTGGTCTGCGGACAAAGCCGCAATATCGGCAGCGGCAAAAGCCGCATAATCAGCCGTCGACAGGACTGCGATCTGGGCGGTACTGAAGGCGGCGGCTTGATCGGGGGTCAGGACTGCCACTTGCGCCGTACCCAGTGCCGCGACCTGCGCTGTCGTCATGGCCGCAATCTGCGGTGGAGCAAAAACGGAAATCTGGCTGGTTTTAAAGTTTGTTACCTGGGAGGACGTGAAGGCGGCAATCTGATCGGTCGCCAATGCGACAATCTGGTCTTGGGTCAGCGAACGGACCTGGGCGCTGCTGAAGACCGCAATTTGGGCCGTGGTCAGATAGGTCGCCTGGTCAGCTGTCAGGGCAGAAATCTGCGTCGATTTCAGCACGCTGATCTGTTGTGTGCTCAGCGATTGGATCTGCGAGCGGTCTAGGGCCGCAATGTCGGCATTGGAAAGAGCTGTAATATCGGACTGGCTCAACGCATGGAGTTGCCCGGTCGACAAGGTGCTGATCTGGTCAGGCGAGAGGCTGGCAATCTGGTTGCTGGCCATCTGGCTGATCTGGGACGTGGTCAGGGCGGCGATCTGGTTGTTGCTCAGAACGGCAATCTGGTTGGTCCTGAGCGCATTCAACTGCCCGGTATTGAGCGACGAGATTTGTCCGCTGGTGAGAGCTGTCACCTGATCCAGTGTCAGTGACCGGATCTGGGTGGTAGAAATGGCTGCGATTTGCGGCGTTGTCAGGGCTGTCAGCTGTTCCTGGGTCAAGACGCTGATCTGCGAGGACCGCAATGCAACGATCTGGTCACTGTTCAGTGCGGCAATCTGCTCATTGGACAAAGAACCAAGGCCACTTGTGGTCAAAGCCGCGATATTGCTGGTCGAGAGACTGCGCAACTGGCGGGTTGTCAGGGAACTCAGCTGGTCGCCGCTAAGGATTTTAACCTGCGCCGTGGTGAGAGCTGCGACTTGCGTGGTGGTCAGGGCTGACAGTTGCGACTGAGACAACGCAGCGATCTGGTCGGATTTGAGGACCAAAATCTGGGCCGTTGTGAGGGATGCCAACTGTTCGGGCGACAAGGCATTGAGATCGGCACTGTTGAGCGCCATGACATTCGAGGTGACCAATGAGGCCAGTTGGCTGGTCGACAGGGCACTGGCCTGTTCAACGGTCAGGCTTGCCATCTGGGCGGTGGTCAAGGCAGCAATTTGCGCGGTGTTGAGGGCGGATACCTGACCTGCTGACAGCACCGTGATCTGGCTGGTTTTGAGCGAGGAGATTTGTGTCGATGTCAGCGCATTGAGCTGATCGGTGGTGAGTGAGGTGATTTGATCGGTGGTGAGCGCCCTGATCTGGCTGGAATTGAGCAATCTGAATTGGGTGCTGCTCAAAGCCGTCATCTGGGTAGGGCTGAGGACCGCAATCTGGTTGGTCTTGAGCGCCGCCAGACTGCCGTAATTCAGCGAGCTGATCTGCTCATTGGTCAGAGCGGTAATATCTTGTGTCGTCAAAGCCGAGAAATTTGTCGTCGACAGGGCGTCGATATGCGAGGTTTTCAATGCCATCACCTGCTCTGGCGACAGCTGTGTGATCTGGTTTGTGGTCAGCGCGGTGATCTGGCCGGTTGTCAGCGACAGGATCTGATCGGGCGAAAGGGCCACGATCTGGTGCGATTTGAGCGCGGAAATCTCGTCATTCGTCAGAGCCGCGATCTTGTCGCTGGTCAGCGTAGCAACATTGTCGGCAGACAGGCCGCCAATAGCAGCCGTGGACAGGGCAGCGATCTGCCTGGTATTGAGCGCGATGGTCTGGTCCGCACTAAAAACCGCAAGTTGGTTGGAGGTCAGACCGCCGATCTGCGCCGTCGACATGACTTGCAGCTGTTCGGGCGCCAGAGCTGTGATTTGGGTGGTGCGCAAAGCCCTCACCAGCGTGGCATTGAGGGCTTGAACCTGATCCGAGGACAGGCTGGCGATGTTTTGGGTCGCCATTACCGAGATCTGGCCGGTTGTCAGCGAAGAGATCTGGCCGGCATTCATCGCAGCCAGCTGGTCAAGCCGCAAGGCCGCCAGATCAGAGGTTGTCAGTGCCGAAATCACATTGCTCGACAGAGATGCGATCTGTTGTGATGACAGGGCGGCAAAGAGGCGTGTGGTCAGAACACTGGCCTGTGTCGAATTGAGTGCTGCAATCTGAGACGTCGTCAACCCGCTGGCTTGAGCTGCTGAAAGGGCCCCGATCTGATCGCTGCTGAGAGCCTGGATATGGTTTGTGGTCAGCGCGCCTAGCTGGCTGAAATTCAGTGCCGCAATCTGACGGGTGCCGAAGTTGGCGATCTGGCTGGTGGTCAGGGCGGCAATCTTGTTGCTGGCCAGCACCCGCAATTGTGACCCAGTCAGTGCAGAAATCTGGTCCGAACCCATGGCTCTCAATTGGGCCGATGACAAAATCGCCACATCCGCCAGCGACAGAGCCGTGATCTGGCTTGTGCTGAGAGCATTGAAATTGTTTTGTAAAATGACCGAAAACTGACTTGTTGTCAGTGCTGCAATCTGGCTTTGCGAGATGGCTGCAAATTGTGTGCTGCTGAACGCGTTGAACACGGCGGTGTTCAAAACCTTGATTTGTGCTTGGGTCAGCGACGAAATTTGTTCGGTGTTGAAGGCCAGAATGCTGTTGGTCTGGATGCTGGCCATTTGCGATGAGGTCAGCGTCTTGATCTGGATGCGGCTCAAACCGCTGATCTGCTCGGTCAACAGGGCTGAAAGTTGGCTGGATTTGAGTGATCTGATCTGGATCGTACCCAAAGCAGCCACTTGCGACGATTTCAGTGCGGTGACCTGCGTGGAATTGAAATTCGATACGCCTGCTGTCGTAAAAGCCGCAATTTGCTGGCTTGTCAGAGCTGTGATCTGGGCACTGGTCAGCACCGAGATCAGCTGGGGTTTCAGGTGCGAAATCTGCGATGATTTGAAAACGCTGATCTGGCTCGGACTGAAATTGACAAACTGGCTGGTTGACATGGCGCGCAACTGGACAGTCGTCAGCGCGGCAAGCTGTTCGGAGGTGAAGGCCGTAACCTGCGACGTGTGGAGCGCAGCCACATCATCCGTAGCGATTTTGACCACTTGTTCGGTTTTGAACGCTGCCAACTGGCTGTTGGTCAGCGACGAGACCTGCATGGTGGTCAGCGCCACCACCTGCGCGGTGGTCAGAGCCTTGATATGCGTGTTGTTCAGGCTGGTGATCTGGGAGGCCGACAACAGGCGGATATTGTTGCCAAGGCCGGTCAGCTGGTCGGTCGACAAAGCGGCGATTTCGCTGTTGGAAATGCCGGCAATGTCCGACGAGGTCCAGCTTGATGCCACGCTGGTCGGGGTCAGCAAGACACCCTGAAAATTGTCGAAAGCCAGTGACTGGCTATCAATCGTGCCGACCGAACTTTCCAAAACCCAGTTGCCGCCGAGCGATTTGGTGCCGGTCTCATCGAGCGAGGCGGCAATATCGGCTCCGGTGGCTTGAGCCAAAGCGGCCATGAACTCGCGGCCCGCCTGATTGGCCGCTACATCGCAGCCATAGAGCAAAATATCACCCGCATCCGACAGGCTCTGGCCGATTTGCTGCAATTGGCTGGCATGGGTCGCCAGTGTCGCCTGATCCACAGAGCCGGAACCGATGCTCAACATGCCTGAATTGGCATGAGAAAACACATGGATGCTGCTGATGCCGCTCATGTCGCGCACATCATTGGCCATCTGGGTCAGGCCGTCACTGCTCTGGTCGATCACAAAAGTCGTAATGCCCTTGGCCTGCAAATCCCTGATCAGCACATCGGAGTTGGCGATCTGGGAATCGACAAAGGCCACCGCATTAGCCGTCTCGAACGGTTTGAGGGGCGTGCTGCTGTCGGCCACGAGCCCGCTCAGGCTCTGGCGGCTCAGGCCCTGAATGTCTGAGGCAACCAGTCCCTGCTCCAAAGCAGGCTGGGGTGCGGTTGATGCCGCAACCGTTAGCGGGGTTTGCGACAGATAGGAGAGCAGTTCGATCTGGCTATCTGGGAAATAGCCTTGACGGGCAATTTTCTGGGCAATAGGGGGCAAAACGGCAGTGTCAGAGCCTGATCCGCCGGTTTCCCGTTTCAGGAAAGTCGAAGTCTGGCCCAATGTGAGCGCTGAAATCTGTGTGCTGGTCAGGGCGTCGACCTGACTGACGTCCAGCGCCGCCAGTTGTGCGGTTGACAGTGCGGTGATTTGCCCGGTCGACAAAGCCGCCATCTGGCCGGTGCTGAAACCCAGAATTTGGGCCGCCGACAGTTCTGCGATCTGTGCAGATGTCAGGCTGGCAATTTGGGTTGTCGTAAGCGACTTGATATCCGCAATGGATAATTCAGCAATAGTTTTCGCTGCCGAATTTGAGTTTTGCGTATTCGAAATTGTATTGGGCGTTAATGAGGTAATGTTATTGTTGATTATGACCATCACGGCCTCTCAACAATAGCGGATCGATATTCGTGAGATACGCAAAACATCAAGATAAATCTCACAAATTCCAGATTCAACAACTCGCACGCCAACAAAATGATTAGGACTTATGAAACTGCTTCCGCCGGATAACCCGTCGGAAATACACAAATAGCCCAATCATGTTCGGATTTATATTAGTGCCAGAATCATCGTTTGTATATGATTTACTTAAGAAAAAGCTAATTTTTGCCGCTTTTTTGCAAGCGCAGGGCAAGGGCCAATAGTTGCAGGTTTGAGGGGGGGCGGCGGATCAAGACTGGCCCTTCAGGACAGCCTGCAATGCGGCCTCGAACTCACGGGTGAACGTGTCGGTGTTGAACAGTTTTCCTTGCTCTTTCGCGGCTTGAATTTTGTCTCTCAGAGCTTTGATTTCATTTGGATTTATAGCCATACGAATAGCTGTTTTCTCGTAATCGTCAGCATTGAATGTAATCAGCTCCTCAAGGCCTATGCTTTTGAGCAGGCTTCCTGCCATACGTGATACATAGGTATGACCGGACAGGGTCAGCAAGGGAAGGCCGGCCCATAGCGCGTCATTGGCGGTGGTTCCTGCATTGTAAGGCATTGTATCTAAAAACAAATCAGCGACAGCGAACCGGGCGAGATAATCGGCAGGGGTGATACGCCCTGCAAAGCGAAGCCGCTGCTTGGCAATCCCGTGGGCGGCAGCGGCAGCCAGCAAATTGGCCTTTGACCACTGATTATCCTCAAGTAACCATAGCACGCTGTGTGGTGTGGCGCGCAATATTCGCATCCAGCTCCCAAATAACTCTGGGGTGAATTTGTGGTTGTTGTTGAAGGCACAGAATATGAAGTCATCCGGGTCAAAGCCGAATTGCGAACGCGGCGGTACTGCCGAAATCTGGCGTTTCCGGTCGCTGACCTGGAACAAACTGGGGAGATACAACGGTTTTTCGGTGAAATGCGGACATAATTCGGGCGGCATGATAAAGGTGTCTGCCACGATATAATCAACATAGGGCAGGGCGGATGGGCCGGGATATCCCAGATAGGCCACTTGAACGGGCGCCGGCCCGCGCGCGACAATATTAGGTCTGGCACCTGATGTAAGACCCTGAAGATCAACAACAATGTCGATTTCTTTGGACCTGATCAGCTCGGCTGTCTGCTCGTCTGTCATTCCGCCGACCAGATGGACATGGTCAAATGCTGATTTAACCCGCTGCCGGAAAGGTGTTCCGTCCTCCGGACTCCAGCAAAAAGCGTGTGTTTCAAAGAGGTTGCGGTCATGTGTTTCATATAATTCTACGGTCAGAAGCGATACCGCATGCATGCTGAGATTGGAAGAGAGATAGCCGATCCGTAACTTTTCATGCCCGTAATCATGCCGGAACGGCACCATTCTTGGATGACTTTCCACCTTGGTTTCAACAAAATGCCGGCCCGCAGCCAACTGTGCGGCGGGGTCATCGCTCAAACCGAGCATCGCTATGGGCGACGCATTGGCAAGGACATCCTTGTCCTGCCGGTCAAGACCTTCGGTGATCGGCCAGCGGCATTGCTTTTGCCGCAGATGGATCCAGTGATGCAGGACTGGCCCGTTATCGGGATCAAGCCTGAGGGCTTCCCTCAAGGCGTTTTCAGCTTTTTCGTAGTCGTTGAGAACCTCGAGCAACCGCCCCAGATTTGTGGTGATCTTCAGCTTGTCATCGCCATGCTCGGGCAAATTGATGGCTGGTAACTGCAAGGCCAGTTCCCATTGGGCAACCGCTTGCTCGCTCCGGTTGTTACGCTCAAGCAGCAGTCCCAGATTGAGATGACAGGCAAAAAAGTCGGGTTTGACCAGCAGAGCATGTCGGAAATAGGCCTCGGCATCATGGTTTCGGTTGAGTTTATGGTGAAGCACGCCGATTGAAAACAGTGCCAGATGGGCTTGGCTGGCCTCACCATTCATCAGAAAATCCTGAAAATGCCGGATCGTCTGCTCCATCTGCGGCAAGGTGGAAGCCCGATTGGTTTGCTCGATCAGATCGACAAGACTCAGCGCTGTAGTCTTGATTGGTAAAGCGGCAGAAGCCTTTGATGGTGCAGTGTTTTCAGCCAATAATTGCAACGTGTCATAGTTTTTGCGCGCCTCTTCCAGCTGCGGATCCAGCCGGAGTGCCGTTTGGGTGTCATGAAAAGCCGATTTGTAATGGCCAAGTTTGGAATAGATCACCGAACGGGCCTGATAGGATTGGGCAAATTGGCCGTTCACCGCGATCGCATGGTTTAAAAACTGCAAGGCTGCCTGGTATTGCTGCCGCTCGGTATGCATCGCGCCCAGCATGTAGAGGGCGACCACATTGCCGGAATCATGCTGCAGCACCGTTTGGAAGCCCGCCATAGCCTGCTCCTGACGTCCGGCTTCATGATCTTTCAAAGCCTGATCGATCATGGCGCTAATCATTGTATTTGCAGGATTGGCCAAACTCACTCCTCCGGCGGCAGTAAGGCATGAAACAGGATCATGCTCTTTTGAAACGCGATCGTGCCTTCATTGCCTTGTTCTGTCAGGTATCAAAAGCATAGTTCAATCTTATTATCATCAATATTGTCTGTGCTCTAACCAAAATGATCAATATTGCGGTTTAAGCGCCTGATGGGGTCAAGCTGGCGGATCGGTCAGCAAAATCATCGGAACCTGGTAGGTTTTGACATTGTTGACGAAGAGGAAAAAAGGATAGAACCGCTCCGCCAGATAGCCGATCCAGCGGTCTGTTCTGGCCTGTGCATGTTCGTCGAGGCACAGAAACGGATGCTCCAGCCATCTCAGGATATCGGCAACGATGCGGATATACATATCCGCATAATCCTTGAACATCGGCAGAGGCGTCAGCCCCATAGGGCCACAAAAATGGCACTGGTTTTCCAGTTCGAACCAACCGAGCCAGCGTTTATATTCGGGCACAACGGTCGCAATACTGTCGATGAAATGGTTCCAGACCTCTTCACGTTGGGTTTCGAGGAACTGGCTTTTGATCGACCCGCCACAATGGATTTTGCGAATGGTAATCGCTTCATACGTCTCAAGAATCCCGTTGATCAAAGGCAGATGGGTGTCATGGGTCAGGGTCGCCAAATTTTCTCTTGTGGCAGGCGCACCAAAGCCTTCTGCAGGATTGGTTCTGTCATGCCGGAAATGCGGATAGCGGCGATAGCCAGTCACTCCGACATAATCGACATCTTTGAGATGGTTGAGAATCCAGTACTCGGCCGCGATGGTCTGGCTCAGATAACCGATCCTGTCGTCATCCAGAGGCTCGAATTCGTGGAACAAAGAGCGGATGGAGGGAGAATATGCGCTCAGGCAAAGAGAATTCTCAACCAGTCCAGGTTTATTTTCATAGATGGTCGGGATCATCCATGTGCTGTTCTGCGCACTCGGAAAATCTTTATGGAAATGAACGAAGTAGTTGACTGTTTTTGTCATTATCTCATTCGTTTCCTCAAGGGAGATAGGTAGCCACCATGGCCGCAATGTCCTCTTCGCTCCGGTCTTGTTTGAGCGCGATCATCCAAAGGGCATACGGTTGCAGATTGCGACCACCGATGACTTTGGCAAAACCGTTTTGAAGGAAAACGGTAGCCAGTGTTGTATAGGTAAAGCCGGTTTTGTGAGCCATATAGGGATTGCCCTGCTCGATATAGCCCCGATGGCCATAGATAATATCGATCGGGCTGATCGGGCCGGTGGGTGACATGTAAAGAGGGTCGTTGAGCCTGTCCTGCGCCACGGCTTCGGCCAGCGATTGCAGGTCGGGGCAGGTGATGATCACAAACCCGTCATCCTTCAGCACACGATAGAATTCACGGACAGTAATCGGCACCTCATGCGCATAGATATGCTCGATATTATGTGAGGAATAGACGGCATCGACACTGGTTGAACTGACCGCAGACATATCCGAAAGCGTGCCAACAATATCGGGTGCGACACTTTCATCGATGTCAAACCGGATTTCATCCCAAGCATCAGAATTAAATCCCTTTAATCCGTGTTTCGTATGATGCCAGCAGCCAACATGTAAAAAAGAACTCATATTATGACCTGATAAACGCATTCAACTAAGGTTTTTTTGTTATCGCTGTTTGACAGGGGGGTCAATTGTAATTCACACGGAAATCACTGATAGATCACATCAATTTTAAATTCGGACTAGCAATGAAATTGTTTATTTCTGTGAAACCTGGCGACGGGGTCCGGTGTAATTTCCGGATTGGCTTGACAGTTTGTCCCGAGCCCTTTTCAACAAGTATGATCAACGCCCTTGCGCATCGATAGAACAGGCAGAATATGGCATCGATGAAGACAGTAATAATTCCATGGAAAATGCCTTATTATCAAACCATTAATGGCAATCATCCATTGTTTTCAGGAATAATCGGGAACGCGCCCAAGGATATCGAATTCCTGTTTCCCGATGAGGATACGGCTCTGTCAAAAGCGGATATGGATCATATTGCCTCACAGGTTGTGATGGAGGGGTACAATGTTGGACGGCGTTTCAGCCTTGCTCCGGATAGCCAGGGCCAAGCGTTACAGAATTATCTGGCGCAATATATCGAAACAAGGGATGTGACGGCGCAAGCCAGAATATATGCGCAAAAGGAGCGTGCCCATCTCGTGTTTCACCACACGGCCCCGCTACATTTGTCTCAAATGCCCTTCATCTTGCATTTCGAGAGTCTTACGACACTTTTTTATCCTTTTTTACTCCACGGCTATAATAAAAACGTGAACCTGCGCAGCGAATTGATCTTCCATATGGTCAAATCCAGATTGGAGTCCGATGCATGCAAGGCCATTTTTACCCATATCCAATCCAGCATCGAGACAATTTGCAAAAGTTTTGCGAGTGATATTATTGCATCCAAGGTGCATTATGTTCCGCTCGGAGTGGAAATCCCTCCCGAACTGGATGCGATGATCAAAGAAAAACTCGAAACTACAACAGACAAAGCCGGACTGCACATCGTTTTTACGAATTCAGCGCATGGCGCGGGAACCAGTTTTCTTTTCAGAGGCGGGCACGATCTTCTTGTGGCCTTCAGTAGACACCGGGAAAGCCATCCCGACTCCGTCCTGACCATCATATCGACAGGCCGCGATGCTTTTGAACAGGTTCATCCCGAATTGATGCAAGGCGTTGAGTGGATCGAACAGGGTATTGATGATAATGAATTATTTTTACATCTCTGTCAGGCGGATGTCTTTGCACTTCCTGCTGCAGGCCTGCATTCCTATTCGGTTCTGCGTGCGATGCGGTGCGGGGCCGTGTTGATCTGTAGTGATGCTCCCGGATACGAGGAATATGTCAGCGATCAAAAAACCGCACTTGTGATGACGGGGCGTCGCGATCAGGTATATCATCATGATGTTGAAACAGGCTGGTGGCGGGACGATTATGCGTCCATGCACCAGTTTAATCCTGATATTATTGAACAATTGACAGATGGCCTGGATCGCCTTGTAACCGATCGAGAGATGCGCTTGGATATCGCCAATCGGGCATTGGAGCGGGTGAAGTCAAGGCATGCCATTGATCCCTGGGTTCAATCAGTGTCTCAACTGCTCAGGAATGCCTGAAGGTTTTTGTAGTGAGGGAAATCATTTTGCCTCAGATTGTGCTATCGGGCCGGTATTGGTAACCGTAATCAATTTGGAAGAAAAAACAGATAAATTACTGATATTATAAGATAATATCATGGTGTTTTTGGCGTCACCAACCCGGCCGACTGCAAATTCCTGATATGGGGCCGCTTGGGCTAAAGTGTAGGCATAAGCTTTATCCGATAAAGTGCACACATGCATGG
>Ga0114963_10001531_pt1 | contig 15986 bp, 12 predicted proteins | sample C_131016_EF_Meta_FD_87019 | JGI IMG/M metagenome (GOLD analysis project Ga0114963, IMG submission 87019) | Freshwater microbial communities from Lake Croche, Canada to study carbon cycling - C_131016_EF_MetaG | ecosystem: Environmental > Aquatic > Freshwater > Lake | place: Lake Croche, Canada...
CACCACCTCCCAGTCACTGGCGGGAATCGTCAGCAGCAGTTCGTCGGTGCCCTGCCGACGCTCCTCGGCCCACACGCTCATCGTGATGGCGGGGATGAACACGAGCAGGATGTAGGGCAGGTAGCGGTTGAGCTGGTCGAGGTTGGCGAGGTTGGAGTTGAAGAACTCCGGCGGCCAGAAGGCGGCGAGCGATCCCAGCAACACGAACACGCAGATGAAGACGTATCCGGTGGGATTGGAAAAGTAGGCGACGAAGTTCCGCTTGAACACCGCGTCGAGGACATTCCACTTCATAGGTATCGATCCTTGCAGACTGTTTGAAGCAAACTGTTCCGAAATGATTCCCAAACCTGTTCCCGCTCACGTCACGATGCCGCTCGTGCACCGTGGCATCCGCCAGCTGCCTGCACGCTTCACACGGAGACGCCCCGCGTCAGTTCGTGGAACCGCTCGTCGAGGCCGCGACCGCCCGCCCGGAGTTCCAGGGGGGTGCCGTCGAACCGCATCCGGCCCTCCGAGATCAGAATCACCCGGTCGGCCAGCGCCTCCACCTCCTGGAGGATGTGGGTGGAGAGCAGGATCGTTTTCTGTTCGCCGAGCCGGCGGATCGTGTCGCGGACGCCGCGAATCTGGTTGGGGTCGAGGCCGCTGGTCGGCTCGTCGAGGATCAAAACGTCGGGCTCGTGCAACAGCACCTGCGCCATGCCCACCCGCTGACGATATCCCTTCGAGAGCTTGCCGATGGCCTTGCCGATCACGCTGCCGAGCTCGCACTGGTCGACCACGGCCTCGATCCGCTCCGCCCGCCGGGGCCCCTTGAGCCCCCGCGCGTCGGCGAAGAATTCGAGCAGGCTGCGGGGAGTCATGTCGGGGTAGAGCGGGCCGTTCTCAGGGAGGTAGCCCAGGCGGGCCGCCCCGGCGAGCCGGTCGGTCGACATGTTGTAGCCAGCGATCCGGGCGATGCCGGCGGAGGGGGCGAGATACCCGGTCAGCATCTTCATGGTCGTACTCTTGCCGGCGCCGTTGGGCCCCAGGAAGGCGACGATCTGGCCACGTGGCACGCTGAAGGTGATGTCTTCCGTGGCGATGAAGGAGCCGTAATACTTGCAGAGACCGTCGGCCTCGATCATGGAGTCGCGGCCGGCTGTGGAGGGTGTGTGCATCATCCGTGCTTTGGTGAATCGGAAGGAGTCAGAGAGGCCAGCCGCATCCCGCGGCACCTCGACCCCGGTATTTTTTCCGGATGCCACGCTTCCGGCAATCCCCATGATACAGGTCCGCCGTCATTCGGACCGCCCCGGCTAGGGCCCGAGGGACATCGGGGCCGCGAAATCCTGCCGCTCCCTCCAGCCACGCGGGTGACGGAAAGGCGTCGCCCGCTGCTATTTCCGCAGGACTTCGTCGACCTCGGCCCGCGTGGGGCAGCCCTGCCAGCCACCGAATCGGCGGCACTTGAGCGACGCGGCCGTGCAGGCGAAGGCCGCCGCCTCCTCGAGCGGCCGCCCCTCCACGACGGCCAATGCGAACGCCCCGTGGAACACGTCGCCGGCCGACAGCGTGTCGACGACCTCGACCCGCGGGGCCGCGACGGCTCGGATGCAGTCCCCCTCGACCCAGAGATACCCGTCCGCGCCACAGGTCGCACCGACGTGGCCCGGGTGCGAACGGGCGACGATGGCCAACGCCCGGCGGACGTCGGTCTCACCCGTGTGGGCCAAGATCCCCGCATCTGAAAAGACGGCGTAATCGGCGAAAGGGAGCAACCTGCCCAGGATGCCGGTCGGCGCCACGTCGCCATCGATCATCGTCAGGATCCCGCGGTCGCGGGCTGCGCGGAGGGCGTATTCAGCACCATCCGGCCAACGTGCGTCGCAGTGCACGATCCTGGCGGTCTCGAGAGCGGCCAACGGCAGTCCGAGAGGCGAGGGATCGAGACTAGGATCGTGGAAGGGGACCGCGAGCCGCTGCCCCTCTGCGTCGACGATCACCGTCGCCTGCGAGGAACGGCCTCCCGGCACCGTGATCACTCCCGAAGTGTCGACTCCTTCCGCAGCCAGTGCAACACGCATCGATCGGCCGGCGTCGTCGTCTCCGAGGCGGCCCCACACCCCGGCCGTTCCGCCCAGCCGAACGAACGCATAGGCCGCGGAAACCGCCATGCCATCCACCACCCCCACCATCGCTTCGGCGATCACCTTGGCGGGCAGAACGGGCACATGCGGCACGCGGAAAACGCTCGTCGAGCAGATGCCGCCGACCGCGATCATCTTTTTTTCGTCGACATTTTCGGAGATGGGCATCGCAACCTCACGGGCCAATCGAGTCGGCGACTCCGGCCAATGCCGTGATGGCGGGCCAGTCGCCCGCCATCACGAGTTCGGGAGGAGTCACCCACGACCCGCCCACGATCGGGCAGTTGGGCAGCTTCAGGTAGCCCGATACATCCTCGCGGCGAATCCCACCGGTGGGGCAGAAGACCACGTTGGGAAAGACCGGTGCCAATGCCTGAAGGAAGGCGATGCCCGCCACGCCGTTGGCAGGGAAATACTTGAGCGCGTCGAACCCGCGTTCGCAGGCGGCCATCACCTCGCTCGGTGTCGCCACGCCCGGCAGGAACGGCAGGCCATGCGCCGCGACGGCATCGGCCAGCCGATCGGTGACGCCCGGTGACACACCGAACGATGCCCCGGCGGCGACCGCTTTCTCGACGTCGCGTGGCGTCAGGAGCGTGCCCATCCCGACGTCGGCCTCCGGTGCCGCCGCCTTCATCTCGCGGATGGCGTCGAACGCGACCGCGGTCCGCAGCACAACCTCGAAGACACGGATGCCGCCCGCGACGAGGGACCGTGCCAGGGGCGCGGCAGTTGCGACATCGTGGATGGTGAGGATCGGCATCACCCGGCCGCGGGAGAGGATGCGACGCAGTGCCGAAGTGCTGGTTTCGTGGGATGGCATGCTGGCGTTTCCGGCCCGTTGGGCCACCGTCGTTCTCTCCGCATACGGTCGCAGTGCCCGTATCGTGAGCAGACCCGGGGGCTTCCCGCCCTCGCCCGAACTTTGGACGGCGGGCGATGCGACGCTCGGGCTGTCGACACAATACAGTTGCGGTGGTACCTTACTCAAGGGCCGCGAGTTCACCAGGTTCACCTCAAGATCTTCCTCATGCCGCTCAGCAGAGTTCGTCGTGTCAGCCTTGCCCACTCGGTGAGTTCCCAGCTCTCGCGGGCCATCGTCGCGGGAGATTTCCCGGCCGGTTCCCAACTTTCAGAACCTTCCCTGGCGGCGAAGCTGGGGGTGAGCCGAGCCCCGGTCCGCGAGGCGCTCATCGAACTGGAGCTGAAGGGTCTGGTCGAGTTCGATCCGCAGGGACGCACCCGTGTCCCCACGCTCACTCCCGCCGACCTCCAGGAGATCCACGCGGTGCGGCTGGCGCTCGATCCGCTGGCGGCGTCGCTGGCGGCGGAGCATGCCACGGCCGACGTGTTCACGGCGATGGAGTCGAACATCGCGGCCACCAAGGATGCGAAGACCCTCGCCGACGTCTCCCGACTCGACACCGAGTTTCACGACCTCATCGTGAAGGCCGGCAAGAATCGGCGGCTGGCGCTCTGCTGGGCCGCGCTGCGAGACCAGGTCGAACTCTGGCTCACGCAGATGCAGTTGCGTCATCAGGCCGCCACAAAGCGGACGCGGCAGCAGACGGTCGACAGCCATCGCGAACTGCTCGACATCATCCGCAGCGGCGACGCAAAGCAGGCCGCCGCCTGCGCCCGAGATCACGTAGCGGGCTGGATCGAGCTTTTGCCGACGGTGCCCGCGGCCCCGAAGGCCTGAGCGTCTCGATAAAAGCCCCCGGCGTGAGCCGGGGGATGTGCCGGTTGCACCCTCTGTCCGTGCCCGGCCCGAAGGGTTCACGCATCATCCGCGCCATCCGATCGTCTCATTTCACCGATCCGCTGCACCAATTCGCCGAGGAACCGTGCCGCCGGCGCGCCGTCGACCACGCGGTGGTCGAACGTGAGCGAGAGCGGCAGTTGCGGCTGAAACTTGAATCCCCCCTGCTCTGCTGGCAGCGGCACAGGCTGCTGCCGGATCGCGCCGAGACCGAGGATTGCCGACTCCGGCCAGTTGATCACCGGGTTGAAGAACTCGATGCCGAACGACCCGAGACTCGTGAGCGTGAACACGCCCCCCTGCATCTCGGCGACGGCGAGCCGGCCCGAGCGGGCCCGCTCGATCAGGTCGCGGCTCTGCTTCGCCACGTCTGCCAGTGACGATCTTCCTACGTCGCGCACGACCGGCACGACGAGCCCGCCGGGGGCATCGACAGCCAGGCCGATGTCGATGTGGTCTGCCGCCGGCGGCACGAGATGCGTCTCCTCCCAGCGGGAGCCCACAAGCGAATGGGCGACGAGCAGTTCGGCGACGATCTTCAGAATAAGGTCGTTCAGTGATGCCGCGGCCGAACCGTGAGCCTCCTTAAGCCGGGCCCGTTCCGCCAGAAGCGCGGTGGCATCAGCCCACGCGGTGAGCGTGACGGGCACCGTCTCCTGCCGGCTCTTCACCATCTGCCGCGCGATCGTCCGCCGCGTCGCCGTCACCGGAATCGTACCCGCCGGCACCGCTCCGTTCGCGGGCGGCCGTGAAGTTGCTGCCGCAGACGACACGGTGCGTTGCATCGGCGGCTCATTCCGCTGCGCGGTCGGCACGTCGCGCTCCCGCACGCGGCCCCGCGCACCGCTGCCGCGGACTGTGGCGAGATCGACGCCCCGTTCGCGGGCCAGCCGTCGGGCACGTGGCGTTGCAATGACCCGGCCTCCCGGAGCCGCGGCCGCGACACTCGCGCCAACCGCTGCCATCACCACATCGTGTTCGGCCACGCGGCCACCGGGCCACGTGGGCGTCACGCGCGACAGATCGATGCCGAGCTGCCGCGCGAGCCGACGGACCGTGGGCGATGCTGCCAGCGGAATCAGTGTCGGCTCACCGGCGATCGGCCGCGAAGGTTGTCTCTGCTGTGACTCTCTATGCGGCTCTCTATGTGGAGCCCGCGCAGCCGCCACCGGATGGGCAGCCTGTGGAATCGCCGCAGCGGGAGCCGCGGCAACAGGAACGGCCGCGGTCGCCGGTGCCGCGTTCCACACCGCCTTTTCGCCGGCCGCGCACAGCTGCCCGATCGTTCTACCCACGAGCACCGTCTGGCCGGCCGTGGGCGTGTCGGGGGCGAGGTGCAAAACGCCTTCACCGATCGACTCAATCTCTTGCGTCGCCTTCTCACCTTCGAGCATGAAGAGCGGGTCGCCGGCGTGGACGACGTCGCCCGGCTGCTTGAGCCAGCCGGCGAAGACGCCCTCCTCCATCGACCAGCCCAATCGCGGGATGCTGATTTCGACCGCCATCGTCACTCCTCCAGAAGACCACGCATTTCGGCGACGATTTTCGCCGCGTCGGGCACCAACTGCGATTCGAGCACCGGGCTGTAGGGCGTGGGCGCGGGCACGCCGGAGAGTCTGCGGACCGGCGCGTCGAGATCGTCGAATCCGTCGCTGGCTACCAGTGCCGCCACCTCGGCCGCGAATCCGCACGGCCCTGCCGGCTCGTCGACGACGAGCAGCCGGCCCGTCTTCGCGACCGACTTCAGGATCGTGTCGGCGTCGAACGGCACCACTGTCCGCGGATCGATCACCTCGATGCTCCGCCCCTCGCGGGCAAGTTCTTCTGCGGCCGCAAGACAGAGGTGGTTCATCCGGCCAAGCGCCACCGCCGTGGCGTCGGTGCCCTCACGGGCCACCCGCGCCTTCCCAAACGGGATCTCAAGATCCCCCTCTTCCACCGGCCCCTTCACCTGCAGGATCTCCCGGTGCTCCAGGAACAGCACGGGGTTGTTGCACCGCAGCGCATGCGTGAAGAGCCCCTTGGCGTCACGGGGCGTTGAGGGCACCGCCACCCACAGGCCAGGCACCTGCGCGAACATGCCGTAGTAGCTGCCTGAGTGATGCGTTGCGGCCGAATGGCCGATGCCTATGCAGCCCCGCAACACGACCGGCATCTTCAGCCGACCGCTCGACATGAACTGCATCTTGGCGATCTGGTTGACGATCTCGCCCCAGCCATCGAGCACGAAGTCGACGAACATGAAATCGACCACCGGCTTCGCACCGGCCATCGCCGCGCCGCAGGCCAGGCCCGTGAAGCCCCGCTCACTGATCGGCGTGTCGCGCAGCCGATCGGCACCATACTTCGCAAAGAGCCCCGCCGTGGTGCGGAAGTTGCCGCCGCGGGTGCCGATCCCCTCGCCGAGCACGAAGATGCGGTCGTCGGCCGCCATCTCCGCATCGAGCGCCTCGACCGTGGCCTGAATGAACGTGAGCTGCCGCGCGGCCGGGTTGGCCGGCGGCTCGGCCACGACGCGGGCCGGCTCGGCGTAGATATGCGTCGTGGCCGCGGCCGGCGCGGGAGGCGGCGCCGCCTCGGCGGCCGTGCGGCCCTGCGCCACGAGTTCCTTCACCTCGGCCTCGATCGCGTCGAGCTCTTGACCAGAGAAGCCATGGTCTTCTTCGAGCCTCGCGCGGAAGGTGGCGATCGGGCAGCGTGCCTTCCAGGCATTCACCTCGTCGCGGGTGCGGTAGTCGAAGTCTCCCATCCCCTCGGCGTGGGCCCGGGTGCGGTAGGTCTTGCATTCGATCAGGGTGGCGCCCTCGCCTGCGCGGGCGCGGGCCACCGCGCGGGCCGCCGCCTCGCTCACCGCCACGACGTCGTTGCCGTCGATCTCCTCGCCCGGCAGCCCGTAATTGGCGGCGCGACGGCCCACGTCGGGAATGCCGCTGGCCTCGCTGAAGGGCACCTCCGTCGCGAACTGGTTATTCTCACAGATGAAGAGCACCGGCAGCTTCCAGATGGCGGCCATGTTGAGCCCCTCGTGGAAGGCGCCGTTGTTGACGGCACCGTCGCCGAAGAAGGCCACCGCCACGCCGCCGGGCTGCTTCGGTGCATCACGGTTTCTGGCCAGCTTGAAGGCGTAGCCGCCGCCCGCGGCCTGGAGGATGCACGGGCCGACGATACCGCTCGTGCCGAGCATGCCGATCTCGGGAGAGAACAGGTGCATGCTGCCGCCACGGCCCCGGGAGCAGCCGGTCGACCGGCCGAAGAGCTCGGCGATCAGATCGCCCGGCGGCATGCCCTTGGCAAGCGCGTGGCCGTGGCCGCGGTGCGTGCTGAAGATGACGTCGGTAGGAGCGAGGTGGCTGCAGACCCCGGCGGCGATCGCCTCCTCGCCCACGTAGGTATGGCAGGCGCCGTGGATCAGGCCGCGCTGGTGGCAGCGGGCGAGCTCTTCTTCGGTGTGCCGGATGACGAGCATCGTGCGGTAGAGCCCGGCCAAGTGCGATCGGGTCTGCTCCGGCGTGCGGCCCTTCTTTGAATTGATGTCGGGATTCATCTCAGGCCTCGTGGTGGACTTCATGGTGACAACCTTCTTCATGCTGACGGCTTCATGCTGTCGGCCCCTTCCCCGGACCCCTGCTGCCCCCCGCATTCATCGCGAGGTTGCCGCCGTCCATCGGGATCAGCGCGCCGGTGATCCAACTGCTCGAATCGGAGGCAAGGAAGACGATCAGGCCCTGGATGTCTTCAGGGCGGCCCAGGCGGCCCGCGGGAATGCCCGAGAGCCACTGCTGTTCGATCACCGGGTTGGCGGCGATTCGTTGCTCGAGCCCGGGATTTCTCACCTGCGCCGGCAGGATCGCATTGACCCGCACGCCGCGGCCGGCCCATTCGGTGGAAAGCTCCCGCGTCATCTGCGCCACGCCGCCCATCGCCATGCTGTAGGCGATATGGCCGCGGCCCAGCGCCGTCACGCTGGCCAGGCTTCCGATGTTGACGATCGAACCGCGGCCCTGCTGGATCATACGGCGGCCAATCTCCTGGCAGAGTGCAAACCGACCGACCACTAGGTTTTCAAGCACCTGCCGCACCGCGTCTATCTCGATGTCGAGCGGATCGGCCATGATCGAGTCGCCGGCGATATTGGCGAGGAAGTCGATCCGGCCGAATTCGCTGTCGAGCCAGCCGCAGAGGCCGGCCACCGCATCGACGCTGGAAACATCGTGCACGCGGGCGACGGCCCGTCCTCCGGCCACCGTGATCTGGTCGCCGGTCTCCTGCATGCCGCCAGCATTGCGGTCGAGCATGACGACCGTGGCGCCATGCGATGCAAGCGCGATGGCACTGGCCCGCCCCATGCCGCTGGCAGCTCCCGACACGACGGCCACGCGACCCCGCAAATCGAACAGTCCCTCAGGCCCAAACTCGCTCATGAATCGATTTTCCTTTGTAGGTTGTCAGCTCTTGTGTTGCGATTGTGACAGCCCGGCCCGTCGCTCAACGAGCCACCAGGTGACCGCCGCCATAACGACGCCCCAGACCATCACGGCGACCATCGGCGCGACACCAAACCGTCCGATCACAGTCGGCGCGAAGATGCCGCCGATGTTCGCCACGGAATTGATCAGGGCAATGCCCGCGGCCGCCGCCGCACCGCCGAGGAACAACGGGGGCAGCGTCCAGAATACGGGCAAGACCGCCATCATCCCCGCCTGCGCGAGCGACAGGCCCGCAAGCGCCAGCCAGGGATTCTCGACCCGCCAGGCCGCGAGCCAGCCCACGGCGGCCGCCGCCAGCGACAGGCCCACGACTGCTGACCGCATCCGCCAGGCATCCGACAGCCGGCTCACGAGCACCATCGCCACCACCGACGCCAGATGCGGCAGCGTCGTCAGGAGCCCCACTTTCCAATAGAGGCTTGTGGGCTCGCCACCGGCTGCAGCGGCCAGCATGGGCTCGAAGTGCCCCTTCACGAGCTTGGGCAGATAGGCGCCGGTGGCATTGGTGCCGATGGCCACGCTGGCGTAGAGCGCGATCAGGAGCCAGACCCGCGGATCCGCGAGCGCCGTGAGCTTCTCACTGCCGCCGGCCTCGCGGCGCTGCCCTTCTTCGCCGGCGATCTCGGACTCGAGCCAGTCCTTCTCATCGTCGTCGAGCCACGAGGCGTGCCGCGGCCGGTCTGGCAGCAGCCAGAAGACGAGGATACCGAGCAGCACCGATGGGATCCCCTCGAGAACGAAGAGCCACTGCCATCCCGAGAGCCCGCCGACGCCCTTCATCGAATCCATGATCGCGCCGGAAAGTGGGTTGCCAAGGATGTTGGCCACGGGAATAGCGAGCATGAACCAGGCAACGACCCGCGCCCGCAATGCCGCGGGAAACCAGGCGGTCAGGTAATAAATGATGCCCGGAAAGAAGCCCGCCTCGGCCACGCCGAGGAGCACGCGGGCCCAGTAGTAGCTCGATACGCCCGCCACCGCGGCGGTGAGCATCGACACGAGGCCCCACGAGATCATGATCCGCGAGATCCAGACTCGCGCCCCGAGCCGCCGCAGCAGCAGGTTGCTCGGCACCTCGAAGAGCAGGTAGCCGACGAAGAAGAGTCCGAAGCCCCAGTCGATTACCGCATCGGTGAGGCCGAGTTCGGAGGTCATGCCCAGCCGCGCGAAGCCGACGTTGGCCCGGTCGATGATGTTGAAGGCGTAGAGCAGCGCCAGAAACGGCACGAGCCGCCAGATCACCTTCCGCATCGTCCGCGAGGCCACGTCGCTGTTCATGGAAAACCGTTCCCGTGAAAGGTGTTCATGCGTCGTTCCTGCATGTCTATTCATAGAGGGCCAGCGCCCGGCCGTAGCCGCCGCGGGTTCCGGCGATCTTCACCGGCGCGAACAGGAAGAACGCCTGCTTACCGGCGATCGCGTCGATGTTCGTGAGGAACTCGACGACGAGCATCCCCTTCGACGCCGCCATCCAGTCGACCTGCATTGATGCCGCTGCATCGACTCCACCGAGGGTCGGTGCATCGGTGCCGATGCAGCGGATGCCCCGCTCGGCGAGCCAGGCCACCGCCTCAGGCGACGCCGCCGGCCAGCCCTCGGCCTTCCCCTCGAAAGGCAGCGTGAAGAGCGCATCCTTCTCCGGCGCCGCGGGCAGCGGCTTGAACCGCTCGTCGCTGTATCCCGACTGGAAGAGCACAACCTCGCCGGGCCGAAACGGCCGCGTGGCGGCGTGGGCCTCGAGATACTCGCGGCTGATCACCGGCCCGGCGGGCTTGCCTTCCGCAAACGCAGCCTTGCCCCGCAGCGGGCGAACGTCCACCACGTGGGCCGCGGCCATCATCTGTTCGAGCGGCGCCCGGTCGGTGGCCAGCGACGACGTGCCGAGCGGACCGTATGCCTGTTCGTAGCGGGCCACCTGCTCCCGCACCGCCGGCTCGGCAGCGGCGATCTCGGCCCTGTCCGCCGGCAATGAAAAACTCGGCAGCACGACATGCGTGCCGGCGAGGCTGTCGAAGAGGTGCGTCATCGCAAAGAACGGCCCGCGCTGGGCCGAGAAGGCGTTGAGCACCTTCGACACATAGCGGCCGCCTTCGTCGCCGGGAGTGCGGCCCGGCCAGACCACCGGCATATTTTCGTCGAGCGTCACCGAGAGGTCGGCTACCTGCCGCCGCTTCGCGCGGGCGATCAGCGGGGCCGCGATCGCCGGATCGGTGATGGCGATGCAGCGGCATTCGCCGCCCGAGCCGCCCGCATGCTTCGCGGCGAGGATGGCGAAGAAGGCGCCGGTGGTCGGCAGGCTGCCGAGGTTCGTGCCGCACTCCACCCAGACCATGCCGCGACTGCCGCCCGCCTGATGCGTGGCCACCGCCAGATCGGGGAGCGGCCCCATGCTCGCACCGTCTACGCCAAGCGTCATCACGCCGCGGCCGGCCAGATAGACCATCGTCTCCGGTGTGGGGGCGGGCCAGCCGGGAGTCTTCTTCTGGAGCGCCGTCGTGACGAACCGGTCGCCGGCAGGAAACGGCTGGTAGTAGGCGTCGGTGTAGTCGCTGCGAAAGAGCACGACGTCGCCGGCGGCAAGCGGCCGGTGAGCCAATTCCCACTCGCGAACGACCTCGGGGCCGATCAGGTGGCTCGTGCCCGGCTCAGCCTTGTCGCGACGCGACGTGACGTCGATCACGCAGGCTTCGCCACAGAACTGCCAGGCGGGCACCTTCTCGCCGGTGACGAGGCCCATCGGCCCGGCCCCGGGCAGGCCCGAATCCGGCGGCGGCACGAAGTGCGCGGGGGCATCCCACTGGGTGCCGGTGTGCTCGTCGATGATGAGCATGTCGCGATGTCGGCCGGTGCGGCCAAACGACGCGGTGGGCACGACGGCGAACGGCGTCATGCCCACTGGCCAGATGCAGGGATGATTGGGCGAAACGACAAGGGATAAATCCTTGACGGCGGCGGCCGGCACGTCGGCTGAAGTCCCGGCAGGCTCGGCGGCCACGGCCAGGCTGGCCATCGCGACGAACCTAGCCAGCACAAGCCAGCATGCGGCTGCCATGGGCAACGGCCTGATCCCATCGCGATGTGTTTCGTTGCGTCGCATGTTTGCCCCCTGCTTCCGATTGTCCGCTGTCTCTCGGCCATCTCTCCGGATCCACTCCGCTGCTCGTGCCTTCACGCCGGCGCCGCCCTGCTGGCAACGCCGTTGACCACCGATGGCAGCGGCTCGCCCCGCAGGGCCTTCACGGCGGTCTCGGCGGCCGTGCTGCGGAGCCGCTGCACGGCGGCAACGCTCACGCTGGCGATGTGAGGAGCGAGCACGACGTTGGCGCGGCCGAGGATCGGATGCCCCGCCGGAATCGGCTCTGGAGCAAAGACGTCGAGCGCCGCCCCGGCCACGTGGCCGCTGTCGAGCGCCACGCAGAGGGCAGCGGGCTCGACGAGATCGCCGCGGGAGAGGTTCACGATCCGCACGCCCGGCTTCATCGCGGCGATTGACCGGGTATTGACGAGGCCCTTGGTCTCGGGGAGGGACGGGCAGTGGAGCGTGACAAGATCGGACGAGGCGAGGAGCGTGTCGAGCGAGGCCGGCTCCGCGCCCAACGCAGTCACAGCCGGCGGATCGGCGACGGGATCGCTGACGAGCACGCGGCCGCCGAAGGCGACGAGCCGCCGGACGACGGCCCGGCCGATCCGCCCAAACCCGACGACGCCCACCGTCATGCGGCAGAGTGACTCGAACGACGCCGGCGTGCCGACCAGGCCCCAGTGGCCGGAGTGGACCGCGTTGGTGTGTGGCACGACCTGCCGCGTGAGAGCAAGGATGAAGGCGAGCGTGTGGTCGGCGACCTCGTCGATGCAGTAGTCGGGGATGTTGCAGACGGGAATGCCGCGGGCCCGCGCGGCCGCGAGGTCGACGTTGTCGACGCCGATGCCGTAGCGGACGATGACCCGCGCCCGCTGCATCGCGGCCACGACGTCGGCGTTCACCGGGGCGAACTGCGTGATCACGGCGTCGGCATCGGCGACGGCCGCCGCAAGCGCGGCGGCGTCTTTCGTCTGCGCGGCGACGAGCGTCGCGCCGGCGCGTCGGAGGATCTGATCCTCGATGGCGAGATCTGGAAAGGCATGGTCAGTCACGACGACGCGCATGGCACGGAATTCCTAGGAGAACGTGAGCCCCACGAGCCCATCACGGTAGACTGTCGACTGTTCTTGTGCAACCCGCCGGAGTGCCGCACACAGGTTTATACACCGGCGCAATCCCCCGGCTCACGCCGGGGGCTTTTATGGGAACGTCCATACAAGCCCTGAGCGTGAGCGACGGGATTCCCCGTCACGGAGCGTCCATGCAAGCCCGGAGCGTGAGCGATGGGGTGATGGGCGTGCCATACAAGCCCGGAGCGTAAGCGGTGGGATTTCTCGTCACGGCCCAGGGAGCGGGCCCGTGGTGGAGAGCCTCGCGCGGCAGAGATGCGAGTCGGCGGTCATGTAGAGCGTTTTGCCGTCGTCGCCGAAGGCACAATTAGCCGTCGCCTGCCCGGTGAGAAACGTTCCCAGGTGGGTGCCGTCAGGGGCGAACACGAGCACGCCGCCCGGTCCGGTCGCGAACACGTTGCCCGCGAGGTCGACCTTGAGACCGTCAGGCAGCCCCTTCTTCCGCTCCTTGAAGAGCTTCGTGCCGTCGAAGAACGTCCGCCCCTCGTCGAGCGTGCCGTCGGGCTTGACGTTGAACACCTTCCAGAGGGGCGCCTCCGGATCCGACTGGGCGACGTAGAGCCGGTTCTCGTCGGGCGAGAGGCAGATCCCGTTGGGCCGCGTCATCGTGTCGCAGACGAGCGTGACCACGCCGTCGGGCGTCACCCGGTAGATGCCGCAGAAATCAAGCTCGCGGCGTTCATCATTCCAGCCCTTGGGCAGGCCGTAGGGCGGATCCGTGAAGTAGATCGCGCCCGAGGAATGCACCGAGCAGTCGTTGGGGCTGTTGAACCGCTTGCCACGGTAGTTGTCGGCCACGGTCCGCTTGCCGCCGCCCGGCGTGAGCCGGCTCACGCGCCGATCGCCGTGCTCGCAGGAGATCAGATTGCCCTGCCGGTCAAGCGTGAGGCCATTGCTGCCTCGCTCATTGCCGTAGCCCCCCGGCCCGGTGAACCCCGCCGGCTCGAGAAAGATGCTCAGGCCTTCGCCGTCCTTGAACCGCATCACGCGGTTCCGCGGAATGTCGCTGAAGAGGACCGCCTTCTCCTGCTTGAGCCACACCGGCCCCTCGGCCCAGACGAATCCGCTGGCGAGCACCTCGATGACCGAGTCCTTCGGCACGAGCGTGTCGAACCGCGGGTCGAGCCGTTCGATCGACCCGAGCGTGGGGAGCAGGTCGGGCGAAGCCCCCTCCTCCGCCCGCGCCGCGGCGCTCAGCAAGGAGATGACGACGAGGCTGAGCGCAGGAAAACGAAGTCGGTGCATGGGATGCTCCTTGGAATTTTATCATTCGGTCTTTATTGAGCTTTGAATATTTCCGTCATGCCAGTCCCATCGCTTACGCTCCGGGCGGCTTGCTTCACGCGAAACACGACATCGTGTCGTTTTCGCTTGGAAACCTCCGGTTTCTGGTGCGGCGCATGGCATCCTGCCATGCAATCGTCCCAAGACTTCCAGTCCCATCGCTTACGCTCCGGGCTTTTATGACCTGCTGGCATCATTCAGTTTTTCAAGACAATCCCGCGGATTCCGCCCGCGGCACGAGGCCGAGCGTCTCCTCGGCTCGCCGAGAGGTGCTCTCGAAGCGTCCGGCGTTCGCGGGCACCTTCAGATCCTCGTCGTAGGTGGGAATCATCTTCTTCATGCGGGCGCGGCCCTCGCTCGTGGCGAGCAGGTCGGGCAGGCAGGACTTGATCGTCTCGAGCGCGATATTGACGGCAACCGACGCTCCTGGCGAGGCGCCGAGCAGCGCGGCCAGCGACCGGTCGCCCGAGGAAAACACTTCCGTGCCGAAATAGATCGCGCCGCGGTCGGCCTTCTTGATCGTCTGCACGCGGATGCCGGCCTCGACGAGCCGCCAGTCCGCGGCGCGGGCCCGCGGGTAGAACTGCCGCAGCGTTCCCATCCGGCGGTCCATGCTCTGCAAGGCCTGCTCGATCAGATACTGCACGAGCGGCCGGTTGTGGACCGCCGACCGCAGGAGCGTGGCGATATTGCCCGAGCGGAGCGACCGCGGCAGGTCGGTCCAGTGGCCCGTCTGTTTGAGAAACCGGGTGGTCCAGGAGCCGAAGGGCCCGAAGAGCAACTGCCGCCGGCCGTCGAGCCTGCGGATGTCGAGGTGCGGCGCGCCCAGGCTCGGCGACGACGGAGGCGTGGCGCCATACACCTTCGCATCGTGGCGGGCGGCAAGGCCAGGATCGTCGCAGACGAGCCACTGACCGCCGATCGGAAACCCGCCGAGCCCCGAGACCTCCGCCAGGCCAGTCGACTGGAGCAGCGGCAGGCTGCCACCGCCAGCGCCCACGAACACGAACTTCGCCCGGTGTACGTGCCGCTCTCCCGAGGCCAGGTGCGTGACCGCGACCCGCCAGGCATCGCCGTCCCGCCGCAGGCTCGTCACGCGGCAGCCGGTCGACACGCCGCAGCCCTCTTGCTGGCCGAGCCAGCCCATCAGCCGACGGGCCAGCAGCCCGAAGTTCACCTCCGTGCCGCCGTCGATGCGCGAGGCCGCGACGGGCATGTCGTCGCCACGGCCCTCCATCACGAGCGGCGCCCAACTGCCGATCGTCGTGGGCTCGGTCGTGAACTGCGTCGACCGGAAGAAATGATGCTCCCGCAGCGCCGCGTCCCGCGCCCGGAGCAGTTCGACGTCGTCGGCTCCCTGCACGAAGCAGATATGCGGCACGGCGTGGAGAAAATCGGCCATGGGCCCTGCCATGCCGCTCTCGACAGCGTGGGCCCAGAACTGCTTCGAATGTTCGAACTGCTCGAAGATTGACAGGGCCCGGCTGATCTTCACGCTGCCGTCTGGCTCGCGAGTGGGCGTGTAGCTGAGTTCGCAGAGGCCGGCATGGCCGGTGCCGGCGTTGTTCCAGCCGTCCGACGCCTCGCGGGCGAGTTCGGGTGTCACCTCGAACACCCGGATCGAGAGCCGCGGATCGAGTCCCTTGAGGAGTGCGCCCAGGCTCGCCGACATGATGCCGCTGCCGACGAGCACGACGTCAGACGACTCGGCGACGGCAGTGTCAGCGGTCAGTGGCAGGTTCATGCGGGCATGCAATCGCGGGTGTTACACGGCATCTATCCCCCGGCTTACGCCGGGGGCTTTTATGGGAGCGTATCCCCCGGCTTACGCCGGGGGCTTGTATGGGACACGGCCATACACGCCCGGAGAGTACGCGATAGGATGATCGAAACGTCCATACAAGCCCGGAGCGTGAGCGATGGGACACGACCTCAGACCTCGGCGAGCGGCTCGGTGGCGTCGCCAAACGCCTTCTGCGGCACGCCCATCTTGTCGAGCATCGAGAGATAGAGCCGGCACATCTGCCGGTTTTCCGTCTTCGAATAGTCGAGCACGCGGCCCGATTCCAGCCGGCCGCCGGCCCGGCCGAGCACCGCCACCGGCAGCTG
>Ga0114963_10001533_pt1 | contig 15975 bp, 16 predicted proteins | sample C_131016_EF_Meta_FD_87019 | JGI IMG/M metagenome (GOLD analysis project Ga0114963, IMG submission 87019) | Freshwater microbial communities from Lake Croche, Canada to study carbon cycling - C_131016_EF_MetaG | ecosystem: Environmental > Aquatic > Freshwater > Lake | place: Lake Croche, Canada...
CGCTCGGAGTCTCCGTACTCGCTGTCGGTGGCGCGGAAGACCATCTGCATCTGCTGTATGAACTGCCTTCCGGCAAAACGTCCGATGAGATCACTGCTGAACTGCAACGGGCGACGATGCGCTACCTGCGCGAAACGTTGCGTCAACGCCATTTCGCCTGGGCGGATGCCAGCGCTGTCTTCAGTGTCGCGGCGCCGGATGTCCGTGATTTAGCCTCGTATATTTCCGGCAATAGTACATTCCATCGGGAAGGTGGGGCGATTCCGGAATACGAAGGCGGAAATTTCAAGGATATTGAAAACGCCGAGGATGACGAAAACGACCTGCCCGACTGGCTACGAGATGCGATTGAGGAATAACAGAGGAAAGGGAGAGGCGTTCAGGAAAGCCGCCCGTCTACTCTATTCCGCGGAGAACCAATCATGACAGAACGATTCTGGACGGGGCGAGCGGTGATGGTCGCCGTGACGCATTTTATGGTTTTTGGCGCCTTCGCCGCCTTCGCCACCATCGAGTTAGGGGTGGGCGACTCCATGATGCAGGCGCCGCAACAGATTTATGGGGTTCTTTCTCTGCCGCTGATTACGACGCTCCGGGAAGAAAACGCGGGCGCAATTCTGGCGTATTTTCCGGATGGTATTTCAGGTCTTCTCGCCCTGACGTTGTTCGCCGCGAATAGTATGATCTGGGGACTGGCTATCGACGGCTATTTGCGAATCTTTTCTCGCTTTCGACATCGATAGATTCCGTTCGGAGGTTTTCGGAACCGGTTCTGGGGGCGCTTTCAAAGGGTTTGGGAAGGCGAAATCGTGACTGGTCTCGAATTGAATCGCAATGAAGACTGAGATAATGCTGGATGGGGTGTGGCGATTCCAACCGGACCCCTTTGGAGAAGGCGAAGCGTTCGGATACGTCGCTTCCGATTTCGATGACTCGCGCTGGCGCGAGGCGATGGTTCCCTGCGTTTTCGACCGTTGCGGCGAGGGGATGCAGGGCTATGAGGGCGCGGGATGGTTCCGCCGGATCGTAAACTTCATTCCTGCGGATTGGAGCGGCAAGCGAATCCTGCTGAACTTCGGCGCGGTCAACCACCACGCGACCGTCTGGGTCAATGGCGAACAAATCGGGGAAAACGTGGACGGTTTCCTTCCTTTCTCTCTCGATATCTCAAAATATCTTCGTCCCGGTTCCCGAAATAGTATTGTTGTCCGAGCGGACAATACGCGCCGGGCAGGGGATGTTCCCGGTCTGTTGCGCGGCTGGCGTCCCTTCGGCGGCATTATCCGCCCGGTGACGCTGGTCGCGTCGGACGCTTTACACCTGGGGCGAATCGCGGTGACTGCCGGGGCGGACGGCGCCTATAAGATCAAAGTCGAAGTCCTCAATGAGCGTGAGACGGAGGCGATCACGCAGACCTGGGTATTCCTGCGCGGGGCGGGGGATTCGATGGCGATGCCCAACGGTCAGGGATTCGGGGAACGACCAATGGCTCCGGGAAAGCGTTCCCGTCTGACGCTGGACGGTCAAATGGAAAATCCCGCTCTCTGGTCGCCGGATTCGCCGACCCTGTACCGGGCGATTGTCGAACTCCATGAAGATCAGGTCGGCGTCATCGACCGCCGGGAAGTGACCTTCGGTTTCCGCACTATTGGGGTGGAAAACGGACATGTCATGCTCAATGGTGACCCTGTCCTTTTGATCGGGTTCAATCGGCATGAGGATTCCCTGACGCACGATATGTGCGCGAACCCAGAACTGGCGCGGCAAGACCTCCTACGGATGAAAGCGACGGCGCCGCAGGGAGGCGTCAATTTCGTGCGCCTGTGCCATTATCCGCATGATCCGGGGACGCTGGATATCTGCGATGAAATCGGTCTGCTGGCGATGTGTGAGATTCCGCTGTACTGGTGGGGCGACCGCGACGAAGACCACGACGTGAAACGGGAAAACGCGAAGCGGCAGTTGACACGACTGATCGAACGCGATTTCAATCATCCCTCCGTCCTGTTCTGGAGCGTGAGCAACGAGACGAATGAAAGTCTGGATGCGGTCTGGCAGGGGAATGCGGAACTGATCCGATTGGCGAAATCCCTCGATCCTACCCGACTCGCGACTCATGTTTCCAACCGGTGGACGCGAACGCCGCACTTTGAGGAAGATGATGTCCTGTGCGTGAACGATTACCCGACATGGGGAGGGCGGCAGTGGGGTGGGAATCCCTCGCTGAGCGCAGAGGAGGCATCGAAGCGCTGGCGGGTGAATCTGGCGAAATTGCACGAGCAATATCCTGATAAGCCCATAGTGGTGGCGGAATTCGGCTATCCGGCGATTGCAGGAATCGCTCAGGGGGGAATCGGTGAGGAAGCGCAGGCGCAAGCGCTGAGCGCCGAATTGACAGACATTCTAGATGCCGGGACGTTCATTAGCGGCGCGACGGTCTGGTGCTGGGCGGATCATCCCTGGGCGGAGGACAACTGGCTGCGTTACCTGACCACCTCCCCCTTTGGCGTTGTCTCGCGTGATCGCAAAAGTAAAAAGGGTTATGAGGCTTTGAAGACGGTTCTGGGCAGACGTCCGTCGCTGTTGTTACGTCGCCCGGACTTGAACGATCTGCCCGCGTTGTCCCTGCCAGAGGGGTATACGCTTCGGGTCGGAGTCCCGGAGGATGCGGAGGGATTGGCGTCCTGTCTGCAAAAGGCGTTCCCGGAAATGACATGGACGCCGGAAAACGCCACCAACTGGCTTCTGACGGAACCCTCGGTAAAAACAGTGTTCGTTATCGAACACGATACTCAAATCGTCGCTACCGCTTCGGCGCGACTTCTGCCGGAGGAATTTCCCGGTTCAGGGTACATTCACTGGGTCGGCGGAGACCCGGAACATCGCGGAAAGCGGCTGGGGTATCTTGCATCACTTGCTACCTTGCAAGAATTCGTTAGGCTTGGCTGTCAGGATGCCGTTTTGCACACGGACGACCCCCGAATACCGGCGATCAAAGTGTATCTCGCTCTGGGCTTCCGACCGGATAACTGGCATGCGACGCATCCCTCACGCTGGGGGCGACTGCGTCATGTTCTGGGGGAACGGCTTTAACGTCGCGCTTTGGTTCGCTAAGCGCGTCTGGGCGTTTCCGGAGTCGCATTTCGCATTCGGATAAAGCTCCAGTGTAAGGTGGTCGGCATCAAGGCGCGTTGAAGCGGCCAGAGGGACGGCGTAAAGCGCAATTCGACTCCCGCCGTCAGAATGCGCTCGATCAGGTCGCCCACGGGTTCCACCGAAAGCGGCGTTTGCGTTTCCTGTGAGACGTGGACGCCGTGATCCTGCAACGAAACGAATCCATGAGGCGCAAAGCGGTAGGCGAAGAGTTTGCAATCCTGAATGCGCTGAAGCCAGCCGCTTTCCACGGCAATGATCATGCGGGCATCCGTCTTCGAAAGCCATTTCTCCTGGTCTTTGGGAGTGGTGGTAGGTAGCGCCCACCAGGCGGCGCGGGGGCAGTCACGCGGCAAGAAATACAGGGGAGCGTGTTCTGCATCAATGGCGAAAACCAGCGGCTCGGAGTCTGGATTCGCTTTCACGGGGCGGGGAGCAAAGACGGATATATCGCTTTCCTCACTAAAATGATAAAGCGTGTTCGCTTCCGGTCCGGTAGTCGGCAGAGCTATGCCGCGCTGCCAACCTCCTCCTTGCGCCGAATTGTTCATGGTTTATCAAAAATCTTTCCTGAGGGAATATCCGGTTCCGTCCCGCCCATCCGGTATTACAGGGAATGCTCCGCTATATGATGGCAGTTTTTCCGGGTTTTTTGACTCTGGGCGTTGTAGCGGCGCTCTTCGGAATGAATGGCGGAGAAGACTATCTCGCCAATATCGGAAGGATCGCCGCCGTCTTTTCGTTTACGATGCCGCTGTTCGCCGGTTGGGTTGTCGGACGGAAAGCCTCCCCGCGCCATTTACGACGGGATTTACTTTTTGTCCCTGTTCTGGGATATTTCGTTTCATTACTCATGGCGATGATCTTTTCCGTGTTACATCAACCTGATTGGAAACCTGATGCCAGCGAAATCGCTCTCTGGTTGCCTTACTCTCTGGTTGCGGCTTTCCTTTCTTACCTGATGTGCCATAACCACGAGGATGCGCCTTTGAAATCATAACGAAAGGTATGAGGAGGAAGCGCGAGCAGGAACGACGAAGAAACCTGCATGAGCATTCGATTAGGTGGCCCTGTCTTTACCCGAACCAGTGACCCGGACGAATGGGCGGCGGCAATTCGCGCTCTGGGATACCGCGCCGCCGTCTGCCCCCTTTCCGAGGACGAGGACGATGATACTATCGCCCGCTACGCCCTCGCCGCGCAAAAAGCCGACATCATCATTGCGGAGGTCGGCGCGTGGAGTAACCCGATGAGCGCGGATGAGAAGGAGCGAATCCTGGCTCGCGAGAAGTGCGTTCGCCGCCTTGATCTGGCGGAAAAAATAGGTGCGAACTGTTGTGTCAATATTGCCGGGGCATGCGGGCCGATCTGGGACGGTCCCTACGCGGCGAATTTGACCCAGGAAACCTTTGACCGGATTGTTGAAACGACCCGTGATATTATCGATGCCGTCCAGCCAACCCGCACGTTTTACACGCTCGAAGCGATGCCTTACATCTATCCGACAGGACCGGAATCGTATCTGGAACTGATCAAAGCGATAGACCGACCGGCGTTCGGCGTCCATCTGGACCCGGTGAATATGATTTCCTCCCCGGAACGCTATTTCAACAATACTGCCTTCCTTCAAGAATGCTTCCGGTTACTGGGTCCCTGGATCAAGAACTGCCACGCCAAAGATATCACTTTGCATCCCCGGTTGACGGTGCATCTGGATGAAGTGGCGCCGGGTATGGGAGCGCTGGATTATCGCACGTTTTTGAAGGAACTCGACCGATTGGCTGACCCGAAAGTCGGTCTGATTCTGGAGCATTTACAAACGTCGGAGGAGTATGCGGGCGCGGCGGCGTATATTCGGAAGGTCGCCCACGAAGAAGGAATCGAACTGTGAGAATTATTCGTTATCAGAACTCCGCTGGTGAATCCGGCTATGCCGCGCTTGGAATAAATGATGTGGCTTTTGTGATCGAGGGAGATATCTATGGTGATTGTTTAGTTTCCAATCAGGAAGCGGATGTGCAAAAAATCCTTGCGCCTATTGTACCGACGGCAATCCTGTGTATCGGACTGAACTACAAGCGCCATGCGGAAGAGTCCAACGCGAAAACGCCGGAATATCCGATCCTGTTCGTGAAGGGTCTGAACGCTCTGCAAAATCCGGGCGACCCGATTGTCCTGCCCCGGTTCATGCAGTCCGATGAAGTGGATTACGAGTGCGAACTGGCGGTCGTTATTGAAAAGCCGTGCAAGAATGTCTCGCCGGAAAATGCGTTGGACTATGTCCTCGGCTATACCTGCGCGAACGATGTTTCGGCGCGTGACTGGCAAATCGCCCGTGGCGGCGGGCAGTGGTGCCGGGGGAAATTTTTCGATACCTTCTGCCCACTCGGACCGATTCTGGCGACCAGAGAAACGATTCCTGACCCGAATGCACTCGGAATCCGCACCCGGCTAAACGGTGAAACGGTGCAGGACTGGAACACGAACGACATGATTTTTGATGTTCCGCACCTGATTTCGTTCTTGTCCGGCAGTTGTACCCTGCTTCCTGGCACCGTCATCCTGACTGGAACGCCGCATGGGGTCGGCATGGCGCGAAAACCCCCGCTCTGGCTAAAGGCAGGGGATACCGTCGAAATCGAAATAGATGGAATTGGGACGCTCAGTAACCCGGTGATCGAAGAATCTCTCACCGCGTAGCCCTTGTGGCGACAGTCGGCGGGCGACATTCCTGTCGCCCGACGTGCCAATGGGGTTATTGTATCCGGGACGAAGGCTGTCCCCGATGATCGGTATTTTGGGCTCCCTGAGCGGCGACCGCTTTAACTGGCGAACGATAATAGAGAGCCAGAAAGAAGGAGGCAGTCGCGAGCAGGGCGGCGGGAGTGTCTAATTTATCGGTGATGAAAAATTCATAACATGGGGTGGACAGTTTGGGATATTGCCGCTTGACCTCCTGCCGTGCGTCCCATGCCCGCACAAACGTGCGTCCCATGCCCGCACAAACAGGTCAACAACCCTTGTTAGCGCATGGATACACCGCGAAAAACTGCGGTTACTTCACTCTAACCGGGCCAGATAATGACGTAACTCAATGTTGTCGCCTTCCACGCTGTAGGTCTGGCTCTTTTCGGGCAACGCTTCGTACTAGCCCGGATACCACGACGCCATCCAAATGCTAAACTCAAGTACGGCGGAACCGTATCGGTGATCGCTGTGATAGTCGCTTGATATATTTGGACTGTTTTGCGTCTTAATTCGAGCGGATACTTCTGCTTCCTGGGCGTGGGGCTATACTCTTTTGCCGTATGACTGACTTCATGGCAGAGAGACAAAATTTCGTGAAAGCCTTCTTTCTTTTACGGGATGTCGATATTCATTCCTGACGCTTAAATTTTAACGGACGTTCGACAGGATTGATTTGACATTCGGTGAGGGACGAGTTTACACTGAAGGGAAGCCATCGGGAAAAACACTGGTATGGAAACAAGATTGAACGCGAAAAATTCTTTGTCGGAACCCTTGCTAATGGCATTGAATGCCTATGGGCTACCCCATGTTATGGGATATCTGCCGACGCTGGCAGGCGAGAAGTATCCCGCTCCCCTGGACGCTCTCGGGGTGATCGAAACGGCGGCGTCACTGAATCTCGCCGGGGTGGATATTCCGGTTATCGGGTCTTTGCCCAGAGAGCGGATGAAAGACGCTCTGGAAGAACATCGTCTTCGTATCGTTGCGGAGGGTATGATTCTTTTGAACGGCGAAGTAGCGGATTGGCGCAATTATATCGAAACGGCGGCGTTCGTTGGCGCAAAAACGGCGCGCGCTATCTGTTCCGGCTTATTGTGCGGCGACCGGCGACCTCTCAAAGTGTCCGGTGGCTGGGGGGAGTACCGGGATCGGGTGGCGCAACGTCTGCGGGAAATTCTACCGATTGCCGAAGCGCATGGTATTGCGCTGGCGATAGAGAATCATCAGGATTCCACCAGCGATGACCTGCTCTGGTTATACGAAAAGACGGGGCAATCCCCTGCCTATGGGGTTTGTCTGGATACCGGTAACCCGCTTGCGGTAGGGGAGGGACCAGTAGAATTTGCGGGTCGTGTGGCGCCGCTCATTCGTCACCTGCACCTGAAGGATTATACGATCCATTTTGCCCCGGACGGGTATCGATTGGTGCGTTGTGCGGCGGGAACGGGGTGCGTGGACTTTCGCCGAATTCTGGAGATCGCATACGCCGAAAGCGGATATGCGGCGCTTCTCCCCGGTATAGAGGTAGCCGCACAACCGACGCGCACCATTTCGTTGCTGGAAGATTCGTGGTGGGCGGAATTCCCACAGGAGCAGGCGCGTTTTCTACCAGCGGCGTTACGGGTTCTCTGGTCGAAAGGCATTCCCGCTGACGCTCCTTACTCGTCCGTCTGGGAGCGTGGTGAAGATTCCGCCGCTGTCAGCGCCGAAGAATGGCGACTGGTCAAAGAGAGCGTCCACTATTTTTCCCAACTATAAGAAAATCATCAGAAGCCGTTAAATCTCGAGGGGAAGCAAATCGTTTATCATGCAGTTGTCAGGAAAGTCGGCGATTATCACCGGCGCAGGATTCGGTATCGGGCGAGCCGTTGCGGTGGAGTTCGCCCGTGAAGGCGCGTTTATTGTAATCACAGACCGAAATCAACCGGGAGTAGAGGAGACGGCGCATCTGGTGAGGACTGAAGTTCCCGATGCCCGTGTCTGCGTCCTGTCAGGGGATCTACTGGATGCCGGATTGGCTTTGCATCTGGTGGAACTCTGCCTTTCGGAGTCGGGGCGAGTGGATATTCTGGTGAATAACGCCGCCGATCAAACGGTCGCTACGCTGGCGCGAGAGACGGATGAGCACTGGGAGCGGGTCATCACGGTCAATGTGACGGCGATGATGCGATTGGCGCGAGCGGCGGAACCCCATTTGAAGTCCGGGGCTGCGATTGTGAATATGTCTTCTCTGACCGGGAATGTCGCTTTGCCGGGACGGCTGGCGTACAATACCTCGAAAACCGCAATTATTGGTCTGACCCGCGCTCTGGCGGTAGAACTGGGACCGCGCAATATTCGCGCCAACGCCATTTTGCCGGGGCATATCATGTCGGTCGGGGAGGAGGTTTGGAAAGAGCGTATTTCGGAGCGCGATCAGAAGATATTCCCGACCACCTACGCTCTGTACCGTGTCGGGCATCCCCGGGAAGTCGCCCGCGCCGCCGTGTTTCTGGCTTCCGAAGAGGCTTCGTTCATTACCGGGCACTGTCTTGCCGTCGATGGGGGAGGCGGTATTCTGAACCCGGAAGAAGCGATCTTCCGAACTGCGGCGCTGTTCGATGGGGGGACGCCGACCGCAACGCCGGATAGCGATGACTGGAAGCCCAACGCCACCGGTAATTAGTCACAGGAGCGCAAGTCATGGATCTTTCAGGTCGGACTGCAATGATCAGCGGAGGCCTTGGCGACATTGGGGCGGCGATTGCGCGTCGTCTGGCGCGATACGGTGCGAATGTGGCGATAGGGGATATACGCCCGGCAAAGGACGCAGAAGACTTGCTGGCGGAATTGACCGCACACCAGATTTTTACCTGTTATGATCAGGTTGATGTGGCAGACGCCGCCGCCGTCGCCGGGTGGGTGGCGGAAGTCGAGAGACGCTCCGCTATACCCGATCTGATTATTCCCAATGCGGCGATTGTCACTCTTAAGAATTGGAACGAAGTGACGCCGGAAGAGTGGACGCAAGAACTCGCTATCAATCTCTCCGGAGGGTTCTATCTGGCGCAGACGGCGGCGCGGCGTCTGGTGAAGGCAGGGCTATCGGGTCGAATTGTGTTTGTTGGTTCGTGGGCGGCGCACGCCCCGCACCCGAATATCGTGGCTTACTCTGTAGCGAAAGCGGGACTACGCATGTTGATGCGATGCCTTGCCCTTGAACTCGCTCCGCACGGGGTTATCGTCAACGAGGTCGCTCCCGGCTATGTGGATGCGGGACTTTCAGGCCGTATCTTCGAGGATAACCCCGGCGCCCGCGAAGCAGCCGTCGCACGCGTCCCCGGTGGGGAGTTGATCCACGCGGAGGAAGTTGCTGTGCAGGTCGCCCACCTCTGCGATCCAGAAAATCGTCACATGATCGGCGAGACGCTCGTGATGGACGGCGGGTTGTCTCTGGTGACGGCGGCGTCACGCTCAGAATTCCGGAAAAACTAAAATCACGCTTCCCGCCAGTGTCGATATGGCATCGGTATGGTGTCTATGGGGAGCGAAAAGCGAGAGTGAACTCATGAACGAATCCGCGACGGACACTCCTGCTCCGATGCCTGTGACATACGCCCCTCCCGGCTTTTTCGGTCATATCGGGATCGCTCGCGAAGATATTACGCCGCCGCCTGGCATTTACCATCGAAACTGGGGAGCGGCGACTCACGAAGTGGCGGAAGGCATCCATGCGCCGTTGACATTGACGGTGATGACCCTGCAAACCAATGCGGACGCGCCGCCGCTAATTCTCGCCGCCGCTGATCTGGGCTGGTGGCGTGATCCAAAGGACGAAAAGGCGTTCCGCCAATCGATTCTGGACCTCCTCGGTCTGGATGCGGCGCAGTTCGTGCTGAACTTTTCCCATACCCACGCCGGCCCCGCTCTCTGCCGGGATGACGCCGATAAACCGGGGGGGCATCTGATCGCGCCGTATCTGGATCAGTTGCGGGATTCGGTGGCGCGAGCGGCGCAACGCGCTCTTGCGGAAGCGGAACCGTGCTCTCTGGATTTCGGATACGGGAAGTGTGGTCTGGCGACCAATCGTGATTTTTTCTCGGTGCAGGAAAATAGATATATCTGTGGTTACAACCCGAATGCGCCTGCGGATGACACATTACTGATAGGGCGCATCTCCGATACGAACGGCGGAAGGGTTGCCAGCCTTGCAAACTACGCCTGTCATCCCACGACGCTCGCCTTCGAGAATCGCCTGATTTCTCCGGACTTTGTCGGAATGATCCGTCAGACAGTAGAGGGGGAAGAAGGCGCAAGAAAACCCTGCCTGTTTCTTCAGGGCGCGTCCGGCGAACTCGCACCTCGTCTGGGGTATATCGCCCCACGGACGGGAACTCCGACAGAGTTCGTGGATGTCAATGGTTCCATGCTGGCGGCGAGTATCGAGGCTACCCTGAGAGCAATGGATGGTATTCCTGTGGGAAGTCGTTTGCGTTTTCAGGGAGTCGTCGAATCCGGCGCCCCTCTGGCGATCTGGGATTATGAACCGTATGCCTATCCTTCCACCCTGAAAGCCTTCTGTGTGGATGTCGAACTGCTGCTGAAACCGGAATGGCGGGGGGAGACGGAGCAAGAGCGGCAGTGGGCGGCGGCGGGCGATGCGGCGTCGCTGGAACGCTTACGACGACGAAGAAGAACGAGGATTGCGCTGACAGAAGCGAGCGACGGCGGCGCAACGGCGAAGATACCTGTCTGGATATGGCAGATCGGCGACGCTTTTCTGGTAGGGCATCCGAACGAGGCGTACTCGCAACTGCAAATCGAATTGCGCGCCGCTTTTCCAGATACCGCTATCGTCGTGATGAACATCACCAACGGATGGTACGGTTATCTGCCTCCCGCCGACTGCTATGGAACGGATCGCTATAGCGTCTGGCAGACGCCATTCGATAAAGGCGCTCTGGAAATCCTGATCGCGCGTTGCAAAGAGGAAATAGATAAGATGCGCGGCGCTTCTAATGAGCGCAGAAGCGATACGCCTTGATTCCGTTGGGAGGAGGTTTGGCAGTAATGTCGGACGCGCCAAGCCTCCTTTGAACGGAATCAAGACTGCCTCTTATCGGGCGGCTTTCAGCCGAGCGCCTTCCGCGACGGCGTTGGCAAGCGCCTCGGTGGAGCCATTACGTGAATAGAAAGCGATCAGGGTTTTAACAGGAGCGTCGGACATGATCTTTCCTTTCGACTTTGCTCGCTACGGGTCGGTATCAAGCATGGGAATAGTTTCAAGCATCAAACTTGAATTCGGATAGTATAGTTCCAATTGTGATTATATGAATTGGCGATATTTTTGATGTGGGGAAAATGAAATGCCAACACACTATAATGGGGAACCGGACGAGAAACGAGCCCTTGATTTGTATATCAAACTTTTGCGTGCGGCGGAGTCTGTCGCACAGCGCACGCAGGAGCCTATCGACCGTTCCGGGCTGACGGTAGGGCAGTTCGGGGTTCTGGAAGCGTTATTGCATCTGGGGTCGCTGACGGTTGGCGAACTGGCGCGAAAGCATCTGCGCAGTCCGAACAACCTGACCGTCATCGTGGACAATCTGGAAAGGGATGGACTGGTGCGGCGAGAACGCAACGAGAAAGATCGTCGGCAGATTATTGTGCATCTCACGGAAGCGGGCCGCGAACGGATTGTCTCCCTATTTCCCGCACATGTCGCACGGGTGGAGGAAGAATTTCATATTCTTGAACCGGAAGATAGGGACGAACTGGAACGCCTTTTGAGAATGGTTGGCAAGCAACAGCGATAGCGGCTATCGAGTTAACGCCAACTTCGTTGTTGGGCGAATCCGCTTTATCTCCTAATGCTTCGTTTTGGCTCTGGTTCCGTTACAACAGGATTTATCCGTGGCTGGAGTCGTCAGGGCAGCGGAATTTCCCTTGAGGATGCTTCCCTTGAAAGCGAAGGCGCCGTAGTTGGCGTTGGAACTGGTTTCCTTGATCGTTCCCGTGACCGGGTCGGAGTAGGAGAGGGAGGATGTCTTCGCTTTCGTGGCGCGGGCGATGGGCCAGACCGTATTGTTTTCGACCACGACCGGCGATTTTCCATCCCTACCGATAATGACCTTTGCGGTAAATCCGCCACGACCCTCGATGTTGAGACGTAAGTCGTTTCCTTTGACTTCGTGTGTCAGGAGCAGTGACGTAAATTTACGGTCACCGGAATTCGGTCCTCCCTGAGCGAACAGCGATTTCGCCAGCGCTTCCAACGCGGATTTTTGCGTCGCAGTCGCCCGTGAGTCCAGAAATCCGCTGATGCCGTTGGGGCCATCGGCTCCGGCGACGATAAGCCCGGATAGATCGACGCCGTTCCAGTCCGCTTTGTCCAACCGATAGCCATAGACCGGGTGGCAATAAGAATGCGGCGACGGCCCTTCGCCGAAGTTGCAGGTGCAGGGAACGGCGCAGGTGCATGCTTCCAGCAACGTCCCGTTTGCGCTCCATTTGCCTGTCTGAGCCTCGGCGGGCAGGAGGACGCCCATCATCGCGAACAGCAGAAATGGAAGGGTCGCATAACGAGTGGTAATCACAGATTTCTCTTCCTGAGCATTGAGTGAAAACGCCACCAGCCTTATAAACCGGTTCAAAGCGGTGGCAGTACTCCGTACATCACAATACCGCTCCGGGTTGTCAGGCGTTCCATCACTCCCATTTCTTCCAGCAGGGACGACCATCGCAGTGTCTTGATGAGCACCCGTCGCCGGGCGACCCGTTGCGCTTCTTTTACGGCATCGAGAGTAAGGGGGGCATGGTCTCCAAAGTGTCGCAGTGCGCCGAACTGCTCGGAACCGCCCGGTTCTTGCTCGAAAAAGGGGTCGAAGCAGACGACATCGTAGCGCCGATCCGGACAGGAGCGTAAATACTCCAGATGGTCGCCCAGATGCACGACGCGAATACGGCGCAGAGCGGCGTTCAATTCCACGCTTTCCGTAGTGAGCGTTTTTAACCCTTCCCGCGCCATCAAACCGATTTCGGGGACTGCTTCGATTCCATGTACTTCACCAGTATCGCCGACGATATGAGCGCAGAGAGCCGCTTCCGAAGCGAATCCCAGAGTGGCATCCAGTACGGAATCGCCTTTCTCCAGTCGCCCGGCTTCGATCAGCAGGTCTCGTTGTCCTCGCAACAGATTACGCAGACGGGGATATGCCATATTCGGGTGATAGAAGAACTCATTGCCTTCCCTGTCCAGAAGCAGAATACGCTCCGACTGCACGATCATCAACCGGCAGTCGTCCTTTCGCCCGGCGAATAACGCGGGGATAGGGCGTTCCTGCCGCTCAACAAATTCAGCGTTGAGTTCTGCGGCATAGGCGCGCGCTTTTGGCTCCAGCGTTTCCGTATTGGTTTGGGCTGTCGTGACAAGTAACTCCGGTCGTGATACCAAGTTCATAGAAATCAGTATATCGGCGTTAAGCACGGCGATTCGCTTTGCGATTTGCTGAGTTGGGGGCGTTATGAGTGAATGGGCGGCGATCCGTGACTGGACAGCGGAATTAGCGGGAGAAGCGGGACAACGGGCGGCGCAGATGCTGAAGCAGGGCGCGGAAGCGTCCCATAAAGCGGATGGTACGGTCGTCACCAATATCGATACCGCTATCGAGCGTTTTCTGCGGGAGTCGATCACCGCTCGTTTCCCGGATCATGCCATTCTGGGCGAAGAGTATGGGTATGAAGCGCGGGATGCCGGAGCGCCGCTCTGGGCGATTGATCCGATTGACGGAACAGTAAATCTGGCGAATAATTTGCCCGGTTGGGGCGTTTCCGTGGCATTGATCGCTGACGGCGAACCGGTGGTCGGTGTGGTCGCGTTCCCGCTACTGGGCGAGATTTTCGCCGCCGCGAAGGGGGAAGGCGCAACCCTGAACGGCGTTCCGCTTCCGATGTTGCCTCTCCTGCACGAAACGACCTGGGACGACACGTACGCCATCTGTTCGGTCAGCGTCCGGGATGTCGATTTCGCGGGGTTGCCGGTGCGTCTTCGTATCCACGGCTCTGCGGCGCTGGAACTTTGCTGGGTTGGGGCAGGGCGATTGGTCGGGGCGCAAAGTATCGGAACTTCGCTGTATGATGTCGCCGCCGGTATTTTGATCGCGCAGGAAGTCGGCGCGGAAACCTCCTGGTTTTCCGGGGACGAGTGGTCGGCGCTGGCGATGGCTTCAGAAAGCAAGCGAACATCGGATATCCTGCTGACCGCTCCCGCCACCCGTCTGAACTTCATCCGCGAACGTATTTTCTTTCGCTCTCGCCCATGATTTTCAGGTTGACTCCACGGAAGATGATTTGCGTGGTGCGGTGTCTCAAAAGGATTTACTCTTGCGATTTATCCGCAAGATAAATTTTGTATTTCAAGTATATGACATGCCCCTGTTCCAGAGTGGTCCCAACGAGCGATTGAACGGCAAGCCATTGGACAGAACCAACGCCCTGATGATGGTAAAACGACGTTGCGAAGGGGCGGGCATTGACGCCCTGGTATGCAATCACACCTTCCGCGCCGTCGGCATTACGGCTTATCTGGAATCGGGCGGGAGCATCGAAAAGGCGGCGCACTATGCGGGCCACAGCAGCACCCGTACCACCCAAATTTACGACCGAAGGCAGGACATCGGAAGCCCAGAAGACATCGCCAGAACGACACTTTAATCGTCGGAACCGGAGTCATCGCTGCTATCACCAATCTAAGACCTGTCACTTGTCACAAGTCTCACCCATGTACTCATTGACGATCACTGATTGTAACAGACTCGATTAATAATGGCGAGATTGAAATGCCGCTGGCATTGAATATTTGGCGAAGCCGTTTCCGAACTCCCTGTAGACTTAACCCGTAGTATGTAACCAGTTCTGGTGAAATAGCGTAAGAAAGTAAAACAATTGCTTCGTGGCGCGAATCATCATGCCGCATTGCTTTGACGATATAAGAATTCGTAACTGCATCGACAGTTTTTATGCCAACATAATCGTCTCCGTGAGAGGAAGAACGAGCAGTTAGTTGGGACGATAAATCCAATATGCCATTACGTTGTGCTATATCGAGAAATTGATGTAAAAAATCTGTACTTATAATCTCGTCTTTTATAATTTCAGATTGATTGCTCTGTGACACATAACACTTGATGTGACACTCGCCTGTAAAATCTTGCCACAATAATAAAACCTCATTATGTTGTTCCACTGTACGCCAGTTGCGCCAAAAGTAAAACCCACATCTCGCTTCTTGTATAATCTCAGCGTAAGGCCAATTGTCGTACATTTAACTTCCTTATCTATTCAATCGAATTTGAATTTGGATCAACAATATGGCACGCAAAATCTCTAACGTATGCAGACTGGCCCCTCGAGATTCGAGACGACTGGCTAAACGATAGAGCAAGATATTTTCTTCTGCGGTGGTAGGCAGAAGTTGATTTTGTGCAAGCCGACGTGCTACCCCAGCGTGAACAATAAGATTGTCAGCCGTTGACCGCGAAGCGACGATGATTATATCTTGATCAATTTGATGGTCAAAGGCGTGCTGGATTTCCTCGTATGCGACTCCACGTCTCACTTGGCCTTTCGTAGCTGCATAGTGAATTTCCCCAGGGTAAAACTGGTTTCCATTTGGGGACTCGTAGATAAACTTATCGACTCCAGCGTGTTGTTTTGCGATACCCTCCATGACCCCCATTTCGTCGGAAGAAAGTTTCCCCTTAATGGCCTTGCTGAAACTTCCTGAGAACGGTGAGTTCTTCGAGAATGCCCATCGCCTTTCCCCGATGGCGCCGAGACCAGTGCTTCGAGCAGTTTTCCCTACCCACCAGATTTTTACCCTCCCAATTATCGGAGACGCGACCGCCCCAATAACTATTCCCCCCACGTAATCGGTGACGCCAGCGATCAACGCTTGCTTTGCAGCCTCGTTTGCGTCCTGTGTCTCCTCATAGCCATACAGTCCTGAAACCGCCGCCACCGCCGCCGCTCCACCAAGGGGAGACTCAGTAGCAAGAGTTCCGACGATTCCCGCCAGACTGATAGCCACCATCC
>Ga0114963_10001538_pt1 | contig 15962 bp, 3 predicted proteins | sample C_131016_EF_Meta_FD_87019 | JGI IMG/M metagenome (GOLD analysis project Ga0114963, IMG submission 87019) | Freshwater microbial communities from Lake Croche, Canada to study carbon cycling - C_131016_EF_MetaG | ecosystem: Environmental > Aquatic > Freshwater > Lake | place: Lake Croche, Canada...
CTTTTTACTTAATCTTCGGGTATAATTATATCGCCAAATGTATGTTCTGTAATTATTTCTTGATCTTGTCCGGTTGAGTCAGGTTCTATGGAGTACGTTTGAAAAGCTTCGTCTGTGAATGTTTGAGATTTTAAAAACATAAATGTATATCCATTAACATTTATATTACTGGTGCTATTGGTTAATTGATATAGTATATAATTTATGCTTTCTTGTTTATCTAGATCTGATCCTCTATTAATAATATTATTATATTTATCTTCAAAAATTTCTTTGATCTCTCTATTAGTATATCCATAACCATAGATACCAGCATCATTTCCTACCGTTTTAATAGTATTATCTGATAATTTTAAATTAACAAGTGTTTGTTTTATTTTATCATTTTCACGATTATTAAAAATCTCATGTATAGTATATAGCTTATTATATTGGAGTTTATAGCTCAAGAAACTCTTTTTTACAAATGGAGAACCATCTCCGTACGAGCCTACTCCCATAGCAGAATGCTTTATATCTGGTGGTTCACTAACTATTGGAGATTTTTCTAATCCCCAAACACCAAATGGATCCTCATTCAAATTACTAATATGATTTTTGAATACTAATAAGGTATCTCCATTACATGCTATAACTTCATATGATGAAATGTCATTTTCTAATTCAAAGACCGAATAATATTTATTATTCTTGAAAATTAATGCTTTATTTAATATTTTAGTAGTAGAAGGCGCCGTGGTAGAATCTCTTTGTGTGCTATTATAATATGGAATAGTATCATTTATGTGAAATATATTATGAGCTAAAGATCCTTTAATAATTATGATTTTTTTATTAGTAATTTTAGTGGCAAGATCATTGGTGAATAAACAAGTATTGTGTCCAAGCGTAGCATTAAGTTGCGATATTTTTGCTTGGTAAGACAAAAGACGTTCAACGATTTGAGCATGACTAAGAGGACTAGAACTTGGAGTTGGTGAAGGAGACGCCGCTGGTGGTCCGGCACCTGAGCTTGGTGATGGCGTATTATTGGGAGTTTCGCTTGGTGTTGGAGAAAAATCTGGTACGGGATATGGTGTCGATAGCATACTATCATCAACCAGCTGATTAATTCCATAAACAATATCAAATTTAAATTCACTAAATAAAGGAATATTTCCTCTTTTTAGTCTAATAAACTTATAATTATTCCCATATAATGCTGGAGTATTTTTGTATTTAAAAATTGACGCTTCAAGCTTATACCATACTCCACCGTCTTTACTAACATTTAATAATACTTTCTCCGGAGAACCAAAAGAGAAATGATCATAATCTGGAGAATATACCTCTCTTAGTCTCCCTTCTCTTTCTTGAACATCTCTTAACGCGGCAAAAAAATCAAATAATCCTTGATAGCCTGCATTAAATCCAGCAGTCAAAGAAACCATCAATCCTACTAAGTTTGCCGTCATTGCGCCACCTAAAATTCCTGCCAATATGAGTAAAACACTCTCTACTGGAAATCTGGTGGGCTGTAATCTAGCCGATGCTCCGCTAATAATACTTTCAGCAGACTGACATAGTGTGGTATCGTTAATATAAACATACGGAGCATTTTGATTAACTCTAGGAATAAGAGATACCCCACTAGGATATGTATCAAAATAACTTATATATGGATTATCATCTACTTCTCCTGATGGAAAATAAGAGATAAAATTATATCCTGGTATTTTAGGTTTATTTGTATAGTCCAATAATCCTAGAACATCAGAGGTACCAAAACTAAATAAATCATTAGTTATTGGGGCTTTGAACTGGTTTTTTTTACCGGTATGTAATATTAGCTCCCAACTACATAACGAATTATAAATATTAGAAGATGTCTTAGTGTTAGATAATGATGTAAAGTTTGTGAGGAATTCATTATTAACAACATTATCATAAACCATCATTTCTTCTGGCTCATCTAATACCATAAGATTTAATGTAAATGTAACACTAGAATCATATGGCTGTGTTTGATTTTTTATAGTAGGGTCTAGTCTGGGTAGCGCTTTTTTGAATAAAGAAAAACCCCTAAATTTAGAAAAACTATTATTGCTAATATTTAATTTGTTAGTACGTATAATGTTTTTATACATTACTGCTTCAGTATCATCGAATCCAGTTGCACTGATTGATGGTGGTATAATATGGTTGTCTCTAACTATCTCTTGATGAGTATTCAATCCACTTGCATTAATTTTGTTTTCATCAAATAATACATTATATTTTGAAGCATGATCAGAGAACGTTAAAGACATATTATATTTATTATTTTGAATATATTCTTGATTAAATAATAATAATTTTAATGGCTCATAACGAGGGTCTACAGAATTAAAGCTGTGAAGATTAGTGATATACTTTTGAAGACCTGTTCCAGAAACAGCAGGGGGAGAACAATAGTCGCTATATGCTGAAGCCGGAAATGTTTGGTCCATAAATTCTTTAGGCGTTTTTAATGGACATGCCGGTCCAGTATCAACACCAGGGTTGTTAGGATCTCCAGGAGTACTCATTGCTTGCATGTCGTCAGAGCAAGGAGAAAAATCCAACCAAACTACTAAGTTTTTTGGATTGACATAATTTAAAAAATTAAGTTTTACTTCTACGTCTTGTATAGTCAAGTCTTTAACTTTAAGATCTAGTCCACTATTATCAATGATATAATTAGGACCATTAGTAGCAAATCTATAATTAAAAGTAGACTTATCTTTATCTGGACTATCTATCGAACAAGAGGATTTTTCAATACTGAAACCAAATTCATCATTTACTGGAGTTGCTTGAGAATATACAGACAGTTCTGATTTTTTTTCTTGTCCTCCCTCAAGTATACGATATCCATGAAAAGATCCTTTATATTTTGGATTAGTTCCGGTTAAATGTACTGTGCTACCATAAATTTGTTGATCCATGAATTCTTTATGCAGTTTATTTAACGTGTCTGTTTCTTCTTGACTTCTCCCAGGCTCTGCACAAGCTGTTTCTGGAAGAATATTTTTAGATATCGATAATGATATGGAACTTTGATATGTTATTGGACTAGCGCATAATCCGGTGCCTGTTCCAGAAAGACCATTATTAAAATTAAATATCCCAGGACCTATAAAACTATAGGTATCTCTTGCCCCTGGATTAAACTTTAATACACTAGTTTTATTTTTTAGTTCATCTGGTATTATGGTTCCTGTGTCCATGACAAATCCAGAGGCTGGATGGAAAATTCCTTTCCTAAAAGGAATGTATCCTGTTGCTCTTACTGGTATTTGATAACAGGCCTTGTTGGTATTCGCAGGATCATGATCAGAAACATAGTTAAGAGGATATCCTGTAACAGACGGAAGATCAACTCCTGTCCCAGGATGTCCACTGATTAATAAGCCTATACCCGAAAAAAGTTCACCACCATATCCACCATAAGCTTTTAATGGAGGAGCAAAATCTAACGAGATTTCTGGAAAAGAAAATTCTATAACTCCACTAGATCTCGCTGGGAGATCACCAGATATCTTATTGTACTCTTTTAATATGAAGCTATCTGGTGCTTTATTCGTTCTAACATATGCTTCTATTGGGGTTCGTATTGATTGTGATCCATCAGACGTTACACTATAAGATATGGATGGAATTGCCTCAAATTTTGGTTGGCATACACTCAAACAAGTTTTGCATTCTTTTGTATTGTCCCGGATATCCTGTAAAATCATACTATCTAATTTTAGAATAGTATCTTGGCTGTTATATTGAATTTTTAGAGAAGAACCCGAATCTACTGGAAGAAAATCAGCTGGTGAATATGGCTCAAATATGAATTTATATTTTTCTTTGAGTCCATCTTTAACAGTAGATCCATTAAAAATTCGTTCTATATTATGGTCGGTTTGTATTGGCCAAAAAATTCCATGCTTATGCAATACTATATTTTTTAAACTAGATATTTTATTTTTTAATTTATCCGAATTAACAATGATTGGTTCAATTTCTAGAGGATTAAGAGCTGCAGGATCTTTCCAAGTATCAGTGGCATCATCGTAATATTTATTATAATTGGGATTATCTACTTGTTGTCCAGATTGGTCGTATATTTTTTCTTTACCGTCAACAACAAAAAATGTTTTTCTTTTAACAAATGTTCCATAAGGAGTAACAAAAGAACATTGTACTTGATATTCTCCTGTTCTATATACAAAAACCGTTGGCTCTATAAAAGTAGAGCTATCGAATCTGGTACGATCACTATCGGATTGGCTGGATCCAACAGCACTAGAACTTTTATTTTCATCACTAAATTTTAAACATGCTCCTTTTATTTTTTGCCATAAACAAGATACTGTTTTTTGAAATAACACAGTACTTTTTAATGCGTCAGAATTTTCTACTTTTTGCAAGCACCTGAATGGTATTTGTATTTCATTTCCTTCACTTGATTTGGTTAATTTAAAAGTATAATTATTCGGACTGTCTGATGTGTCGTTGCCTTCACCGTCTGTTGTGCTATGCATTAATACATTCAAAGTAATTTTTCCAGGATTCACCTCTGCAATATCATATAATGGGATAGAAGTAGTTTTATTTCTTAATGCGCTGTCGGTAGCAGTCAACTTAATCGATGTGCTGAGAGATGTTAGATCTGTTTTTGCCTTGACTTGATTTAGCTTAATTGTTTGATTATTAATTACATCGGTATCTTCTGTATCTTTAGGACACAAAGTATAAAAACTCTGGATTATATTTATACTATCTCCATGGTTTAATGTTTTATCATAAGTTAATACAATTTCACTATTTTTATCTATCTTGAGTTTACATCCGTATTTATCTATCAATTTAATAAAAAGTGATCTATTATTAGTGATAATATTATTTTTTAAAGTATTATGATTATTATAGCCATAAATTTTTTGTAATAATCCAAACTTATTATGTAATAATTTTACTATTTTTTTAATAGTCTCCTCAGAAATATCTGCAGCCACAGTATTCCCACTGTTATCTGTTGTAGTAGCGTCCAAACACTCTTGTATAAGGGCCTGCACATCAGAAGAGCCAAGAGCATTTACACACTCATCTGCTATATATGGACTAGTGCTAAGAACAGCAGCTATTTTTTTCAATAGTCTTGATTTTCTAATATTTTTTCCATCGGTTGTTTTTATTTGCTTAATAGATAGCATATGATAAATCTGATTATATGTTGACCATAAACTTGGAGAAATATAAGACTTAGTAATATTTCCAGATAAGGCCTCAGCTTTATCTGCATAATATGAAAAATAATCCCCATTAGGAATCCAAAGCATATATTTTGGTGCTGCGGCGTTGGAGGCATCTGCTGTAGAAGCACTAAATAGATCGATACTTCCTGTTATTGAAACATTTGATCTCCTAAACTCTTCTATTGTTCTTATTGCTGGTCTGACAGAAGAATCTAAATCTGTCCATCCTGTACCGGAAACCATACTTATTCCGGTTGCTTCGCTAAAAGTTATATCTCCAGTTACAGATATTGAGGTCTGATTATTGAATAAGCTACCATCTTTTGTAGTATTGAATAATTTTCTATCTCGATAATGAATTTTAGTTGTATCATCATTCATTTCTCTTACTCTGCTACCAAGAGGAAAACTTGATATATTACCACTATATGTTGTTGGATACAATTCTTGTGCCCAACACAATATTCCACTGTTTAAATAGTGAGGTACTGGAGATCTGTTTAGGATCCAGTCGCTCGTCATATCACATCCTGGGACGATAGTCCAGTTTTGAAATTGTGGGGCAAATGTAATAAAGTTTTCTATGCCTATTCGTCCGCTAAGTAAACCAGTATTACTATTTAATAACGATCCTTTGCTAGATAATACTTTATTGTCTACAGCAATATCATCAGATACATATACAGGAAACCAACCACTGCCATATGTTTTATCTGCAGCAGCTAATAATCGTTGAAACTTATCAAAATTAATAGTATACCTTTTGGATACATCATTATCATAGTGTACTCCTGTGTCACTGACAATATAGTTTCTTAAATCGTCTTTAAATGACTTATTATATACTATGCATTCATCTATTAAATTCATTGTTTTTTAGCAGTTAATGTCCATAGTCCATTGATATAAGTAAAAATTCCTTTGTCTCCTACTGCTGTACTAAACGATAGAGGATTATCAAAGGTCACTAAAGCCGTTGGTACAGTGCCAGACTTTCTTCCTTGTGTATAATGCATGTCTATTGTTGCGGTGCTAGTTGATGCTACTATTCCTTTTACTACCAAAATTGGCTTACTGATGGGCTCATAAAAACCATTATCAATATTATATCGACACAATAGTTTAGTTCCTTTAGGGGCAGTATATCCAGTTTTGTCTTTAATATATACTAATCTTCTGTATCCATTTGGCAATGGCTCTTGACTATACTCTATATCATCAAGAAAGGCTTTGGTCGGATATGTTTCGTCATAATCTGGTTCTTTTACTAGATCTTCTTCCAAAGTAACATAAACAAATTTATAGATCTTGGGGTCTTCTTTTGCTGTCCATAATCTTCTTGTTTCGTCCCATCTCATATCAATAGGGCCAACCGGCCATAAATCCTGCCTCTCTGCCCAATTTAGATAAAACTCTTTCATCTTAACTTTTTCTGACCATACTCCATTATGATATTTTTGTGTTTTACTAATAATATTGCCTTTATAAGTTGCGGGATCAAAGCCACCCGCATCACTATAGTCATCAATAATTTTGTATTTTGTAACTAAGGTGTCATCTCTACTAGCCAATGTTGGTAATAACTCTTTATTAAAGGTCTTAGTATAATAAGTAGTAGTATTTCCAGTTATTTGAAATGTGTCTCCTTCTAATAGTCTGCCATATTTTATAGAACCTAGATTAATAATTTTTTGCTTGAATCTTTTTGGTCTTCCATAGGTATCAATAGCAAATGGCTCGTCAGCAGCATTGGGTACAGGATACCCTTCAGTATCATACCCCCAACCGTGCATAGTTAGAGGTCCTCGTAAACCTAAAAACCTATAATTCATTTCTGGAATAATTCCAGCTCTTGTTGTATCAAGTTGTTTACTATAAAATTCTATCATAATATCTTTATTATAATAGTCAAGATTATTTTTATCTAATCCAGTTGGATGTTTATTAAATTTGCTAAAGTTTTGACTAGTCTCTAATGCGTACCTATAAGATCCTGGAGGTATTGCTCCTCTTCCAACAATTTCTATAGAATGCCTTAGTCTATCAACAAATGGTCTGCCTTTGTTAGTAGTTGAGTCTAATGCAAAACCATCCGATGTTAAGTCATTATGTATTCCGTCCGGATGTGTTCCATAATAATTTTGAGAATTAGAATTTTTAAATTCTCCATGACTAATAACGATAGGATTAAGAGTAACTAAATTAATAGGACATATTGACGAAGCCATTGGGACAGAGTTAGAGTCGAGATTTAATAAGGTATTCATATCAGTACCGCTAGAAATTATGTACGGAGGTACTCTTTCTAAACTTTTACTGTCTTTTTTTGCCGTTAATCTCGCATTCATCTTGTCATTAAGTGTTGAACATTTGTCACAAAAAATATCTTGTGCTGTAGTAGTTTTAGATCCATTAGAGAGATACTGTATAGATGAAAGAGTTCTTTTTTTTGTTCCGTTACAAAATGGACAAGTTTTAGTGTCATATAATGAATATGAAAATGTAGAATTTTTAAATGTTGGATAAAAAGATACTGGAGATAATAATCCATCTAAGCTCATTGCTGCATTAAGACCAAATTGTTTTTTAAGTTCGGAATCTGCTTCTTTTCTCTCATATAGACCAACAGACGTTTTGTATCTTCCTTGTAGACTCAAGATATTGATAGCTTCTGTTGCTGTCGATGGTGTGTTTGCGACTCTACCAGTAGAAGCAGGATCAGGACCAGTAATTCCCGACCATTTTGTTGGATTTCCTGCTTTTGTATCCAGGTCTCCTGGATTTGTATATTTAGTATAATCCACAAGAATCTCAGGTGTTCTTTTGGGCTCTTCGATAAATGGTGATGATTTTCCAATTATCACTGTTGATGGACTAGTACCAAATAATTTTGACTTAAATGTTTCGGTGTTAAAATTAATGGACTGTTCTAATCTTTGTTTGTCCATAAAATCTTGCTGTTGAATAATATTATTTTTAGACTGGCGTTTAATTTCTGACATTTGTTTGTTTAGTCGGAAATTAGCTAAAACATTTTTCTTTACAATGTCACTTTGTTCTTTATTAAATAATCCCATCTTTCTGCTATAAGTTCTAAAAGAATATGTCGTAGTAATACCATTTTGTCCAACGCTAGTTTGGATGTTCGTAATAATAGGTCCTTTAGATACTGGTTGTGGGGATTTTGCAGCCAAAACTTTAAAAGTATGAGTATTAATTCCAGTGGTACCAACTGGATTAATAATAAGCTGCGGATTAACGATACCAGCTAAATTAAAGGCTAAAGAATTAGTGCGCTTAACATCATAATACGTATAATCATATCCCGTATAAGAATAGACTCCAACAGACCCTACCCCAGCATTATCTGCATCAAAAACCTGACCCAGATTAAATAGAGGAAGTCCAGGCATGTCTACCTGTGCAGTTTCTATAATAGATTGATAGTTTACTTTTGTTGCAATATATCTGTAAGCGGCGCTATCTAGTTGAGAAGCTCCTCCAAATACCCATGGAGCCATATCTTCCATTACTTCTACTTCTGTTGTTCCAATCCAGTTTTGACATGCATTTAGGGCTTCGGCACTAGTTATATTAAAATTTCCACTGTCAGCAGTTCCGTTATCGCATTTATAAAATGTTCCACTAGGAAATAATACATCTGGAAAATTTGAGTATTCTGTATAGGGATTATTTACCCAAGGACCATAGCAAAACTGATTAGATTTGATAGGAATAGCAGCAAAAAATGGATGAGCTGCTTTGGGGGCTATTTCTACTCTTAAAGCAGATTGATTGCTTGATGATCCATAGGTTCCTAGTGCGTCCAAAGTATTAGTCTCATCAAACCGACTAATAGGCATAGTATAACTTAGCATATATCTCATCCAAGCAATGTCTCTTTCGCTTTTTTTTGTGGTTTTAATATAGACTAACAGGTCCTCAATTGAAACATTCGCCATTACTGTTCTATTTGGGTCCTGAGCATATTCCGACGAAGAATGATTAAGATAAATACCCGGAGAATCTATTAAAAATTTTGGAGAAGACAATGTTTCTGGATCTAAGTAAATAAAGTTTTCTTCTACAGAAGTGTTTACATATAGTTTTTGTTTATAGGCTTGCCATGTATTTGCTCCATCCGGCTTGTCGCAAATTAATGTTCCAAAAGCATCATATGCTGGAACTCCTGATGGAGCACTCACCGAACTTAGAGTATTTCCCATGAGCTGTACAGAAGAAGCAGATCCTAGTCTTTCATATACTTTTTCTAAAACATATTGATCTGAAGACAATGTTGAGTAATCTAGACTTGGAAATATAAAGTCTTTATGAGTACAGGTAATAGTATATTTCTCCATCAAAAATAAATAACTTTCCCAATCCCAGTAAGGATCAAACTTTCCTTCTTTTTTGACCTGAGTCAATTCAGTAGCACTTAATTCGCATACCTTATAGCGCAAATAATCAAAATATGGATTAGCATTATATCCAATAATTGGTTTTATCTTACCCATTTCATCAGCCAAGGCAAACCAACTAGCTCCGCCAACAACAATAGTGTCATCTATAAAGTTGCCATACTCCTCCCATGCCCCATCATTAGTAGGCTCATAGTTGTAATAAAGCTTTCCATCTCCTTTAAAAATGTATGCATTACCTCCATATGTCGGCAAGATAATATCAGCATCATCATCTTGATATGATGCTAACTTAGGAGCAGTAACCATATATTTTTTACCATAGTATTTACCAATACCCGCAATAAATTTATGGAGAATCTGCAGATCTTTAAGAGCATCCTCTGGTATATAAGAACTGCCAGAATTTTTATCTGGAGCCATAAATCCTGGTTTTAATTCATCGTTAGCTATGTTTGAAGAAGTAATATTCCAGTACCAATTAGTTTTATCACTGGCCCCATCATTGGCTTCTTGTGGTGTATGACCAAGAGCTGTAAGCTCGTCTTTAATCTTGCTATAATAAGATAATCTGAGTGCTTCTATTAAGTCTGGTTTATAGTATTTTGCTAATTCATATACTAAAAAATTATCAAAACCAGCTAATGCTGCTCGTATTTCTGATTCAGATACTACTATATATTTTATCTGATAGTTGGTCGGTTCGCCATATACGGTATAGCACGTGCTAGTTGGTATACTACTGGCCGCTGTTGACCCTCCTCCTATTCTTGGAGTTGGGGTTGGTGCTGGGGGTGGTCCAGTAGGAGTTGTTGGAGGAGGACTTGGAGGATTAGGGCCTGGTGATGAAGTAGTTTGCGGAGTACTAGCTTTACATCTTTCACTACTTTGAACAAAATATCCACTTGATAGTTCTACAGATAATACTGGAAGTTCAGATACTCTAACAACTACACAAGACTGACCAGTCCAAGTATCAAACCATACTGGTCTAATTTGTCTAAAGTCATTATTTTGACTAGGCTTGATCGTTAAGTCTTCATCATGAACATAACCAAAAAAAGGACAAATTACATCAGCATATAGTGGTAGCCATCTTTGATTAGCTCGATTATTCCATGTTGAAGTTATACCTTGTTGGGATACTATTTTTGTTTCTAAGTAATTCCCAGATGGTTTTGCCGCATTGGTAACAATACTAGGTGAAGTTTCACTAGTATCGTCCCAATCAGTATCGTAACTATCAAAAGACCCGACTATCTGTCCCTCTTCTTTAATCATACCACTAGGAACATAGCCACTACCATCTCCTAATGGGGCATAATAATCTATTAGTTTTGGATTTCTTGTTGATAAAAAATCTGGAAACTTATATTTTCCATGATTATAATATTTAGTACTATTAATTTGAATATTACTATTATTGGCATTTACATATCCTAGCTGTTGATAATTAATCATTCGTCCATTACGAGGATCTAAGATAAAATTACTTTGGGTATAGCCAAGTCTGTAACTTTTTGCCTGATAGAGTCTTTGTTGATTGGCTCCTATTATCATGCTTCTGCTTGGCGTATCGTTTTTTTCTTTACCTAGAGTATAATTAGAGATAGAGTAGCCACTACACGCTAATTCATTTACAGTATTTTCTATGATATTATTTCTTGGTTGTCCTAGTCTAGAAATCATTTTAACTTTAATGACATTATGAGATATTGAAGTAGCATTTGAGTAAACTGGCCCAGCCTCAATAAAAACATCATGACCAATTTGTTCCCCAATTAAATTTAATAAGGCCATTATGCTCATTACTGGTTCTGATACTCTAAAAGAATCTGGCAATCGAGGTATCTCACTAAGATCCAAAAGAAATTGACATCTAGAATCATTACTATTAAAAAGTGTTGTTGTTGGAGGTATTACTCCAAATGAGCTAAAAGCAGAGGTTATTTGATCATAATGGTTCACTCCCGATTCATTACTTTTATCCACCTGCATATTTTTAGCTATGATGCGTCCGTATGGAGAAAAGACCTTCTTGCTAGCAAAGTCTGTGAACGGAAATCCTCCTGTGCTGGTACCAGCCAAGCTTGCGCCAACAGTTGGTAAGCTAGAAGTTAGCACAGACAAAGCGTCTATTACTTTATTGACTTGGATTCCTCTTTCATTTCTTCTGACTACTCCAAAGTTATCGAAGCCACAAGATTCTAAAAATCCATAAACATTAAATACATTAGGTATATTGCCTTCAGATATAAGACCAGTATAGTCTATATTACTACTAGTCCCAATATAGTTTTTGGGAGATCCTCCGACACTACTACTTGCTTTTTTGGCAAATATTGATCCTCCAAATTTATCTAATATCACATAACAAGAATTTAATAATGACTGCATACTATTAATAGTAACAGTATATCCTTTACCATTATTTGATAAACTTGTACTCCAAGACTGAATAAGACCACCAAAACTAAAAGCTCCCATTTTAAAATACACAGGAGTATCTATTATGTCGTATTTAACATATGCTCCACTACCATCAGGAACAGTAGCGTAATCTGGTTTGTATATGGTACTATTTCCAAAAAAACCAGGATCACTATATAGATAATAGCTTGAATAGAATAAGTCTTGAGTATTAGATAGTGTATGATATACTTTGCCAGCAACTGCTCTTTCAGAAACGTCGTGAACACTTGAATCATATTCCACAGCAGTTCCATCTGGCTTTATAACAATATATGGATTATCTGTATCGTAATAATGATTCGCTGCACCAAAACCTGATACTAAATCAGGATATACCTTAATCCTGGTGCCTCCACAGACTGTTGCTGTGGCCCCACTTACTACTGGGCTATCGTCTACCAAATTAACAACCAGTTGTGACGATTGAGATCCCCAGCCTACACTATTATTAAAGTTAGCTACGCTAGCTCCTAGGAACAATGTTTGGGCTATAATTTTTTGTTTATCATTTGAACATGTTTTTGCAGGCATAATTATTGGTCCAGTGTCTGGGTCGTAGGTAAACAGTGCTGATAGATCCACGCTACATTTCTTCTATATACTCCGGCGGCAGGCTCCCAAGAATGAGTATCAGAAGCAACATATAAATTGCCCTCATCTCCAGTTAGTGGTGTTCTTGCTCCTAGTGATCCAAAAACAGAAGTTGGCCTATCTCCAAAAGGCTTTAATTGATTCAACATTCCGCTAATATCGTTATATAGTTCACCTCCAATATATAGTGGACATTGAGAATTGCTCATAAAACATCCTTGAATACTTGAAGGAGGAACAACTATGATTTCCAAGTTAATCTCTTTTTTAGCAGAGGTGACAGTGCCTAAATCTTGAAGTACCGGTCCTATTCGTCTTCCCAGCACAAATGCCTCATTTATAACCTGAGAAGGATGAGTATCTGATATAGTGATGCTTTCAGCAATTGTATTCTTGAAGTATTTAAATTTATTAGTATATTCATAGCTATAATTAATAGTACCTTTTCTGGGGTCGTGTGTTTCAGAAGTGGCTATGGGATTGAGATTTAATGGTCTCTCGTAAGAATATATTGGATTGTTAGGAATTTTAGCTGGTGTTTGGACATTACTAATATAGTATCTGTCTCTCTCTACTGAGTGCATAACCAGATTAGCTCTTCTAAATAAATATGGTTTAATATCGTATATCCAGGCGTCCTTAGCATTAAAATATTTAACATCCTTTAATTGCGTATTACTTGAAAGAATAGTACGATCAGTTAAAGTAGCGCTAGCTGAAGAAGCATCAGGAACATAGTACGAAACACCACTTGTTTCTGGCTTAACCAACATGATCTCATTCAGATTAATACTAGCAGTTCCAGATGTAGGAATGGCCCCAGATACTCCAGAGACAAAATTGTTATTAGCTTTGATTAGTCCTTTAATTTCTCCTTGGATTTTAACGGTCTTAATATGACCTTCTTCTGTTGACACCGATACTGAATAATCTTCTACATAGCCTATGTTAATAGGCATTGCTAACCACGATTCGTTAATTTCATAAGACCCATCATATATACTAAAACTAGTAGTACGTAAATGATTATACAAATAGTCTGTTGATCTGAGACTAACATGTATTGGTAAGTTGCCGCTATCTTGATGAGTATATCTTAATCTGTCTATAACCCATTTTTGAGCATTTTGATAAGCATAAAAGGTGCCACTTGCTCCGCTATTAGAGGGTAATCCAACAGCACTTAGTTTACGAGACACTTTGTATTGCGGAATATTCAATATTTTGAGTTTCATGCCTGCACTTGACATAGTAGCTGGTTGTGGAGCTTCCTCTGTGGCCGCTGTTGGTTTTAGTTTTGGATTATGATATTCTTGATTCATGGACGTACTAGGATCAATCCCAGTTATTGAATAATAAGCATAATCTTCTAAAGGTTCTATACTCCAACTATCTATTGTTGATTTAATATAGTATCCGGAACCATTTAAATCATAGCTTCTAGGAATGTTATATTGTAATTCTATGCTATAGTTTGCCCCTTGGGTCCAATTATCTCCGCTCTCGTCAATATTTAAATTAACAACCCTTACACCAGTAGCAGAAAATGCTAAGTTAGGAGTTGTTCCACAATATATTTCCAATAGTCCATTATATTGATTGGTGGTCTCCATATTATTTCCAGAGCCAAAAAATAATGCTCTAAGTCCTGTTACTGACTCTAAAATTCCAGTTGTTCCCATGAATGGTTTTAATATTTTGCCATCTAATGTTATATTTACAGTAGAGCTATATAAGCTGCCATTATTATTGGCATTTGAATTTTCTTTGATAGATACTAGTGGAACGTTACCATTAGTAACATCGTGAATACTCTTACCATTATATGTCACTTTAACATTTTTTGATGTCGTATTACTACTACCGGAGGAACCGGACAGTGATGTAAAACTATTATTAGTTATATTTGGGTCAATATATACCATAAATTATCCATGGGGTGGTCCTTTGATACTAGTACATACACCTATTAGCTATCTAAATTATTATAGACCAATTTACAGTGCTGGTAAATCCATGAAACATTTCTAGTATATTTCCCCTGTATAGGATCCCAAATAGTAGTGTCGCTAGAAACATATGCTGTGCCACTAGTAGTTACGTTTCCTGCTCCTCCAAAAACACCATTAAGTCTTGTAAGAGAAAATGGCTTAAAGTCATTAATTAATCCACTCACTCCACTAAATACTGCTCCTCCAGTATATACCGGGCACTCTTTATTATTTAAAACAAAGCCTGCTATATTAAAGGGTGGTACTACTGAAACTTCGATACTTAGATCTTTTTTAGAAGATGTTCTTGATCCTAAATTTTGCAGAGCTGGGCCTAGTCTTCTGCCCAGAACAAATGCTTCGTTAATAACGTCAGCAGGACCATTATCACTAATCCTTATATTCTCAGATAATACTCCGCTCAGATATGTAAATCTATTACTAAATTCATATGAGTATCCAATAATACCTTTTCTGGTATCATGATCTTCAGTACAGCTTACCGGATTTATATTTAATAGTCTTTCTTTACTAAATATAGGATTGGGCCTGGAAATAGTTATTGGATTATCAAATGTATTATATGGATAATTTCCAACATTTCTATCAGTAGAATGAAAAACTATAGATGCTCTTCGATATATATATGGTTTAATGTCGTATATCCAGCCGCTTAGTGCGTTAATGTATTTATGCTCGTAGAAGCTGGTATTAGTTGAGCCTACTGTAAAGTCATCTAGTCTTTTAGGTGCTGGTTGATTATTTTGATTAGTCAAATTACGAGGAGATGCATCCATTCCGCTATATAGATATATATCATTTGATCCACTTACCGGAATTATATAGTTAGTATTGTTTGTCTCTTCTAAATCTTGATTAGCAAGAGCTAGTCCTTTAATAGTTCCCTGTACTCGAACAGTCTTTACGTTTCTAACGTCGGTAGAACAGTCAACAGTATAATCTTCTACAAACGATATTCCTGTTGGCAGAGATAACCAGGTATCATTCACCTCATAAGACCCAGCATCAATACTAAAATTAGTATTTCGTAAATGATTATATAGATAATACTGATTAGGGGATGTTTTACTATTAAGATAACTAAAATTTATACGAGGACTATTGGTATTTTCTCCTTTGTGAGCAAGATTAATTCTTGAATGTACCCAGTTACTAGCTAGTTGATGAGCGGAAAATGCAGAATCTCTAGCAATTCCTGTGGAAAAACCGACTGCACTTAA
>Ga0114963_10001543_pt1 | contig 15947 bp, 37 predicted proteins | sample C_131016_EF_Meta_FD_87019 | JGI IMG/M metagenome (GOLD analysis project Ga0114963, IMG submission 87019) | Freshwater microbial communities from Lake Croche, Canada to study carbon cycling - C_131016_EF_MetaG | ecosystem: Environmental > Aquatic > Freshwater > Lake | place: Lake Croche, Canada...
CGGCGATCTTCGTCGCCCGCAACGACCACAAGAGGCTCAACGCCGTCACCAGGCACAGGGCCAAACTGCTGGCGGGCGAGGCCAAGAGCGCAGCGGTCCAAAACATCCTCGACCAGAAGGGCGTCTTCGTGAACGAGACAAGGTCCCCCTCGCCGCGTTCCACCTCCAGCATCGTCCCCATGATATGGGCGTACGAAGAGGGCGTCCTCGGCCCCTCCATAGACGTCATCCTCTCCAACTGGGCCTCCGAGGACAGGGCCTTCGAGGTCACCGTATTCCACCCCATCGCGGCCCTCATAGCCAAGAACAAGGCCCACATCGACCTCGGAGTCCTCGCAAGCTGCCTCTCCGGACACACCCCCGAGGACGTGACCTCGTGGGGGGTCACCGGCGGAATGGAGAGGACCGTCAGGATAGCGAACTGCATCGCGGACGCCTACAACGGTCACGCGGGCGGACCCGGCGGAGCCATGTACGTCGAAAGCTGCGACATAGAATGGATGGGGAAGGCGTAGGCAGGAACCCCAGATCACACGGAAACCCCGCCGATTTTCTGGGTTCCCGGAAATGCAGCAGAGGGGACATGGTACCAACTTTCCGCGCCAGCGCGGATGGTTTCGGGGTTCCCAGAAATGCCGCAGAGGGGCCCTAAGAAAAAAGGGGGGTGCGGGCGCCGGGCCGCCCCCCCTAGGTTCCCCCAGCCCCGAGGTTTTTCGAGGAACAATTTTCGATTTCCAATCTCGAAACATCCCCCGCGAAATGGAGGGGGCCTCCCACCCCCCTGCGGGGTGGGAGGCTTACCCTTTGTCCGTTGGGTTCCCCCTCCCCGCGTTGTGCGGGGAGGGGGGTAGCCCATCAGCCCTCGTCGTCGGGGAACTCGCAGTTCTCCGCCTTGACCGTGATGCAGAGGGGACGCTCGCCCGACTCCGCCTCTTTGCGGGCGGAGGGGGTGAGATACCCCAGCCAAGCCTCCCGCGTCACCTCCTCCCCGTTGACGAAGTAGGCTACGGACGGCACGCTCCCCGCGACGGGGTAGAGGCGGTAATACCGCTCCCCCTTGTGGCGGATGACATAGGGGAGGGACTCCCACTCGCCCCATGGGAGGGGCTGGACTTCGCCCCGCTCGCCAGACGCGATGGCATCGCGGACGGCGGGCAGGCGGGCGTAGTCCTTGCCCGCCCCGAAAATCCCGCTCACCCGTTTGGTGAGGCGGACGCCCTTGTGGGCGGACGCGGGCTTCTTCTCCGTGGTGAACACCACGGCAAGGCAGTATCCCGCACACTGCATGAAACGCTCAACGGACATGGAAAGCCTCGCTTTCGCTGATCGACACTCGTTCCAGCGGTCACTGCGACCGCCACACTTTGGATGCCTCTTTGGGCGGGTTGTTTCGAGGAAGGGGGGCGGACGGGTGTGGGGGCTTGATTTCCCCCGACGCACATTGCCCGTCGCCCGTCCGCTCCCCTCCGCACGCCTCGCGTGGATTTGTGCGGAGGGGTTTGGGGGACTAGACGAGTTCCGCGACCTGATCTTCGCTGACGATGATTTCATGCTCCTCGCGGAGCCGTTCGACAGCCACGCCGATTTCGATCTCCAGCATCGACGGTGACAGCCCGCCATCGCGGAGTTCCGCGACGAAGTGGCGGATGGTGGCACGGCGGGCGGGGTTCTGGTTCTTCTTTGGCATCGTTCGTTCCTTTCCGAACGGGGGTGGTCGGGGTTTCAGCCCCGATGGTGGTTGTTCCTGTGTCGGGTTGTTCCTTCGAGGAAGGGGTTGGGGGAGGGGGTTTTGTTTCCCCCTCCCCCATGTTTGCCGGTGTTACTGGCGGGCCTCGTGCGGCGGGGCTCCCGGATTTGTGCGGAGTCCCCGCGAGCCTCCCAGGGGGAACGAGGTCCTGGGAGGCTCGAGCGGGGCACCACCTCGGGTCAGGCGGGGACGCTCTCGACTTCCCTGTAGCCCTTGGCCCGCTTGCTGGCCATAAGGTCGTGAAAGACCCTCATGGCGGCCCATTGGGTGCTGAAGCACCCCTTTTCCTGCGACTGGAGCATCTTGCCGCGGCGGCCCCAGAAGGCGGTGAGGGTGAAGGTGCCGTTTCCGTTTTCTTTGACTTCGGCACGATAGACCTTATCGCTGGAGCCGCTGTAGAACCAGAGAAGCTGACGGGCGACGATCATGGCTGGGGTTCCTTGGGGGTGGTATCGAACTGGTTGTGGTTCCTTACTGCAGGGGTTTCTTAGGGGAACTTTACCGCTCGAGAAATTTCGCCAAGTCATTGGGGGGAATTGACGGCTATTGTCCCGCTCGGAAAAGTTCCCAGGACGAGAATCTTCATGGCTGTGTCCTTGTCCATTCGGATCCAGACCTGCGCCCATTTATCCCCGCCGTTCGCGTCGTAGTAGCTGCAGCAGGTAAGGAGGTTCAGGTGGATACTGCCCTGGTTGTCTCTGGGGGCCGGGTCGTACTTGAATCTGGCCAGGCCGAATCTTTGGTGCCGCGGCCGTAGTTTGTTGTAGTGTCGCTCGCCCTGCCTGGACCTGTGCCGGACCACGGTTTCGAATCCGTTCCTGGCGAGCAGGTCCAGGGTCGGGCCGAGGTGGTCTATGGGAATTGTGTCCGTCCGGGGTAGGATGAGCTGGAGAAGCTCGAGCAGGTCGGCCGTGCGGAGGCGTTCCAAGACCAGGGCCGCGAGCTTCTTCTTCTGTGCCGAGTTCATGGTCCTGGTCCCCCTGGGACTTGGTTTGTGAGGGGCGGTGGTTGTAGTGCCTGTCGGCGGGGGTTCCTTAAATGAAGGCACGGGGCAGGGGATTCGACGCCCCTGCCCCGTGCACGCGACTACTTCCTCGTTCAGGCGAGCAGGTCGACCGGGACCTTGGTGACCTCCCTGACCTCGACCGAACTGTCGTCCGCCACATCCAAGATGTTGGCGGTGGTACGGTCGGCGGGGTCGGGGATCAGCTCAGTCAGCGGACGCTTGGTGCTGACGCGGATGATGACCTCGTAGTTGGGCATCTGTCGTTCCTCCTTTCTGGGTTGGGTGGTATCGGACTGGTTGTAGTGCCTGTCGGCGGGGGTTCCTTCGAGGATCACTCCTCGTCGTTCCAGAACCACTCCTCGTCGCGGATTTCGTCCTCGCCCCTGACGATCCTTTCGAAGCGGTCGGTTGGGATGTCGACGATGAGCGTGCGGTCGGCGAAGACCTCCTTCATGAGGCTGACGGCACGGTCGGCGACCGTCGCCCCTTGCAGGGCGGGGTTCATGATGAGGGTGACATTGTCCCTGCTATGGACTTCCAGGTGGAAGCCGTCGAATGTGCATCCCCTGATCCGCTTCTTCGGTCGGACGATGTTCTCTTCGATGGAGTCAAGGAAGTCGTTGATCTGGTCGAGCGTGATCATCTGTCGTTCTCCTAGGTTGTGTCGGTCGGGAAGTCCTTCCGACACAACTACTACACGCGGGGGAGCGTTCTGATTCGCGGGGACACCAGAATCAGACCGCCCCTGCGGACTCGAGCGAGAGCAGGGCGTCTGCGAGCGGGACGACACGGCAGAACTGGTTGTCGGGGCAGAACTTGACGATGTAGTGGCGTCCGAACTCGACCCACTGGAGGACGCAGAAGTGGAGGCCTTCCATGTTCGGGTCGGAGCAGGAGACGATCCGCATCTTCCTGAACTGCCCGTTGGCGGACAGGAGTCCCTCGTGGACTGCGATGGCGACCTGCATGGCTTGGTTCCTGTGGTTGGGACTGGTTGTGTTCCTGGTCGGGCGGGGGTGCTTTCACTCCGCACACCACCCGCCGACGAGCCAGTTCGTTTCGGTTGCCTTGTCGTCCCGTGGGAAGAGCCTCTCGCTCAACTTCCTTTCGAATTCGACGAACCGCTCCTTGGCCTTCTTGGCCTTGGCGTCGGCCCTGCGGAGTTCGGGGCGGATGCTCTTGAGCCTCTTGTAGTTCTGCGGTGTCGGCTCCCATGAGATGTCCTTGAATCTGCTGGAGAGGCCGTGCAATTCGTCGTGCAGTTTCCTGGCCGTGGACAACGCCGAACTGTACGCTTCCCACAGTTTGGTCAGGCGTGCCTTCTGCGTGGCGGAACACTGGTCGGCGGGGGCGGACACATAGTCCTTACGGCGACCGCACCAGTATGTGCGGAAGGCGGTGGACTTGGTGTCGATGAAGGGCAGGCTTCTTGTTTCGGCGTGCTTCTTGCCGTCGAAGGTCGGCTCCTTCTTGAAGGCGACCTTGTTCGCCCTGACCCTGACGGCGAGGGCGACTCCCCACTTGTCGGTGTTGTCAGCGATGTACTGGTCGGCCTCGTCCCTGTTGTCGAAGACCCTGTCCTCGACCTCCAGCCCTTGGGTGGTGGACAGGGTGCCGTTGTAGGAGTCGTGGCCGTACTCGTACTCCTGCTCGCTCTGGAACTCCGCGAACCTGCGGGAGAGTTGCTCCTTCGTCAGGTTGCCTTTGAACTTCTTTGACCTGTATCCGCAACCCATGGCTTGGTTCCTTTGGGGGTGGTGGTGGGGACTAGTTGTGTTCCGGGTCGGGCGGGTTTCTTCGAGGAAGGGGTCAGGCGTTTGCGACCTCGTTGACGAACTTCTTCGGAACCTTGCGGGTGGGGCGGTCGCTCGCGTCGGTGAAGTTTTCGGGCAGGGTGCCGTCCTCTCGCAGGTAGGCCCACGAGACAGCGGTCGTCCCGCGGTTCCAGTCCTCGACCTTGCAGACGAGGACGATGACCCGCTTCATGTCGGGGTCACCGTCGGCAGCGGTCTCGCGGGCTTCTGCGAAACACTCGCAGAAGTGGTGATCGACGATCTCGTCGTCGGTCCAGTCTTCGACATCCCACTCGTACTCGACGGGCATGGCTGGGTTCCTGTGGTGGTGGTTCCGAACAGGAATGGTTCCCCCGCCTTGTGGTTTCTTAGGACAACCTGAACTCCGGGATCTCCTCCAGGACCCTGCCCGTGGTCGCCTTGATGTCGATCTTTTCGCCGCTGTCGATCGCCTTGTCCAGGGTTTCCCTCGAGATGATCCCGAGTTGGACAGCCCTGACGAGCGCGGTTGTGAGGGGCAGGTCCTGGCCGCACAGGTCCTTGTAGAGGATCCAGATGCGGCTTCCGTAGACCTCGATGGTGTCGAGGTTCACGACGAGTCCCCAAGGCCCCATGGCGTTCAAGGGGTCGATCTCCTGGTTCCTCTTGACGCTGTCCATGAGGACATTGATCGCGCCCGGGTTTCCCTCGCTCATGGCGAAGAGCGCGTCGTTGATGTTCATGTCGAGCTTGAGGCGTGGCATGGTTCTGTTCCTTAGTTGTGGTGGGTCTGGTGATCGTTCCCTGATAGGAGAGTTCGTTCGAGGAAGTCCCGCGAGTCCTCCAGGGGGAACGAGGTCCTGGAGGACTCGAGCGGGAACCACCTTGGATCAGTTCTTCTTTGCTATCTCGATGGATAGCCAGGCGAGGGCTTCCTCGATCTCGTCGCCCCAACCGGCGATTGTGCCGTGATTCCTGCTTTGTATTTTGGCGTACACGCGGCCGAAGCCGTTGACGAAGACCATTGGGGCGTCGGTGGTGCAGTCTCCGAGTCGGTCCATCTGTTCCTGGACGATGGCGAGCTGGGCGTTGGCGGATGTGGCGTTCATGGTCTTGTTTCCAGTCGGCCTGGGTTGCTTAGGAGAAGTCGGGGTTGCTGAGTCGCTGGAACTCGCTTTCGATCCTGTCCTTGAAGATCTCAAGGAGGAATGCCTCCGCGGCCTGTGTCCAACTGGGGTACTGCCCGACCTCATGTTCGTCGCAGTCGGCGGGTTCCCACTGGGTGCTGGGGATGTAGTGCCATGTGCTGACGCTCCAGCCCGGGAACTTCCGGGGGCCGGCGATGCTCGGCCGTTCGATCTCCGTCTCTTGGATGGTGACGAGGTCGCCCGCGCCGTAGACGATCCCGTTCTCCGTGCGGATCTTCTCGCCGGGGAGGAGTTTGGGGAGGGCGGCCTCGAGGAAGGCGACCAGGTTGTCGAGTTGTGTGTTGGTGGCGTTCATGTCCTGTGTTCCCGTGGCGGGGCGTTCCTTAGAGGATACCCTCCCCGCCTTTTGGGCGGGGAGGGTTCACTCTGTTTCAGTCGAGTTCGTCGGGGAGGTTCCGCTCGTACTCGGTGACCTGCGGTTCGACGCCGACCTGCTCCAGCACCTCGACGCACTGGTCGGCGACGCCGTCCTCGTCGAAGCGGTAGATGCGAGCCTCTCCGATTTGGGGCGTGAAGCCACCGCCCTGCCTGATGTAGAGCATCGTCTTGCGGTCGGTGGGGCATGGGAGGGCGACATAGACCCTCGCGTTGCGACCGCCGAACCGCTGGACGAGTCCCGTCTTCATGGCGAACGCCTTGATCTCGTCGATGTGCATCGCTCGTTCCTCTGGGGTGTTGAACCCTGTTCCTTCTGGCGGGTGTTCCTTCGAGGAACCCCCGCGGGAGTCTTGGGCGTCCTCCCGCGGGGGTTCCTCTGTTCAATCGACCTTGACGAGCAGGGCGAATGCCTCTTCGAAGGGCATGAGGTTGAGGACGCGGGTCACATCGGGCTGTCCCGCGACCTGCTTGGCGAATGCCAAGACTTCTGCGGGCGACTTGCCCTTCAGGATGTAGGTGCGGAAGGAGCCGTCCTTGTCGCCCTTTCGGCTGAAGAGAACCTTCGTTGCGAGTTCCTTCGCGACCCGTTTGCGTTGCTTCTCCACCCACTTGGAGTGGATGACCTTCTCCACGAGGTCGTCCACGATTCTTGTGAGCGAGTCCTCGTTGAACTTGCCGTCGGAGAATTCGGGAATTCTGCTGGCTTCGACGATGCTGGGGATGCTACGCCCCTTGTCGTTCAGGTGGACGAAGGTGCAACCTCCGTGTCCGTTGTTCTCCGCCGTGCCGACGGTGACCCCTTCGTAGGCGATGTCGGCGTTGAAGGCCGTCGTCTCCTCGCTCATGCGGGGGTAGTGCTGAAACTTTTTGAGGGTGATCATGGTTCCGTTCCTTTGGTGGTGGTTCCGAACTGGATGGGTTTCCCCGCCTCGTGGGTTTCTTAGGGGAAGCCCAGCACCATGACCTTTTCCGCCTGTTCCTTGCTTATCTTGACGACCCTTCCCTGGATGGTGGTGAACCAGAGGTGGGTGTCCGAGGGCTTGAAGAGCATGATGTCCTGGTTCGACTCCACCTCCCAGTCCTTTTCCGCCCTTTTGAATCCCAGGGGGGCCAGGAGGCCAAGAACCTTGCTGTCTGCCGTTTTTATGACTTCGCTGAAGGTCTTGCGTTTCAACCTTGCGTCGCGGAACTCTTGCTCCTGGATGCCGAGGGCCCGTGCCCTGACCATGAGGGCGAGCTTCCTGCGCTGTTCCTCGTTCCACTTCAACTTTTGATTCAATGAGTAGTTGCACTCGGCGGGGTGTAGACATTTCATCTCTGGGCGACGTGTTCACGCATGTTGGCCGCTCCGCACAGGCCGGGGCAGTTCCTATCAAGCCATGTGGCGATGAGGGGGATTGCCTTGCGGCTTTCCGGGTCGGCACGCCTCACTGCTTCAAACAGGTCTCCGCAGACGACCGCCGTGAGGAAGCCTCCCGGCTGGATGTGGTGCTGGACGTAGCGGAGCAGGCCGCCTTGAATGTTCTCGGGGATCAGGGCGAATTCGTCGTTGAAGTTCATGTTCTTCTCCTTTTCTTTATGGAATCTGGATGGGTTCTTTTTCTATACGTCGGATATATTCCTTGAGTGATTCGTCCGACTCGGAGAGCATCATCATGCTGTTGATTTGAACAGGAAGTTCGCCGAAGTGATCCATGAACTTGAGGACCATGTTCTTCCAATGAATTCCTGTGCCGTCAGATGCGGCCATGGCCTCTATAAGAGCCAATGCTTTTTCTCGGTCCCCTGCATTTATGGCTTCGTTGAAAGGCTTTCCCCATCTGATGAAGAATTTCTTCCAACTCTGGAGATTTTCAAGAAATCTTGACAAGATAGAGGCCTGAAGATTCATGTCTTGTTCCTCCTGTGGAGGGCGTGCCGGCGCGGCCTGGTTCCTTAGGGGATGCCCAGCACCATCACCTTTTCCGCCTGTTCCTTGCTTATCTTTACGACCTTGCCCTGGCCCGCGGAGAACCAGAGGTGGGTGGGGGAGTCCCTGAAGATGATGACATCCGAGATGGATTCGATGTCCCAGTCCTTGGTCGCCTGGAAGCCCAAGGGCTCCAGGAGTTCGTAGATCCTGCGTTCGACGACATCCCGTATGTCGCCCTCTTCCTCGATTCGCATGCACCTGTCCCTGACCATCTGGGCGAGTTTCACCCTCGCATCCATTGTCCATTCCATGCGTCCACCTTCACTTGGATCCGTTGAGCGCCCCTGCCAGGATTGCCAGGCCGAACAATATGGCCAGGGGGTGTCCCTGGAGCGCCACCTGGACGCAGCTGAACAGCACCAGGCCGATGAAGGCCCAGAAGAGCACGCCAGGTTTGTGCGGGGGGCCGGGCGGCAGCCTTTCGCCCTCGCGCCATCCTATTGTCCAGGAGCCGTAGCCCCTCATCCTGGAAGATCTCATGCCCTTTTGTCCCTGGTTTGCCGGAGCCTTAGAGGAGGACCCTCTGAAGGAGTCTTTTGATTGGCCTGGTCTCGAGGAACTGGATCCTGAAGAGGATTCCGTCTCTGTTCCTCACGAGGAGGTGGTCGTCGTGGACCTCTGCCTGGTCGTTTGTGCGGCACATGAAAACCAGGTTGGTTTCGTCGTCGGGAAGGTAGGACACCAGGTTTCCTTCGTCGTCGATCTCGTGGTCGTGGGTTGTCACGCTCTTCCCCCTGGGGTCCATCGGGGTGATCCTGATGAACCTGGTCTTGAGCTTCTCGTAGGCGGTTCCGAGCGGTATTTCCATTGGGGGTTTCTCCTTCCCCGCCATGTTACCCGGTCGCATGGACGGATTTGGTTCAGTTCTTTCGGTGCTTCCTGAAGATCTCGTTGAGGGCATCGTCGGCCGCCTCCCTGGTGGACTTCCCCGCCTGGGGCCTGGGTTTGCGTGGCTTCTCGCTTTTCTTGACGAAGATTTGCCTGAGAAAATCGTACAGGGCCATGATTCCTTCCCTTGTTTGTCGAGGAGTATGAATGCTCCCTGGCCCCGGTTTCTCAGAGGAAGTCGTTTTGGTTGAGGCGCTTGTAGGTCAAATACGGGGGCCTGTGGTCTACATAGGTTGCTTATTTGGAGGCTTGATGAAGACTTTTCTTGAATGGATGGAGGAGGTTGGTTCTCTTGGGGTCGAAAAGCGCGACGCTCTTCTCGCCGAGCTCAGGGCGAAGTTCCCGGGCGAGTTCCTGAAGACCTCGGAGGAGTTCTCCCCTGGCAGGGTTGGCGGGATCTGGATCACAGGCAAGACGATGGCCGACTACTACGGCAAGGACAACGCGGGGTTCGACTACTGGGTGAACCCCAAGCTCCAGCGCATCCTGAAAAAGCACAGTTTCTACCTCGAGCCGTACGACTCCGAGACCTGGCTCGCCTGGCCGGTCTGACCTCTGGGGGCTACTCGCCCCCGTAGTAGTCGTAGAACATGGGCGTATCTTCGGGGTGAATTGGTTTCCCTTGGGGCTTTTTTTCTTCGAGGAATTCCGAGAGCCCGCGTCTTCGTTGCGTGTTCTCCTGGGGTTGCTACACTCTCTTCCCTCAAGGAGGAGTTTCGTCGAGGATGTATCACCCGTACAAGGAAGGCTACAGCACGCTGCCGAACCTGCGGAGGATCCGGCCGGAGGACGTGTTCGAGAGGGACCAAGGGGAGAGCGGCGCGATCATGAGGGAGAAGAGGCGCATCCTGGGGGCCGTGGAGGCCTACCAGGAGGCCGACTGCCCCGGGGGCGTCCTGGACAGGGTTGCGGCCTGGGTCGGTTCCTGGCACCCCTGGAGGCCTCTGGGAGGGTTCCGGGAGGTAGCCAGGTCGATCCCGGAGGATTTGTTGGTTCATCGGCTGGTTGACGGTCGGGACTGGCTGGCTGCCGCCCACGTTTGTTTCCCTTCCGGCTGGGATCCCTCCGAGAAGATGGGTCTTTCCTGGGAGGAGGTCCACCGGCCGGTCCCGATGGACCTGGGCTCGAGCTCCAGGATCGTGCGGGCGATGGTGGAGGCTGGCCCGTTCGAGAGTTTCGTCTGGGGCGTGGTCCACGACGACCGGTACGACTTCAGGCCTGGTCTAGCCAGGTCATCCTTCGACGTGGAGCGGCCGCTGGCCCTGGTGAAGGTGGAGCGCCAGGTGACGGTGCCCTTCCCGGAGCTCGGATGCTGCCTGTTCGTGCTGAGGCAGTACCTGGTGCGGGACTACGACCGGGAGTTCCTGGCGCGTGCGATCGAGGGGATGACTCCCGAGCAGCTGTCCTACAAGGGGATGCTCGATCCTGGGCCGCTGGTGGACTGGCTTCAGTCCCCGGCCGGCCTCCGGTCGGTGTCGTAGCCGCACATCCTGGCGAACATCTCGACGTCGCCGGCGTGCCGGAAGCTCAGGATTTAGAGGAGGTCATACGATCCCGGCTTCCTCGTCGGAGACCCATTTCCAGCACATGACATAGGCTCCTTCGTCACAGCCCGCGCTGACGGCGGCGTCATCGTCGAACTCGATGTCGCCGTCCTGCTGGAGGTTCTCCTTTGCGTAATCGAGGTACTTCTTGTGGCCGGGGAGGAGGACTTCCTCCGCGATCTGGGCCATGATTCGCCTGTGGAGGGGTGAGTCTGGGAGGATGCTCTCCATATCTGACTCTTCGATCCTGACTCGCATGGGTCTCATTTTAGTAGAACCCTCGGGTGGATCGTTCGAGGCTCTTCTTGTTCTTCTCCGAGTCCTTGAGGAGTTTCTCGAGGACGGGGGTCATACGGACTTGGTCGTGCTTGATGGTGAAGGATCCGCCGGGGTTGGCGTGGTGGTCGGAGAGGTGCTGGTCGGCCTGGTCCTGTGTCTGGAAGGGGCCGTATGCCTTTGCGTACTCCATCCAGTCCCACGAGTTCTTTGGGGCGTTGTAGTCCTCGAGGATGTAGTGCCAGCGGCCGGGCTTCTCCTCGACGAACATGCACTCTTGTCCGGTACTCATGGTGGCTCCAGTTGGGCAGGAAGCCGAGAGGCGCGGGCGTCACCTGTCCCGTAGTTTCGTCCCTCGGCTCCTGCTGTTCCTTGGTTTGGGGGTTTCTTCGAGGAAGTTCAGGCCTCGTCGATCACGAGGGTGGCTCCTGGCCCGAAGTCGTCCCGGTGCAGGTTCCTTTCGATCCACTCCTGGGCGTCGGCCAGGTCTTCGATCTCGAGGGGAGCGACGAGGCCGGAGCCGACCTCGCCTTCCCTGTCGATCTTCTTGCCGTCGAACGGGCCGCCTTCGATCACGATCACGAACATGAGGTTGTCTCCTGGTCGCGGGGGCTTTCCTACTCCCCTCCGTAGTAGTCCTCGTACATCGAGGTTTCCTCGCCGTAGTGGCCGTAGTTCTCGTCGGCCCCGAAGCCTGCGGAGGCCAGGCCGGACTCCATGTCGCCGTCCATGGACTCGTTGTAGGAGTCCATCTCCTCGTAGTGGCCCTCCTCGTGGCTCGCCTCACGGAGGCAGGTGTTGCAGATGCTCACGGGGTTGTCGATGGGGAGCCTCGTCCCGCAGACGCAGACCATGTCGAGTTGGCGTCCGCCCTCGTCGTAGCGGGGGCAGCATCCGGCCTCGTGTCCACAGCAGGGGAAGTCTTCGCAGCGTGCCATGTTCGTGTTCTCCTCGAGTTGGTGGCGATCTCTGTCCTCTTTTCCGGGGGGCAGGGGTTTCTTCGAGGATCACTCGGAGCAGAGCCGTTCCAGGACGCCCTTTTTCCCCTTGTCCGCCGGGACTCCGTGTTCGTACTCGACGACCTCCCTGAACTCCCCGGTGGGCTCGATGCCGTCGGGGGTCCTGCGGTACTTCCTGTTCCTGGTACGCTCGTAGCACAGGCCCTCGACCTTTCCCTGGCGGCCGAGGACGAGGAGGTCGTACTCGGGGATGTCGGAGACCAGGGCGTCCGCGACCTTCCTGGCGTCCTCCAGGGAATGGAAGCGTGCGGGGTTGGCCTCGGGATCTCTCATCCCTGTGGACTGCTCAAACCCCTCCCGATAGGAGCGAAGGTAGTCGTCCCGCTCGTCGTCGGTCATTTCGCCGAAGTTGTCGGGGCGTTTGGGGCCCTCGTACTTGTCGAACGCCTCCCTGTAGGCCAGGCGGTCGCTCAGTTCGTAGCCTTTGGCGGAGGGGACGGCGTGCAGTACCTGCCTCGGCTCCCTGAATGTGTGGACGACGACGTTGTACTCGGTCTTCGCGTCCTCCTTGTATCCCTTCCGGAAGGCCAGGGCGGGGTGGCCGAAGCCCTGGTCGGGCGCGTGCTTGCTCGGGGTCTCGTCGTCCCGCTCCTCCTGGGTGGCCTTGCGGTAGCACGCCTCGTGCCAGCATGCGGGCTCCACTTCGCCGCCGTCGGAGTCGAAGCCGCCGCTGTTGCCGCCGTAGCCGTCGTAGGTGCCCTTGCACCCGTTCATGCGGACCAGCTCGTCGGCCTTCAGCTCGTGGCCGCATCCCTTGCAGCGCCATGAAAACATTCCCATTTCATTCTCTCCTGGTGACTTTCGTTGTTCCTGGCGTGCCAGGTTACTTCGAGGATCACGATCTGAGGTCGGGGATCGTGCCGAACACGAGGATCTTCTCGGCGATTTCCTTGGGGATGCACACCCAGGTGCTATCCTTTCCCCACACGAACATCCTCACGCATACCTGCCCCGGCTCGGGCGAGTCCTGGACATCGTACCTCATGTTCCTGAAGGCTCTCTCGACGCATCGAATTACTTGTGCGGCCCAGTAGTCTGGGGTGTTTCTATTTCTCCTGCCGTTGCGCAGGATGCTATTCAGTTCCTTCAGGGTCCAGGGCCTTTCCCGGACCAGGTGGTTCTTCGGGATCTCGTGTTCGACGCAGTGCTCGACGAGGATCTCCCGCAGTCTCTTCTTGTTGATCCTCATCGCAACCCCAGGAGCTCTTTCAGCTCGTCCAGGCTGACCTTCTCGGTGTCCTCGAGGGGGTGGAGCTGGCTGCGGTGCTTGCTGGTTGAGACCGAGTAGCGCTCCCGGTTCTCGTACCAGGTTCCCTCGACGTAGGCGAATAGGGGCCAGTGGTGGCCGTAGGAGAAGACCACGTAGGCCCCGTTGGTCGTCTCCCCGAAGGTGTTGTTGCCCTTGAAGGGGATGCGTGCCTGGACCTGGGTTCGGGCGTTGCTGTTGCTGACTCTCATGGGTTCGTTCCTCCTGGGGTGGCTTTGTTTCCTTGGTGGTTGGGTTTCTTAGGGGAACAACCTCTTGAACCCAGTAACTACGATCTTGTACTTCCTGTCCCAGATCTCCCCGCAATTCCGGCAGCCCATCTCGTCGCGGTCGTTCCAGGTCTCGCCGTCGAGGACAATAATTTTGTTCCCCAGGCAGTAGGGGCAAACCTTACCCTTTTTATTGAGGAACTGGTCGTTGGTGACCTTGGGTCTGGGCTTTTTCCTTTTGGTTCCGTAGAGGGCTTCAACGATCTCGTTGAGATTGCGGCAGTCGGTTCCCGCGGCGTCGGTCTTTGCCCAACTTCCTTCGTCCTCCCAGTATTGGTCCAGTTGGAGGTCCAGTTCATCGTTCAGGAGGATTATCTGGCAGTAGTCGCACCCGACGTCCACGGCGAACCTGAGGTCGCTCTTGCCGATGCGTATGATCTCCCTGACTATCTCCGGGAGTCTCTTCTCGGTGTCGTGCTCCTCCCAGTTGAAGTCGGAGAAGTGCTCCTTGATTGCCTCATCGACCGTCTTTCCGAGGAGGATTTCTTTGACGATTGGGTTCTTCATGCCATTGGTTCCCTGGGGTCGGGTTTTATTCGAGGAAGGTCAGGAGTTTCATGGCGACATCGTCGGGGATGACCCAGCACATCCTGAGGTCTTTGTTCTCGATGCCTGGGCCCTCGTGGACGGCCACTGTTCCGTTGGGCGCGTCGCTCTCGTGGTAGAGTTCGGCCCACTTGATCCCGAGGGAGGCGAGCCATTCTTCCCACGGATCGAGTTCGAGTTCGGACCACCTGCGCTCGATGATGTGGTAGAGCCTCTCCCTGTGTTGGTTGCTCCAATTCATCCCCTGGCTTCCCGTCTTGCGGTGTTTCTTAGGGGAAGTGGGCGAATCACTACGGACTGGAGTGGAAGACAAAGAACTAAAAGTTCCCCGGGCGAGACTCGAACTCGCAAAAACTCCGCTTTAGGAAAGCGGTGCTGTATCCAATTCAGCTACCGGGGAGCGCGTCTCTATTCTATCTTATTCCCTCGCAGGTGACCAGCCTTGCGCATGGTTCGAGGATGATCTTCGAGAGTGCGCCGGTGTGGCATTCCATCCTCTGGGTCTGTTCGATCTCGATAGTGGTTCCTCGGGCGGGCCACTGGGAGATATCCTCCCACATGGCGAACCTCTTGGTCTTTCCCTCGATCTCGATTGTCCACCACTGGTGGCCGAAGGGGGAGCCTTGGGTGGTCTCGATTTTGATGAGTTTTCCTGTCATGGTGTTGTTTCCTTGGGGGAGGGGTTTCTCAGAGTTTCCCCTCACGAACGAGTGCCTTCTCCATCCTGGCGATTTCCTTGCGTATGGAGCTGACTGGCAGGGTCATGAAGTAGTCATCGACCACGGGCATTCCTGCCTTCCTCCATAGTTCGACGAGTCTGTTGTTGATGTCAATCTTGGACTGGGCTGGGTTTTCTGCCTCCGAGAGCGCCTTGGCCTTCTTTCGAGCCTCGTTGTAGTTCTTGAACTCGTCCACGGGCTGGTCGTGCCTCCATACGGAGTACGTTCCGCATGAAGTCTCCTTGACGGTGTAGTTGCCGTATTGTTGGATCATGTCCCTCTATCCTTTCCTGGCGGGTTTCTTAGGTGATCTCTTGATCCTGTCGAGTTTCTTGCAGAGCGCCTCGCCGCTGTCGGTGGCTCCGCTGTAGGAGATTCCTTTGATCTTGGACATGAGGAGGGACATGACCTCGGTGGCGATGCCCTTCCTTCTTTCCTCGTCCTCGACGTGTATCCATTCGACGAAGACGTGGGGCTTTTTGTCCTCGCTCTGTGCCGTCCATTTCTTGGAATTTATTTAAAAGTTCATGGCAAAATCCCTAGCGTAAGTATCTTAGAGGCCAAATCTTGTGGAATGACAAGCCACGATCTGGGGGAGTCTTTGTTAATCAACGGACACCGAATGATGACAGAATCTTCACCCATTGGCCGCAGCGGGCCGCCTACGACGGAGCCTTCAAAGCGCTCAAGCCCAAAGCCCAAAAGGTACTCTTCCCAAGACCTTTTCAATGAGACGAGCTTCTCCTCGGCTTCCTCTTCATTGTGCATGTTGATCTTGAGCTTGTCGTAGAAGACTTTAATTCTACTGTAAAAAATACCAAACAACTTTCTCTGCATTTTTTCGGGCATATCATCTGTCCTTAAATCAAGGGTGGAAAATGTCAAATGTGTGGACAGGTAAGTGTCCATTGCCGTAGTCTCTCATGGCTTTCACTCTTGTACCTTTCGCCGGTTTACTTTTTCTTCAAGAATATTCTTTCTCCATTGGGGCCGCCTAATGCGGCACCCTGTCCCAAGAAGTTCAAGGTCATGTTTATCTCCCAATCAGCCTTGCCTTGCTTCTTCATGGAAGCCACAAACTCTTCTTCTGTAACCTCAACAACCTTAGGATTTTTGTTTCTAAGATCATTAAGACCCTGCAGAACAGCAGCACTAAAAAACATATTGTCACTCTTTCTATCTAGATAAACACTTCGGGGTCAGTCGGGAAAGACATCCAGCATCAATACCTTCTCGGCCATATCCAAGGGAACTATGAAGTAAAAGTCACTTCGCCGTTCTCCCATGGCGTCGTCCCACACACGCACGCTTGCGATCAGTTCTTTGTCCGCGTCAA
>Ga0114963_10001546_pt1 | contig 15916 bp, 12 predicted proteins | sample C_131016_EF_Meta_FD_87019 | JGI IMG/M metagenome (GOLD analysis project Ga0114963, IMG submission 87019) | Freshwater microbial communities from Lake Croche, Canada to study carbon cycling - C_131016_EF_MetaG | ecosystem: Environmental > Aquatic > Freshwater > Lake | place: Lake Croche, Canada...
ACCAGGCTGCGTTTATTGCGATTGACGTGCAGAAAATTCGAACCCATTCCCGGATTTCGCATCGGACCAATGCCGCGAACGGTATCACCCGTTGGCGGCTCGATTTTGATCACGTCCGCCCCCATGTCAGCCATCAACTGAGTGGCATAGGGCCCCATCAGTACGCTGGACAAGTCCAGGATCCGCAATCCATTTAAAGCACCACTCATGTTGTGCACCTTTAGCTTCTTTAATTTGTTAATCCCGAATGAATCATCATCGCTTGGGATGGTATGAATACTTTACAAAACAGTCTAAGTCCGATCGTGATTCCTGACTGCAACATAGATGACGGTCCATGGTTGCCGTTGTCACCCCACTTAGGTTAATCTGATCGGTATCAGTTAACTTCAGTAGGAACTGTTCCGGTCATGTTTAAAACGCTGAAAATTTCCCATCACCATTTTTGACGGCTCACTATGTACTCCTTCCACTACCAAAAAGCACAGTCTGTAGCGCAGGCCGCTGCCGCCTTGTCCCGCAGCGAAGCTTCCCGGCTGCTGTCTGGCGGTATGACCTTGATTCCGTCCCTTAAGCACCGCTTGATTCAAGTCGACGAGCTCATTGACATCTCCAGCTTGGCAGGCTTGAGTGACATTCGCATGGAGGACAAGCATTTGTGGATCGGCGCGGGCGCTACACACCAAAGCGTTTCGCGTCATCCTGATGTGCGTAAGTTCAGCGTCGGTTTGGCCGAACTGGCAGGCCTGATTGGTGATCCACAGGTTCGTGCCAGGGGCACCTTAGGGGGTTCAGTGGCCAACAACGACCCTGCTGCCGATTACCCTGCTGCTGTGCTGGGACTGGGGGCCACGATCGTGACCCAAAAACGCGAAATTGCAGCCGATGCTTTTTTCTTGGGCATGTTTTCCACCGCACTTGCGAGTGACGAAATCATCCAAGGCCTGCGCTTTACCCAGCCTTTGAAAAGCGCCTACGCCAAGTTCCGCCACGCGGCCACAGGTTATGCCATGGCAGGCGTTTTTGTGGCTCAAATGTCTAACGACGTCTGGCGCGTTGCAGTGACAGGCGCCACTGACGGTGTTTGCCGATGGAACGAGGCAGAGGCCGCTGCAGGCCAAGTGCCAGAAGACTTGCGTTTTGTGCACGATAACGTGTTGGACGATATTCATGCCCCATCGGCCTATCGGGCTAACTTGGTCCAAATTTTGTATGCCCAAGCCATCTCTCGCTTAGCCTGAACATTGAAATGAATTGAAAACCATGACCCCCATATCACTGAATATCAACGGAAACGCCCACACTGTGGAAGTGCAAGACCGCGCTTTACTCGCAGATGTCTTGCGTGACAACTTGAAACTGACCGGCACGCACATCGGCTGCGACACCAGCCAATGCGGGTGCTGCACCATCCTGATGAATGGTGATGCGGTCAAGTCGTGCACCGTGTTGGCGGTGCAAGCCGATGGCGCCCGGATCACAACCATCGAGGGATTGGCCAAAGGGCCTGACTTGCACCCCATTCAAGTTGCTTTTTCGCAATGCCACGGACTGCAATGCGGATTTTGTACGCCCGGCATGATCATGGCCACAGCGGGTTTGCTCTCGAACACCCCCCAGCCCACCGATGCGCAAATCCATGAAGGCTTGTCCGGAAATTTGTGCAGATGCACGGGCTACATTCACATCGTTGAATCGGTCAAACAAGCCGCCAAGGCGATGCAGGAGTTACCCGTATGAATGCCCGATTCACGCCCTCTCGCCAAGAGGATCTGCCGCTGATCACAGGCCAAGGTCATTTCACCGCGGACCACAACTACCCCGGCATGTTGCACGCTTATGTGATTCGATCCATGCATGCACATGCCCGGATTACGCAGCTTAATCTGGATGCGGTGCGCGCATACCCTGGCGTGCGATGGGTGGCTACCGCTGAAAATTTGAATGCCCTGGGTGCGGGCACGATTGCCAACCCCGTGACCGTCAAAGGCAAACAGGGCGAGGACCAAATACAGGCCCTCATGCCCTTGTTGGCTGAAGACACGGTTCGCTTTGTAGGGCAACCTATAGCCATGGTATTTGCGGTTTCAGCCCTGGGTGCGCAAGATGCAGCCGAGCTTGCCGAAATCGAATTCGAAGTGCTCGAAGCCAGTGTCGACCCTGATAAAACCACACTGTCTACGGCCGTTCAGCTGCATCCCAATGCACCGCGAAATGTGTCCGTACATTTTTCATCAGGTGATGCAGAACCAGTGAATGCAGCATTTGCCAAAGCCGCTCACACCAGCCAACTGCGGGTTTTAAGCCAAAGGCTCATGGGCGTTCCAATGGAGCCGCGTGCCGTTGTTGCCATCCACGATGCGGCCACAGGTGTCACCACAGTGCACACGCCCCACCAAGGCATTTTAGGAATGCGCAATTTCTTAGCAATGGCTTCAGGCGCATCGCCAGAATCACTGAAAATTGACGCCAACGATGTGGGGGGGTCATTTGGTCTGCGCGGCGGGGCCTATACCGAGCATGCCGCATTGGTTCTGGCTGCACGTCAATTTGGCTGCGCAGTCAGCTGGGTTGGCTCTCGCAGCGAAATTTTCCTCAGTGACTGGCATGGTCGCGCCCTGATTTTAAATGGAGAGATCGCATTGGACGCCGAGGGCGGCATTTTGGCCATTCGGTTCAAGGACCGCGTGGATGCGGGGGCTTACAACTGCATGATGAGCACCTTCATTGGCACGCGCAATTTGTCGATCACCATGGGTGGGGTCTACCAGGTCCCCGCGCTGTACATGGAGTCAGAGGTGGTTTACACCAACACCACACCCGTTTCGGCCTATCGAGGTGCGGGCCGCCCAGACATTGCCTATGCCATTGAACGCTTGGTTGACTTTGCTGCGCACGAACATGGTTTTGACCCCATAGCTTTACGTCGAAAAAATTTCATCCCAGAAAATGCATTTCCCTACAAAACGGCCAACGGCAGCACGATCGACACGTGTTTAAGCGGCAAGCTGCTGGACCGCGCCTTGGAACTGTCTGACTACGCTGGATTTGAAAAACGGCGCGCCCAATCTGTCAGTCAAGGTAAATACCGTGGCATCGGTCTGTCGACATTCCTTGAAGCCTCTGGTGCAGGCAACGCACCCAAGGATCAGGCGTGGGGTGAATTCAATGCCAATGGGTTTTTGTATGTCTATGGCGTCACAGGGCCATCGGGTCAAGGCCACTCAACATCGTTTGCCAGCATCATCGAAAAAGCCTTAGGCTGGCCTGCAGACCGTGTTCGCTACGAAGCGGGTAACGCCAAACATAAATTGTTAGGCAATGGCACAGGGGGCTCACGCTCTCTCTACGGAGCAGGCAGTGCGATTCTGGCCATGTGCCATAAGATGCTCGAATCCATCAAACCGCACGCCTCAAAGACTTTGGGCGTCGACATTGACAGGCTTCATTTTGAAAATGGTGTTTGGGTCGCTGATGGCCTGAGCGTGTCAACGGAAACAGTGGTTGATGCTTTAGCAAGCGAAGAAAAAACCGCGCTCAATGCATTAGGAGAAGCCAGTTCAGGCGCAACTTACCCGAATGGTTGTCACATTGCGGAAGTAGAAATTGATCCCACAACCGGTGTGACTGATTTGCTTCACTACTGTGCAGTGGATGACTTGGGGCAAGTGATTTCGCCGCAACTTGATCGCGGGCAAGTGCATGGCGGTGTTGTGCAAGGCTGGGACAAGCGTTTTGTGAACAGGTGGTGTACGACGACCAAGGCCAGTTGCTGACCGGCAGTTTCATGGACTATGCCATGCCACGTGCTGGCTGCGTCCCCCACTTGAAAAACGAAACCTATGAAGTAAGAACCCAACTTAACCTGCTGGGCTCTAAGGGTGTGGGCGAATCAGGTTGCACAGGGTCCCTCCCCGCATTGGCCAATGCCGTGATGAGCGCTTTGCGTCCCTACGGTATCGATCAAATGGACATGCCTTTCACGGGGGCCAAAATTTGGGTTGCACTGCAAAAAGCAAAAAGTTAAGGGTTAAGCGGGTACTTGCGACAGCCCTCAGTATTCAGTTCTTACGCCGAACTCAAACCCACGATACTGGTCCCCAAAACACATACGGGCATTTCAATGCCTGTTGTTGAAGTTTTTAATCCGTTGACCTTGCATTCGCCAAATTAAAAAACCTAAAAGCAGTGCGGGTAAAAAAACCCAGTATGGGGATGGCCGATGCGGGTTTGGTAACTTGAGTTCTTGAATCGTATAGCCCTGCTCTAAACCTAACTTTTTAGCGCGGCTGCCAAACTTGACATTGGCAACCTCAAAATCCATACCTTTTTGAATCAAAGTGACACCGGCTTCTCTTAAACGCTCTCGACCCGAGGCCCCTTTGCCCATAGGAATGGCTACCGTTTTTGTTTGCATATTGCCATCGATATTTTCACCCGCAATACCCACAACAAGCCATTCATCTTCAAGCAGCGTGTCTGTAACTTTATAAATATCGGCAGCTGGAGCGCTGACATACTTTGGAGCGATTTGGTCAATCACCCAGTCGGGGCGAAAGAACAAAAAGGTGGCTATCAACAAAAGACCCACTTCAGGCCAGGTACAGCGTGTTCGAAACCATTTCATGGTGGCTGCAGCAAAAAGCAAAGATGCGATCGTGCCTGTGACACACACCAGCACAACCTCAACCCACGAGCCAACGCCAATTAAAAGAAGTTGAGGATTGAAAATAAAAACAAAAGGAAGGACGCTTGTACGCAGGCTGTACCATGTGGCCTGCCAGCCCGTTGCATTGGGGTCATCGCCAGAAATGGCAGCCGCGGCATACGATGCCAGCCCCACTGGAGGCGTGACATCGGCCATGATGCCAAAATAAAAAACGAACAGATGGACAGCGATCAAGGGAATCACCAAACCGCTGCGAGCGCCTAATTCCACAATCACGGGTGCCATGAGAGTTGCCACCAAAATGTAGTTGGCCGTTGTGGGAACACCAGCGCCAATGAGCAAGCAAATTACGGCCGTCAGTATCAGCATGATTAAGACGTTGCCTGCCGAGACCAGCTCCACAAAATCCGTCATCATGAGGCCCATACCTGTGAGCGTAATCACGCCCACAATCAGCCCTGCGCTTGCGCAAGCCACGCCAATGCCGATCATGTTTCGAGCGGCCAGGACTAAGCCACGCCAAAGATCAAACGCGCCCTTCAGCAAGCCCTGCGTCAGCGTTTGAAGAGTTCCATCAGGCCTGAAAATGGAGAGCAATATCGGCTGCACCAAAACCATCACGATCGTCGTGACCGTGGCCCAAAAAGCTGAAAGCCCAGGAGAAAGCTCTTCGATCATCAGCGCCCAAAGCAATACCACCACAGGAATGAAGAAATGCAAGCCCGCTCGAACGGTTGGCCAGGGCAGTGGAAGTTTGATGTCTTTGACATGGACATCCATGTCATCCTCTTTTGGTAAATCGGGATAGCGGGCCGAATACGCCATGAGTGTCACATACGAAATACCTGCAAGCGCGGCGAGCGCCCATCCCGTAGCTTCTCCAGCTACAGCTTGCACGGCTGTGATGGCATAGTAAATAGCAACGCAAGCTATCAAAGTACCCGATATTCCCAGCGCCCAGCCCAATAAGCGATCCTGCCAAGTGGGCTGGCGATCTCGCACCAAGGGTTGAATGTCGTATTTCAAAGCTTCCAAGTGAACGATATAAAAAAGTGCAATGTACGAAATCAAAGCGGGTAATGCGGCGTGCTTGATGATTTCAGAATAGGGAATCCCCACATACTCCACCATCAAAAATGCGGCTGCACCCATGACCGGGGGCATGATTTGGCCGTTGATTGAGGAAGCCGCCTCAATGGCGCCGGCCTTGACCCCCGAGTAACCCGTTCGCTTCATGAGTGGGATCGTGAAAATACCACCGGAAACCACATTCGATACAGATGAACCAGAAACGATGCCATTCAACGCGGATGAAACCACCGCGACTTTCGCAGGTCCGCCGCGTAAATGACCCAACGTAGCCAGGGAGACTTGCAGCATGAAGTTGCCAGCACCGGCGATGTCCAACAAGGTGCCAAACAATACAAATAGAAAAATAAATTGAACAGAAACACCAAGGGCAACGCCGTACACGCCTTCAGTCGTTAACCACATATGCGATATGAACCGGGAAACTGAGGCCCCTCGGTGTTGAACCACTTCGGGCATATACGGGCCTAAAAACACAAAGGCCATAAAGAGCCCTGTGGTGAGCAACATGCCAAATCCCATTGCCCGACGAGTCGCTTCCAGCATGATGGCCACCCCCAGCACGCCCACCACAATGTCCATACGGGATGGCAAACCTGGTCGCGACGCCAAATCTTTGTAATACAGAAACAAATAGGCCGCACAAAATGCACCGACCAAGGCCAATAACCAATCCGTAAGGGGTATGACTTTTCGCGATGAGTTTTGAAATGCTGGATAAGCACAAAAAGACAAGAACACTGCAAATGCCAAGTGAATGGCACGGGCCTCCGTATCGTTAAATATGCCAGCCCCCAATGTAAAGGGCAAAGGCGAGGCATACCAAACTTGAAAAACTGACCAAAGTCCAGCAACCAACGCAAGCAGCAATCCAATTTTTCCATCGGGCTCCCGACCGCCCAAATCGGCCTCTTTGACTATCTGTTCAATGGCTTCAGAGGGGTGCTGCTTTAGTTGATTCATGCTGAACTTTTTGGTGGATTACTTCATCCAGCCTTTTTCTTTGTAATAGCGAGCGGCCCCCTCGTGCAAGGGTGCAGAAAGTCCATCTTTGGCCATATTGGTCGCTGACAGGTTGGCAAATGCAGGGTGCAATTTTTTGAACTCATCCAAGTTATCAAAAACTGCTTTGGTGATTTGGTAAACCATTTCTGGGGGCGTTTTACTTGATGCCACCAAGGTTGCTAAGACACCATAGGTATTGGTCACTTGAGGATTGTTGGGGTAGAGACCACCAGGAATGGATGCCTTGGCGTAATAAGGTTTTTCTGCAACGAGTTTGTCAACAGCGGCGCCTGTGATCGAAACGAGTTTGGCACCGCAAGAGGTTGTCGGGTCTTGAATATTGGCCGATGGATGGCCAACACCAAAGATGAATCCATCAATTTTTCCGTCACAAAGTGCCGGGCCATGTTCATCTGCCTTCAACTCGGATGCAAGTGAGAAATCACTGATTTTCCAGTTCATGGCTTCCATCAATTCATCCATGGAAGCGCGTGTCCCTGAGCCAGGATTTCCCACATTGAACCGCTTACCTTTGAAATCGGCCATGCTCTTGATATTGGCTTCTTTGCGCGCAAGGACGGTAAATGGCTCAGGATGAACAGAAAATACTGATCGCAAATCTCCGTGTGCGCCACCTTCCTTGAATGCGCCCAATCCCTTAACCGCGTTGTAACCCACATCTGACTGCGCAAATCCGAAGTCCAATTCGCCGGCCTTGATGGTGTTGATGTTGAATCCAGATCCTCCTGTCGATTCCACCGAACAACGAATGCCGTGCTTTGCGCGATCTTTGTTCACTAAGCGGCAAATGGCGCCACCAGCGGCATAGTAAACACCAGTCACTCCACCGGTGCCAACCGTCACAAATTTTTGCTGCGCCATGACAGGCAATGCAAATGTGCAGGCCAGGACTGCAGCACTGGTCAAAAGACTCAAATTCAATTTTTTCATTTCAATGTTCTCCGGTTAAAAGTTTAAAACTCAAATACTTTCTATGGCGCAAGAAATGGATTCAACCAATAAATGAGACACCTCATCAATCTGCGCCTCACTGATCACAAACGGCGGTGCAAGCACCACATGGTCACCATACCGACCATCTACTGTTCCTCCCATGGGATAAACCATGAGGCCCCTGTGCATGGCTTCACGTTTTATTCGGGCATGAAGTTGATGTTTGGGATCAAATGGCTTTTTACTCAGAGGCGACTGGACGAGCTCCACGCCCCAAAATAAACCTCGTCCTCTGAGGTCTCCCAAGTATTGACCAGTATCAGGCTTTGAACTGAATGCGCTAGACAGGGCCTGCTGCAGCTTCGCCCCTCTTGACTTCACTTGCGTCAAAAGTTGCTCGTCTCGAATCACGTTTTGAACGGCCAGTGCTGCAGCGCAAGCCACAGGGTGACCTAAATAGGTATGGCCATGTTGAAAAAATCCACTGCCGCCTCGCATGGCTTCAACAATCGCATGGGATGCCAGCACAGCACCTATGGGTTGATAGCCACCCCCCAGGCCTTTGGCAATTGCAAGCAAGTCAGGCACAACATCGTCTTGTTCACAGGCATGCAATGTCCCCGTTCGCCCCATACCGCACATTACCTCGTCCAAAATCAGCAAAACACCGTAGCGATCGCAAACCTCGCGCACAGCTTTGAAATAGCCCGGAACGGGAACCAAAACACCCGCCGTTGCGCCACCGACGGTTTCGGCCACAAATGCAATGACCGAGTCTGCACCTAATTGAAGAATAGCGTTCTCAAGTTCTTTGGCGAGCCTCAGCCCGTAAGCCTCTTCCGACTCGTCATTCATCTTTTCTCGATAAGGATAGCAAGGCGAAACATGGGTGACATCCATCAACATGGGGGCAAATGGTTCGCGTCGCCACGCATTTCCTCCTACAGCCAATACACCCAAGGTGTTACCGTGATAACTTTGTTTGCGCGAGATGAAATGTTTTCGCTGCGGCTTGCCCATTTCAACAAAGTATTGGCGTGCCATCTTCAGCGCAGCCTCCATCGCTTCCGATCCACCACTGACAAAATAAACGTGTTCTAGCCCCAAGGGCGCATCTGCAATGAGCCGATCGGCCAACTCTTCAGCCACGTCGGTGGTGAAAAAACCAGTGTGTGCATAAGCGAGCTTGTCAATCTGGGCATGCATTGCAGCCAATACATCGGGGTTAGCATGCCCCAGACATGAGACGGCTGCGCCTCCCGAAGCATCAATATAACGTTTGCCGGCTGAATCCATGAGATACACGCCAGAACCGCTGACTGCAACAGGCGGCTTGATTTTCAGAGAGCGATGGAATACGTGTGTCATGGCGTAATTTTTTTGGGTGAATCTGTCCAGTAGGCATTTTGATCTGCCAATTGAGCTTGGCGAGTTCGCAAATGAATGAGCGCTGGCTCTCCTGCTGTAACAGCAACCGTTCCTAAAAATAGCTCGACAAGGGCCAATAAACCCACCATCGACTGAAAATAGGAGTTGCTTTGCGCACTGAAACACAGAACATATTGTGCATAAAGCGCCAAAGGAGATGATGCGCCGTCTGTCAATGCAAGGATGGTTGCACCTCCGCGAGCAGCCTGCTCTGTGAGTTGAATCGTTTGCGTGGTGTAGGGTGATTGTGAAATTGAAATCAGGACATCTTGTTTATCAATTCGTGCTATCTGATCTAACAAAGTTCCACCCATGTCTTGAACTAAAACCACATTGGGCAACAACAAATTCAGACTGTATTGCAAGTGAAAAGCAATGCCATGGCTGGCGCGAAGGCCAAATACGTAAACCGTTTTGGCTTTTAAAACGGCTTGCGCCGCCTTCGATAAACTGCTGGGAGAATTCAGTGCGGATACAGAAGCCGTATTGGCATGCTGAGAAAAACTCAATTGCTCAAACCAATCGTCACTGTTCTGGGCTTGGGTTTGTAAAGCTTCGGCACGAACACTGAAACTTTTGCCGAGGGACCAATCGTCTTGATAGGATTTTTTTAGGCCTGCATAACTTTCAAAACCAAGGGCCTTCGCAAGACGAGTCAAAGTCGTGGGTGCAAGATCAGCACGCCGGGCGCATTCGCGAAGCGATTGCATGGCTACAGATTGTGGATTGGCTTGCATCCAATCCAAAGCTTTTCGCAACTCTGTACTCAGTTGATTTTGAATCAAATGTTTCATTCTGAATTTCAGTATGACCCGTTTGTAACTTTTGAGTGATAGGTGATTTCCCTCGATTTTTCCATGAAAACATCCCCCTAAGGCTATACTTTTCCTAAGTAAGGATCTAACTTGAGTCACTTGACCTTTCATCACATCGCAGTTGTTGGCGCAGGCGCCGTTGGGAGCTTTTATGGCGCCATGCTTGCCCGCGCTGGTCACAGTGTGACACTCATCGGTCGAGCTGCGCATGTGCAGGCTATTGAGCGCAACGGTTTGAAATTGGATTTGGCAACATCTTCTGGAACAGAAATAATTCGAATAAAGGCAAGCAGTGATTTGACATGTTTGCGGACAGCGGACTTGGTCTTGTTCTGTGTCAAATCAACAGACAGCGCTTCGGTCGCACTTCAAATTGCACCTTACCTCGCACAGCATGCTTTGATCATGAGTTTGCAAAACGGTGTGGAAAATGCAGCCCTGATTGCACGTCAATTACCGAATGCTGTGATCCCTTCAGTCGTCTATGTGGCCACAGAAATTCCTGCCCCAGGATGTGTAAAGCACCATGGTCGCGGAGAGCTTGTGATCGGGACGATGCAGGATTCACGACTGGGCGATCCGCAAAAAACTCTCAAGGAAGTAGTTGCGCTTTTTGACTCGGCGCAGGTACCGGTTCAGATTTCGCAAAACGTGATGGCCGAGTTATGGTCCAAGTTGATGATCAATTGTGCTTTCAATGCCATTTCAGGTTTAGCCCAAATTCAATACGAAAAACTTGCAGCCTTGCCGTCTGTTCGCAGCACCCAGGCGGCTTTAGTTCGGGAAGTCATTGCCGTGGCCCAAGCCGATGGCATCCATTTATCTGAGCCTGTTGCCCTTGAAGCCGTGGCACAAATATATGTCACGATGGGAAGTCAAAAATCATCTACGGCACAAGACATGGCCCGCTCTAAACCCAGTGAAATTGACCATCTCAATGGGTTCATTGTGCGACGTGGACAGGAGCTTGGGGTGGCGACCCCTGTTAACCAAGCCTTATTCGGATTCGTCAAACTGGTTGAATCCACTTACACACCGCATGGCTAAGGCACAAGTCCCCACAGAGTTTGTTCGGGCTTTGAACGAATTGGGGATTTCAAACGCCACTTCTTTGTTTGGCACGCCCCTAACAGGCGGCGTTTCCTCTGATATTTGGTGCATTGAGACAGAAAAAGGCTTTGTTTGTGCCAAACGTGCCTTGTCGAAATTGCGGGTGGCTGCCGATTGGCATGCGCCCGTGGAGCGCAACCTTTTTGAAGCCCGGTGGTTGCAAGTTGCCCGTCAAGCCTCAGCAGCTTGTGCGCCAGAATTATTAGGCCAACATCCGGAACTGGGGGTATTGGTCATGGAGTACCTTGATCCAGCTCACTATCGCCTTTGGAAGCAAGAACTGCAGACTGGCAAAGCTGACGCGCGTACCGCCAATGCTGTGGGGAAAGTACTGTCGCGCATTCACAGTTATGCAGCAAGAAATAGCCAGCTAGCAAGCGAGTTTCCAACTGACAAAATATTTTTTGAGATCCGACTGGCGCCCTACTTACTCGCCACCGCAGAACGCCATCCCAAACTGGCGCACGCATTAGAAGAGTTGCTCATGCAAACTCAAAGCAATGCAAAAACTTTGGTGCACGGTGATGTCAGCCCCAAAAATATTTTATTAGGGTCACAGGGTCCCGTGTTGTTAGATGCAGAATGCGCCACTTGGAGTGACCCCGCATTTGACTTGGCGTTTTGCCTGAACCACTTATTGCTCAAATGTCTGTGGACGCCTTCGTCCTCGTCAGCTTTTTTGCATTGCTTTGAAGTTCTGAGCAACAGCTACTTGCAATCCGTAGATTGGGAACCGCCCGGTGCACTTGAAGCGAGAGCAGCGCGTCTGCTACCCGGACTCTTGTTGGCCAGAGTGGACGGCAAGTCACCTGTCGAATATGTCACTGAAGAGCATCAACGCGATCACATCAGATGTGTGGCCAGCGCATTACTCTTAAAGCCAGCAAGCAATTTTCAAGGAATTGCCCATGCATGGGCCAAGGACCTCAAAACATGACAGCGTTTGCCATCCAATCTGTCTACGCAAGACGCGTCTGGGACAGTCGTGGGCGACCCACGGTAGAAGCAGAGGTCAGGCTCAACGATGGATCTCTGGGCAGAGCCATCGCACCGGCTGGCGCCTCTAAAGGTTCGCGTGAGGCACTTGAATTAAGGGATGGGGGTGATCGTTTTGGTGGACTTGACGTCATGCAAGCGGTCGGGCACATCAACAGTGAAATTGCAAATGCACTGGTAGGGACAATGGCTGATAACCAGTCAGTTCTTGATCAGACGCTCATTGACCTTGATGGAACTGTCAACAAGTCAAGACTGGGCGCAAATGCAACTTTGGCTGTGTCAATGGCAGCAGCGCACGCCATGGCCGCCGCCTCGGATATGCCCTTATACCGTTACCTGGGAAACGGGGAAATTGGGCGGCTGCCTATGCCTCAAATCCAAATTTTTGGCGGTGGTGCGCATGCAGGTCGTCGTGTCGATGTGCAGGACTTTATGGTGGTTTGCCCCGGCGCCAACAGTTTCGCCCAGGCTCTGGAGTGGACTGCAGAGGTCTACCGCCATGCGGGATTAATGATGGCACAACGCGGTTCACTTTTTGGCGTTGCTGACGAAGGGGGATGGTGGCCTGACTTTTCAAGTAACGAGCAAGCTTTGGAGATGCTGGTGCTTGCCATTGAACGCGCAGGCTATATTCCGGGAAATCAAGTTGCAATTGCTTTGGATATCGCCGCATCCGAATTTGGGCGACAGGGTCTATACCGCCTAGGCCTTGAATCCCGGGCACTCGACTCGGACGGCATGATTGAAATGCTGTTGGGATGGGTTGAGAAATACCCCATCGTCTCCATAGAAGACCCTTTGGCAGAAGACGATCCGCTGGGGTTTGCCCGCTTTACCAAAGCCATTGGCCATCGATTGCAAATTGTGGGCGATGATTTTTTGGTCTCCCATTCGAGCCTCATTCGACAGGCCGCCGATTCAGGCGCTGCCAACACAGTCCTGCTGAAACCCAACCAACGCGGCACGCTCAGCGAAACCCTGCAAGCTTGGAAAGTGGCACAAGAACTGGGCTATTCAGCCATCGTGTCCGCCCGCTCAGGTGAAACCGAAGACACCACCATTGTCGACCTGGCCATTGGTTGGAATGTCGGTCAACTCAAAGTCGGATCATTCGCAAGAAGTGAGCGCATGATCAAGTGGAACCATGCACTGCGCATTGAGGAACAGTTGGGCGCGCAAGCCCGTTTTGCTGGCTCTGGCGTCTTCCAATGAGCTTACTGAACCTCAATGCCTGCCATCGGTACGTAAGTCCGCCATTTTTCTCGTTCCTGACGTTCGCCAGCAAGCAATTCGGCCAGACTGAGCTTTTGTGGCGCGAAGGCAAAACCCTCCAACCGGGACTTGATAGGGTCAGTGGTCACCGCCTCATTGACCCAATCATTCAATCGCTGCTGTATCTCAATAGGTGTTGATGCAGGAACAGCTATACCTAAGAACCCACCTTGAATATTAAAGTTAGGGTATGACTCGTTGATCATGGGAATGCTGGGATATTTTTTAAGACGAGCTGTGCTGTGAACAGCCAAGGCACGCAATACCTTAGATGCCACAAAAGAGTCGCCTTGAACGGTATCGGTAAAGATCACCTGGATCTGACCACCAATCAACTCAGACATCGCTTGGTTGACTTGCTTATAAGGTATGGGCGTTAAGCTGATACCTGCCGTATGCGCAAAAAGGGCGCTGGTAACTTGCGATGTGGCATTGAAATGACCGTAATTGATCTTGCCAGGCGCAGCCTTGGCAGCCGCTACGAAATCCTGCAGCGTCGCCCAGGGCGCATCGGGGCGAACCAACATGTAAGTTGAACCAGGACCAAATGATCCCACCAAGCGAAAATCTTTTTCAGGATCGTAAGGTAATTTTTTAAAAAGACTCGGATTGGCCAAGTGTGTTGACGTCGTTGCCAAAAGCAGAACTGAGCCGTCAGCAGGTGCTTTTCGAACCGATTCGACGCCAATGACCCCATTGGCACCGGCCCGGTTCTCCACAACCACAGTTTGTCCGGTTTTACGTGTAATGAAGTCTGCAAACATTCGCGCAGAAATATCTCCCGAACCGCCCGGACCAAAGGGGACAATGATCTGAATGGACTTAGGCTGCGCCCGGACACCCGGTATAGCCGCTAAAGGCAAAGCCCCCACCCATCCTGCAAATTGCCGTCTTTTCATTTTGAATCTCCATCATTTTGTGTAGAAAAATTTGTACAAATTTCTTGTGTGTGCTCGCCGATATGTGGCGCTCGGTGAGTTATCGGCGGGCGCAATCCATCAAAAGAAACAGGCAACCCCACGACCTTCAGGTCCAAGTCCGGAATATTCTGAAAAATGCCAATTTCGTGGGTTTGCGGTTGTGCCATGACTTGCTCGAAATTGTGAATCGGTGCGCAAGGAATGCCCAGGCTTTCAAGCAATTCATTCCAATGATCGGTCGTCTGCGTTCGGAAAATAGCTTCCATTTCCGGAATGATGGTCAACTTGTTTTTCACGCGAAGTGCGTTGCTGGCATACAGAGGGTCGCGTGCCCAATCCTCCCGGCCCAATGCAGTGACCAATTTGACAAATAGCCTGTCATTCGCGGCCGCCACAACAACCTCTCCATCCGAGGTCGGGAGCGCTTGAAATACCACCACATTGGGATTGCCGCTGCGGTGCCGTGTCGGCTGCTTTTGCGTCACCTGATAACCCGCCATCATCACCTGCAACCAGCCCATTGCCGTCTCGAACAATGAAGTGTCCACCACACAGCCTTTGCCGGACTGTTGGCGTTGGAACAAGGCGGCAATACAACCCAAGGCAGACCAGATGCCCGTGCCCAAATCCAGCACTTGCATGCCCACGCGTGAAGTGGGTCCATTCGCATCGCCATTGACACTGAATAATCCTGCAAAGGCTTGAATCATGGGCTCGTAACCCGGGTCTAGTTTTTTGGGCCCCTTGTGACCAAACGCGGTCAGTGAGCAATAGACCAAACGCGGATTCAAGGCGCATATTTCCGCAGACCCTAAGCCCAACTCATCGAGCAAGCCTGGGCGCATGTTCTGAACAAAGACATCCGCCTCAGACAGATAGTTCTTCAGCCACACAATATGCTCGGGATTTTTGACATCCAGGGCAATGCTTTTTTTGCCATGATTCATGGCCTGGAAAGTCGTTGCAGTCCCTTGCAAAAACGGCGGTCCCCAGCCCCGTGCATCGTCGCCGGTTTCGGGTCGCTCAATCTTGACCACATGCGCCCCCAATGAGGACAGAATTTCGCTGGCATAAGGACCAGCAATGTTCTGTCCCATCTCAACGACCCGTATACCGCTTAAGGGCAAATTGGCTGCTTGCATATTTATTGACCTGTGAAATGCGGTTTGCGTTTTTCAAGAAAATGCTGCACACCTTCCTTGAAGTCTTCGGTCCCTCGGCACAGCGCGATTTCTCTGTCTGCAGTGTGTGTCGCTTGTCCAAAGGTCTGATAGCGCGCTTGCAGCAGTTGCTTTTTGATAATGCGCATCGAGCGTGGGGAGCATGATGAAGCCAGATCTTTGGCGTAGGCCATGACCGCATCCAGAAAACCCTCCGAAGGACGGAGCGAGGCCATACCCATCTGGCTGGCTTCTTGGGCTTCAAGGGTGCGGCCACTCAAAAGCAGATCAGCGGTGTGCAAAGGTCCAATCAAGCGCGGAAGCAGCCAAGCCAGTCCATGCTCTGCGACCAAGCCCCTTCGGGTGTAGGGTGCAGCCACTTTGGCGCCACTGGCGATAAAACGAACATCGCAATACAAGGCCAGGCACAGCCCGACACCCACCGCCGCTCCATTGACGGCTGCGATCAGCGGTTTGTCAAAACCAAACAGGTAG
>Ga0114963_10001551_pt1 | contig 15883 bp, 19 predicted proteins | sample C_131016_EF_Meta_FD_87019 | JGI IMG/M metagenome (GOLD analysis project Ga0114963, IMG submission 87019) | Freshwater microbial communities from Lake Croche, Canada to study carbon cycling - C_131016_EF_MetaG | ecosystem: Environmental > Aquatic > Freshwater > Lake | place: Lake Croche, Canada...
ACATCGGCTCTGGGCATGTGCGTCATGAGCTTTTGGATGGAGTGCTCGACTTTATCCAAGTAGCTTGCATCCGGACACAGCAGTATGGCTTGAGCAATTTCATCATGTTCCGCTTGCGAGAATAGGTCCATCGCAACCCAGTCTGGCGCAGTTTGGCCATCGCAGATCACCAGAATTTCTGATGGGCCTGCCACCATATCAATGCCAACAACCCCAAATACACGGCGTTTTGCTGCTGCTACCCAGGCATTACCGGGGCCCGTAATTTTATCTACCGCGGGTATCGTTTCTGTTCCGTAGGCGAGGGCCGCAACGGCTTGAGCCCCCCCAATGGTAAAAACTCGATCTACGCCAGCCAGTGCGGCCGCCGCCAGGACTAACTCATTACGCACTCCATCCGGAGTGGGCACCACCATGATCAATTCACCGACTCCAGCCACTTTGGCGGGAATCGCATTCATCAATACCGATGAGGGATAAGCCGCCTTGCCCCCCGGGACATAGAGGCCCGCGCGATCCAGAGGGGTCACCCTCTGACCCAGCACGGTTCCATCCGCTTCGGTATACGTCCAGGTCTCACCTTTCTGGCGCTCATGAAATTGGCGAATCCGTTCGGCAGCCCCCGCCAATGCCTGAACCTGATCTTTAGGAAGCGCACGCAAGGCTGCCTGCAAATGATCCCGGGATAACTCAAGGTTTGCTGCCGTATCAACCTGCAATCGATCAAACTTTTGCGTGTACTCCAAAACGGCAGCGTCACCCCGTGCACGAACATCCGCAACAATGGTCGCTACCGTCTGATCTACGCTTGGATCCTGCGCAGACTCAAATGCCGTCAACTCAGTTAAGGCCTGATTGAAATCGGCATGACGGGTATCAAGGCGGCGTATTTTCATTTTGAATCTACCGCTTTTCTGAAGGCATCCACCAAAGGAGCAATCCGTGCTCGCTGTAACTTCCAGGCGGCCACATTCACAATTAATCTGGAACTGATATCGCGAATATGCTCAACGGCCTGAAGACGATTGGCTTTGAGGGTTCCACCACTACTGACCAAATCCACAATCGCATCACCCAGACCCGTCAAAGGGGCTAGTTCCATCGATCCATACAGCTTGATCAAATCAACATGCATGCCCTTGGCAGCAAAATGCTCTGAGGCAGAGCGAATATATTTGGTGGCCACACGTAATCGCGCACCCCGACCAATTGCCGCTGTGTAGTCAAATCCTTCCGGCACGGCCACCATCAAGCGGCAACGTGCAATTTTCAGGTCGAGGGGTTGGTAGAGTCCTTCTCCGCCTTGCTCTAAGAGCACATCTAAACCCGCCACCCCTAAATCTGCAGCACCGTATTGAACATAAGTGGGCACATCAGAAGCACGCACAATCACCAAACGCACATCCGGACGGTTCGTCCCAATAATCAATTCACGAGAAGATTCAGGATCGGCCTGCGGTTCAATCCCTGCAGAAGCCAATAGCGGACGGGTGTCTTCAAAAATCCGACCTTTAGATAAGGCAATCGTGACCCCATCAAAACGATTGAAGGAGGAAGCTTGCATCATCTATGCCCCTTCCTGCCCTGTTGCGCGCCGTATCTCTGCGCCCAGCAATCCCAGTTTTTCTTCGATCCGCTCATATCCCCGATCGAGGTGGTAAATACGATCGACTGTGGTTTCACCTTGGGCGATCAATCCTGCAATCACCAAACTCGCCGAAGCACGTAAATCGGTGGCCATCACACCCGCCCCTTCAAGGGAGCTCACGCCGCGAATAATTGAGGTATTGCCTTCAATCTCGATGTTGGCGCCTAGGCGTCGAAGTTCTTGAACATGCATGAACCGATTTTCAAAAATGGTCTCAGTGATGACCGTCGTTCCCTCGGCCACACAGTTCATCGCCATGAACTGGGCCTGCATATCGGTTGGAAAAGCAGGATAGGGAGCGGTACGCAGACTCACTCCATGATTAGGTCCACGCATCCGCACCCGAATACGATCTTCCGATTCTTCAATATCCGCATTGGCCTCACGCAGTTTTTCAAGAACCGCTTGCAAGGCCCCTGGGCAACTGTCGATGAGGGTCACATCTCCATGGGTTGCGGCGGCAGCAACCAAGAACGTGCCACTTTCAATGCGGTCGGGCATGATCCGATGTTGAGCGCCATGCAAACTGGGCACGCCCTCAACATGAATCACATCTGTTCCGTGCCCCCGAATTTTGGCCCCCATCTTGATCAGGCACTCGGCAAGATCCACCACTTCGGGTTCGCGCGCAGCGTTTTCAAGAATCGTGACCCCCTCAGCCAAAGCGGCCGCCATCATGAGATTTTCGGTTCCGGTCACGGTCACGGTATCCATAAAAATACGCGCGCCCTTCAACCGCGAGGCCTCAGCAACAATATAACCATGCTCAATTCGGATCTGAGCGCCCATGGCTTCAAGGCCTTTGATATGCAAATTGACCGGTCTTTCACCAATCGCACAACCACCTGGAAGGGATACGCGTGCCGAGCCACAACGAGCCAACAAAGGGCCCAGCACCAAGATCGATGCACGCATGGTTTTTACTAATTCATACCCGGCGACAGGTGTATGAATGTCAGTCCCGCACAGCGTGACCGCAGTTTCTGCGCGCTGCGATTCCACCCCCATTCCTTGAAGCAATTTAATCAGGGTTGAGACATCACGCAGCTTAGGCACATTGCTAAGCACCAAGGGTTCAGCCGTGAGCAAACTGGCACAGACAATCGGTAAAGCCGCGTTTTTTGCGCCAGAAATACGGACTTCCCCATTCAATGGGCGTCCACCAGCAATAAGTAATTGATCCACAGGATTAGCTTACGGAGTGGCCAGCCTCGGCCCATTGGGAAGGGGTAAGAGTTTGCATAGACAAGGCGTGAATTTCCTCACGCATGCGATCGCCCAGGGCACCATAGACCATCTGGTGGCGCGCTACACGTGATTTGCCTTCAAAAGCTTGGCACACAATGACCGCTTCAAAATGATGGCCATCACCACTCACTTCAAGGTGAGCACACTCAAGACCTTGTTCGATATAACGTCGGACGTCATCAGGTAAAACCATGTCGCATCAACTCAGGAAAATGGGATTCGGAACTGCAGTGCCTGAAAAGGTTCAGTGGCGGAGACGCCAACCCCGTGAAAGCAGGCTTAAAGACAAGCATGATAGGGCAAAAGCGCATCCCCCGACAATCAGCATGCTCTCTAGCGGAGGGATATCCGATACCCCAAAAAAGCCGAATCGAAAACCGTCGATCATGTAGAGAAAGGGGTTAAAGCGAGAAATAGTGCGCCAAAGCGGAGGAAGGCTATGAATCGAGTAGAACACGCCGGCCAAAAAGGTCAGGGGCACAATCAAGAAATTTTGAAACGCGGCAAGCTGGTCAAATTTCTCAGACCAAATCCCTGCAATTAACCCTAGTACTGCAGCCAGCGCATTCCCCAGTAATGCGAACAACAGCAATTCGAAAGGATGCGCTGGAATATGAGGGAAAAATACCAGGCTAGCCAACCAGACACATCCCCCAACCGCAAAACCTCTCACCATCGCGGCTAACACATAGGCCGAAAAAATCTCAAATGGCGACAAAGGCGGCAGCAAAATAAAAACAATATTGCCAGTGAGTTTGCTCTGGATGAGGCTGGATGAAGTATTCGAAAAAGCATTCTGCAACATCGCCATCATCGCCAAACCCGGAATCAAAAACTCGCGATAACTTACCCCGGGATAAATCTCGGCGTGACTATCCAACACCTGAGCAAAGACCAATAAATACAGCAGCGTAGAAACCAGCGGGGCTAAAAGGGTTTGAAAACTAACCTTCCAGAACCGCAGCACTTCTTTACCGAATAATGTGACAAAGCCTCTCATTTAGGGGTATCCGCCATGATTCGTACAAAGACTTCTTCCAAGTCCGCTTGCCCCACCTCAAGGTCCTCAATATGTAAACCGCTGGCCCGACAGGCTCCTAAAATCTGCTCCACTTCAGCAAAGCTCTCCAACCCAAGTCTAAAACGCCCTGCAGGGAGTTGTGTGGCTCGTTGCATTAACTGTTCTGGCAATACTTTTCCCTGACCTACAGACAAGGTCAAACTAGGACGGGTGTGATGGGCCAGTAAATTTTGCGTCGTATCCAGCGCAATGATTTGCCCCCCCTTCATCATCGCAACGCGGTTGCACAAGGCTTGCGCTTCTTCCAAATAGTGCGTGGTCAATAAGATCGTGAGCCCTTCTTCATTCAGGTGACGAATAAACTTCCACAGGGTTTGACGCAGTTCTACATCCACACCGGCCGTGGGCTCATCCAAAATCAGTACAGAGGGTCGATGCACCAAGGCTTGCGCAACCAAAACCCTTCGCTTCATTCCCCCGGACAAGGAACGCATGTTGGAATCCGCTTTATCTTCTAGCTTGAGATTTTCGAGGAGCGCATCAATCCATTTCGGATCGGGTCGCATCCCAAAATAACCACTCTGCAAACGCAGGGTTTCTCGCACCGTGAAAAAAGGATCAAACACCAATTCCTGAGGAACCACGCCCACTGATCGTCGCGCCTGACGATAGTCACGAGCAACATCAAATCCTAGGATAGATAATTCGCCGGCGTCAGGGCGGGCTAAGCCCGAGAGCAAGCTGATGAGGGTGGTTTTGCCTGCTCCATTGGGGCCCAACAGTGCAAAGAATTCACCTTGCCGCACCTCAAGATCGAGACCTTTCAGTGCCTCGAATTGACCAAACCGTTTCTTCGCGCCCCGAATGGAGATGGCCGCTCCATCAAACCCGGGTCTACCTGTAATCAACTTGGATGAATCAGTCATGTGGCTTGAGATTGTCCACAATAAAATCTACGCCATAGAGCTGCGCTAGTGTTCGCATCGCACCAGGAACTGCGCGCACCTCAAACTGCCCCCCTGCACGTTCTACAGCTCGGCGGGTTGCAATTAATAAGGCCAACGAGGAAGAATCGACGTCAGTCACCGCGGCTAAATTCACAGCCATTCCAGAGGGCCCGGCAGCCGCAATCCATTGGCTGTAGAGCCCAGGCACCGTAGCCAAGGTAAGAGGTCCTTCTGCGCGACAGTCTTTCATGGCATTACTGACCTTTTTTGACTGACTTGTTGTCTGCAGCTTGTCCCGCAATACGGGCTTTTTCTTGCAGATCCTTAATGAGGCCATCAATCCCTGCAGCATTGATTCGGTCATTGAAATCGGAACGATAGTTGGTCACCAAACTGATGCCGTCTACCTTGATGTCATACACCTTCCAGGTGTTATCCACCCGCGCCATTGCATAATCAATAGGCACACTCCTGGATCCATCTGACACCACGCTTTGAACACTGGTCGTCACATCTTCAGCCTTACCCACCCAAGGTTTATAGGTAAAGGTCTCTTTGTGAAATCGTGTAATCGCAGAGGAATAGGTTCTCACCAATAAATTACGGAACGCCTCGACCACCGCAGCTTGTTGCTCAGGCGTTGCTTTATTCCAGTTTTTTCCTAACGCCAGTCGCGTCATTCTGACAAAATCAAAACGAGGAACAATGTGGGTCTCAACCAAGGCGTAGGCTTTTTGTTTATCTCCAGACTGTAAATCACGATCTTGTTTGACTAAGGTCAAAATCTCTTCGGTGGTTTGCCGCAACATCTCATCCGGGGTGACTTCGGCAGACCACGCCTGACCGCTCAAACCCAGCAGGCTGCAGAGCATGAAAGACAGCGCGAAGACTAATTTAAACGGGTATTTCATGATTCATCTCTTCATTGATTAGAGGTTTTGAGAAGCCAGAGTGAGTCAATGGGACGACTGAAGCACACCCAGTGACAAGAATAACGTATAGGTACTCTTATTTTGCCCCTTCACCGGATTCCTGAGATTTACTGATGAAGAATTGTCCGATCAGTTTCTCAAGCACCATCGCACCTTGCGTATGCGTGATCTCAGAGCCTTCTTTTAACATCTCTACTTCACCGCCGGTCTCAAGGCCTACGTACTGCTCTCCCAGAATACCTGAAGTCAAGACGGAAGCCATGGTATCGCTTGAGAAGGGGATTCTTTTATCCAATCTGATCGTGACCAATGCATCATATTTTTTGGTATCAAATTGAATCGACATCACACGCCCCACCAACACCCCTGAACTCTTCACGGGTGCACTCGCCTTTAGACCGCCAATATTGTCGAAATGTGCAACAACCGAATAGGTTTCACCTAGGTTTCCTCCGGCAAAGTTTCCTACTTTAAACGCCAGAAAGAGGAGCGCGATAAAACCACCGACAACAAAAATTCCAACCCATAAATTCAGTGTGGCGCGATTCACTTTAACTTACCCCTTCAACATAAAAGCAGTTAGCACAAGATCCAATGCAAGAATTGCCAAGGAAGAACTCACCACAGTTCGCGTTGTAGCTCCTGAAACGCCCTCTGCGGTAGGTGCGGCCGAGTATCCCTGATAGGTGGCGATAGCACATACCGCCAAACCAAACACGAAACTTTTGATCAACCCGTTTAAAACATCGTGACTGAAGTCCACGGCAGCATTCATTTGTGACCAAAAGGCGCCGCTGTCTACTCCAATCAGCAGCACTGCAATCATGTAGCCCCCCAGCACACCGGTACTAATAAACATGGCGGTGAGAACGGGCATAGACAATACCCCTCCCCAGAAGCGAGGCCCCACCACCCGAGCGATCGGATTAATCGCCATCATTTCCATGGCTGAAAGCTGCTCGGTTGCTTTCATCAATCCAATCTCTGCTGTGATCGCAGACCCTGCGCGGCTTGCAAAGAGCAGAGCAGATACAACCGGACCCAGTTCACGCGTCAGCGATAAGGCAACCAGGACCCCTACACTGTCTGAACTTCCGTAGGTCTGAAGGGTTTCGTAACCTTGTAAACCCAGAACCATCCCTACAAACAAACCCGAAACCAAAATGATAATGAGCGACAACACGCCAGAAAAAAAGATTTCTCGGATCGTGAGTGAAAAACGCTGAAAACTGGTCGCCGAGTGGCTTAAGGTCACGATCAGAAAAACGAAGACCGCCCCGATACCTGAAATCAGTTCAAGCGTCAGGTGCCCCACATTCTGCACATCATTCTTAATTTTACTGAGCATGCAAAGATCGCTTTTAATTTTGTCCGCTTGAGTGAGAGCGTTGGCCCGCTAAAAGGTGCTGCATGGAAGGCGCAGGATAATGAAAGGGCACTGGTCCATCCATCTCACCCCAAACAAATTGATGCACATAAGGCAAGGTTGAAGCGCGAATTTGATCGGGTGTTCCTTCTGCAACAATGACACCCTGAGACACAAAATAAACATAGTCTACAAGACGCAGAGACTCTTGAACGTCATGCGTGACGATAATGGAGGTGGTACCCAATGCAGAATTCAAATCTCGAATGAGCTTGGCAATGACCCCCATTGAAATCGGGTCTAGACCCGTAAAAGGCTCGTCATACATCATGATCATCGGGTCTAGCGCAATCGCCCTTGCCAGCGCAACACGACGCGCCATCCCTCCTGATAGCTCACCAGGCATCCTATCACGCACTCCACGCAAGCCTACGGCTTGAAGTTTCAGGAGGGTCAGGTCATGAATCAAGGTTTCAGGCAGGCTCGTATGTTCGCGCATCTGAAAGGCCACATTGTCGTATACCGACAAGTCAGTGAATAAAGCCCCAAATTGAAACAACATCCCCATACGACGCCGCAGCTGATACAGCGCATCCGTCTGGATGGAGCGCATATCCTGCCCATCGACGATCAAGCTGCCCTCTGTTGGTTTCAACTGCCCACCAAACAGCCTCAGTAACGTGGTCTTCCCGCACCCGCTCTGCCCCATGATGGCAATGATCGAACCGCGAGGAATACGCATATTGATTCCACGGAGAATGGCACGCTCACCATATTGAAAATTGAGATTAGAAACCTCAATTGCCGCATCAGAGGCCAAATTGATTCCCCGGGAGAAGTTGAATAAGGTCTAGTTTAGACCAGCCTGTGTAGATTGGTGAAATCTGCACGCCTAACATCCTTGTTTACCCTCATTGTCGCTAGGACAGCCTCTAAACCCTTTTAAACGGTGACAGAACGATGAGGTTCAGGACAACTTGTTATACTCAATCTTCTCTGATTGATTTATGCCTTATGTCAACTGACATTCTCCACACTGCGCGCCAAGTGCTGATTACTGAATCTGAGGCACTTTCAAGATTGGCTCAGCACTTGGATGAACACTTTGTTGCTGCGCACCAACTTATTCTGAAATGTACCGGCCGGATTGTGGTCAGCGGGATTGGCAAATCAGGTCATGTTGGAAACAAAATAGCCTCTACCCTTGCAAGCACGGGCACCCCGGCTTTTTTCCTACACCCCGCAGAGGCCAGCCATGGCGATCTGGGCATGATTCAGCCCGAAGATGTGGTGATGGCTTTATCGTATTCCGGGGAAACCTCCGAACTGTTGCAAATCGTTCCGCTGCTCAAACGCAGAGGCAGCGCCATTATTGCAGTCACCGGAAATACACACTCCAATTTGGCGCGTTTAGCGGACGTGCATCTTGATGTGCATATTGAAAGAGAAGCCTGTCCTCATAATCTCGCACCTACGACCAGTTCTACTGCAACATTGGCTCTAGGCGATGCTCTGGCCGTTTCCTTACTGGTTTCTCGCGGTTTTTCGGCCGAAGATTTTGCCCGCACCCATCCGGGGGGCTCTTTGGGGCGCAGACTGCTGACTCGCGTCAGCGATATCATGCATAGCCAGGGAAATACCCCTCGCGTCAGTGAAGAAGCGAGCCTAATCGATGCACTGAAGGAAATGTCACGTGTCGGTTTAGGGATCACCACAGTAACCGACTCTCAGGGCAAGCTGAAGGGGATCTTTACGGATGGGGATTTACGCCGAACACTCGAAAAAGCCGCGGGTGATGTCGCTCATATCCAAGTTAAGGAAGTAATGACTTCTAGCCCCATCACCATCGGGCCCGATCGACCGGCTATTGATGCTGCAGAATTAATGCAAAGCAAACGTATTTCGGCCATTGCAGTTGTTGACGCAAGGGGGTGCGTGGTAGGTGCATTTAATATGCATGACCTCATGCGCGCCGGGATTGTTTAGGAATCCGCATGATCTTTGAACGTACTTCCAACAGCTGGCTTCCCATCGGAATTTTGGTGGTGCTCACAGCCACTTCTTTTTGGCTCAAAGGAGTGGTGGAAAGTACGCAGCATGGGAGCAAAAATGCGAAGCGCCATGACCCAGACCTGATTGTGTATTCCTTCCTTGCCCATCAACTGGGTACCAATGGAAAACTGCGCCAAACGTTGGGTGCCAACAAAATGCTGCATTACGCAGATGATGATTCCTCTGTTTACGAAAATGTCGTGTTAAGTTCATTTGATGAAGGTCAGCCTCCCATGAACATACGCGCCGACCAAGGCGAGCGGTTCAAGGATTCTGAAAAAGTGTTGTTCACTGGTCATGTGGTGCTCACAAGACAAGGAAGTAAGCCCGATGATCCGCCTTCTATTCTTAAAACGGATCGATTAGAGGTTTTTCCAAACACTAAAAAAGGACTCACCCCGGGTCCTGTGACGATAGATCACGGCTCAGACCACCTTGAGGCTGATAACATGACGTTTGATTACACTATTTCAAAATCCGAGTTCAACCGTGCACAAGTCCTTTTTGCCCCAAGGCACCATTAGCATCATGACCAAAGATACTGATCTCAAACCCACTCCAGATTGGATGAAAGATTCATTCATCCCCTGTCTTGGCGCACTCACCCTGAGCCTTTGCACCGTACTAACCTGCTTACCCGCCCAGGCAGAACAGGCCGATCGAGACAAACCGATTGTCGCTGACGCCGACAAACTCACGCTGGATAACGCCAAAAAGATCAGTATTTTTGAGGGGAATGTTGTCATTACCCAGGGCACCATGCGCATCACAGGCGATCGAGTCGTGATTACTGAAGATAAAGATGGGATGCGTCACGCCTCGGGTACAGGCAAACCCACTACTTTTCACCAAAAGCGGGATGGCGTGGATGAATACGTTGATGGTCATTCATTGCGCTTTGAGTACGACAGCAAAATCGAGCGCATTGAATTATTCGAACAAGCCGAATTAAAACGTGGACAAGATGATGTCAAAGGCGAATATATTGCTTATGACACCGCCACTGAGTTTTTCAAAGTGAATGGAAACCCCTCCCGAGACGCTTCAGGAACAGGACGGGTGCACGCGATCATTCAACCCGCTCAAAAAGGGAGCGGCCCCTCTGGCAGTAAGTCTTCAGCTGGTTCAGAGAAGCATTAATACCGTGAGCTATCTGGAAGCCAAAGCGCTGTCCAAGCGCTACCGATCCCGAACTGTAGTGCAAGACGTATCGATACGCGTCAATCAAGGCGAAGTGGTTGGCCTACTGGGCCCCAACGGTGCGGGTAAAACCACCTGTTTTTATATGATGGTGGGCTTAGTTCAACTCGATGGCGGGGAAATCATTCTGGACGGACAGAATTTAACCGGCTTGCCCATGCACCGTCGATCTCAATTAGGGCTGTCCTACCTTCCTCAGGAAGCCTCAATCTTCAGACGTCTGAGCGTTGAAGAAAACATTCAGGCAGTTCTGGAACTGCAATCACTTCAGCGCGAAGAGATTGAACAACACACGCAATTACTGTTAGATGATTTGCGCATTAGCCATCTTCGTCGTCATAACGCCAGCAGCCTGTCCGGGGGAGAACGCCGTCGCGTGGAAATCGCTCGGGCGCTTGCAACAAGCCCTCGATTTGTCCTCCTAGATGAACCGTTTGCTGGGGTAGATCCCATTGCAGTGCTCGATATTCAGCAGATCATTCGCTTTCTCAAAGACAGAGGCATCGGGGTTCTGATTACCGATCACAATGTGAGAGAAACTCTAGATATCTGTGATCGTGCTTACATCATCAACCAAGGCAGCGTCCTAGCAACAGGGATCCCGGCCGATATCATCCGCAATGAACATGTTCGGAAGGTTTATTTGGGAGAGCATTTCCGCTTGTAAGGGAAATCCCCCCTACTCAAACCCTCTCAACGATGAAAAACAGCCTACAACTCAAGTTATCCCAACACCTCGCGCTGACGCCACAGCTGCAGCAGTCCATTCGATTACTTCAGCTCTCCACGCTTGAATTAAATCAGGAACTGGAGCGTTTTCTAATGGAAAACCCCCTTTTAGAGCGCTCAGAGGGCTGGAATGAGGATACCCCTGCTGCCATTCAGGCGCCGCTTCCCTCTGTATCAGTCAACACAACGTCTTCCACCGAACCACACACGGATGAGGCCCATTCAGAATCCGAATCCTGGACCAGCTCTGACATTGATTTTGGGGATAGCGGAGCCAGTCAATGGCGTGAAGGGGACGAAGACTATGAGTTCAGCTCTCAACTGACTTCTGCACCCAGTCTGATTGATCATCTCGTATCACAATTGCGTTTGAGCAATCTCTCTGAACGTGATTATGGCATTTGCGCGGTCTTGCTCTCTCATCTAGACGAGGAAGGTTATCTCTCTGCTTCCTTGGATGAAATCCTCATTCAACAAACTGAGCTTGAAGATTTAGAAATCGAAGAATTGCAAGTCGCTTTAAAGTTGTTGCAGTCCCTCGACCCCATTGGTGTAGGGGCACGCTCACTCTCTGAATGTCTTTCGATCCAGTTAAACGCCTTACCTGACCACCAAGAAGGGAAGAAACTGGCGCTGGAGATTTCTCGTTCACACCTTCAACTCTTGGCCAACCATGATTTCCCCAGACTCAAGAAAATTCTAGGTTGTCAGGACGAGGGGCTTAAAACCGCTCAGTCTTTAATTGAACAATGCAATCCGCACCCAGCCGCTGATTTTATTGCCTCTGAAGCACGGTATGTCATCGCAGATGTGATTGTGAGAAAAAATGGCGCGCACTGGACAGTGAGCTTAAACCCCGATGCCATTCCTAAGCTCAGAGTGCATCGATTGTATGCAGATATCTTGAATAAGAGCCGCGATCCATCCGGACAACTGGCGGCTCAACTTCAAGAAGCACGTTGGCTGATTAAGAATGTGCAGCAGCGCTTCGATACCATCTTGAAAGTTTCACAAGCGATTGTTGAACGTCAACGACATTTTTTTGAACATGGCGAAGTTGCCATGCGTCCTTTGGTTCTTCGAGAAATTGCGGATACCGTTGGGATGCATGAATCGACTGTATCGCGTGTCACGACTCAAAAATACATGCTCACCCCTCGAGGCATCTTCGAGTTAAAGTATTTCTTCAGCAGTCATGTTGGAACGGATTCAGGTGGGGCCGCTTCATCCACTGCGATCCGGGCGTTGATCAAGCAGCTGATCTCTGCCGAAGATTGTCGTAAACCATTATCCGATAGCCGGATATCGGATATTCTGGCGCAGCAGGGCATCGTCGTCGCACGTCGAACTGTGGCGAAGTACCGCGAAGCGATGCAAATCCATCCGGCAAGCCAACGAAAGTCCTTGTAGGACAGTTAAGGAGAGTTCCATGAACGTCACGGTCACCGGGCAACATATGGAGGTAACTCCAGCCATCCGTCAGTATGTCATCGAGAAGCTAGAACGTATCGGTCGTCATTTTGACAACGTTATCGATATCCATGTTGTGATGAAAGTTGAAAAACTTCGACAACATATCGAAGCCAACGTACATGTACAGGGTAATGATCTTTTTGCTGAAAATACGCATGAGGATATGTACGCTGCCATTGACGGTTTAGTCGACATTCTGGATCGCCAAGTCATTCGCCACAAAGAACGCCGCAGTGATCATCGGCATCAATCCTCGATCAAGCATATGGAAGTCAGCGAGTAAAGCAGGGATGAGGGGCGGAATTTCCGCCCCTTTCTGATTGCACCCCTTTTATCAATAGTGGTTCATGCATGCCAGACGTCAATATTCAAAGGTTATATAGCGATAACCGAGATCGGCTGAATTTAAGCTGGCCTTCAGGCAAACGCGGTGGCGCGCGCACGATTCCTCTGGGTAGCCTGTATAACCCCAAGGTGGGCATGATCAGCCATCTGAATTTGACGCACCCTCATCGCTTTCAAGTCATCGGCGAAATGGAACTGGCCTACCTTCGCAGTCTTGATGAAAACAGTTTTCAGCGCGCGCTTTCAGGATTATTCAATGAATATCTCGCCGCGGTGATTGTTGCCGACGGCTGCTCTCCTGATTCCAGAATGATTGAAATCTGCGATCAACTCGATATTCCTTTGATATCCAGCCCCAGACCTGGCGCTAACTTGATTGATGTATTGCGCCACTACCTCAATCTTGAATTAGCAGAGATGATTTCCCTGCATGGGGTGTTTCTGGTGGTGTTAGAGGTGGGAGTACTCATTACAGGAAGTTCTGCCGTTGGTAAAAGCGAATTAGCACTTGAACTCATTAGTCGAGGCCACGGTCTGGTCGCAGACGACGTGGTTGAGCTCTATCACATCGGCCCGACGACGCTTCAAGGTCGCTGCCCTCCACTCTTGCGTGATTTCCTTGAAGTACGCGGCTTGGGCGTCATCAATATTCGTTCTATTTTTGGTGAAACCGCTGTTCGGCCGCGTAAAACCCTCAAGCTCATCGTGCATCTTGAAAAACCCGGTGCGGGCGAACTCGCTTCCATGGAACGGCTCCCCATGAATAGCTCCACTCAAACGATTTTAGGAATCGAGTACCCCAAGGTCGTTTTACCCGTAGCAGAGGGGCGTAACCTGGCTGTGTTGGTTGAAGCCGCTACGCGAAACTTCATTTTGCTGAGTCGGGGAATTGATAGCACCCGTCAGTTTATTGAACGTCACGAGCGATTAATGGCCCAAGATACAGGTGATAACCTGGATGACGACAGCTATGAATGAACAACACGCCGAATGCCGCATCATCATCATTAGCGGTCAATCGGGGTCTGGAAAAAGTGTTGCCCTAAGGGCCCTAGAAGACTCGGGTTGGTACTGCGTCGATAATCTTCCCATCTCTACAATGAAGGGGGTAGTCGATACCCTACGCGTAGAAGGCTTGTCCTTTATTGCTCTGGGTTTAGATGCGCGGCATCGCGGCTCTCTCGATGCCATCTTCGATGTGATTCAAGCGCTGCGTAGTGAAGGGGTGTGGGTCAGGTTGCTGTTTCTAGAAGCAACCGATACGGAACTCTTACGTCGCTTCGCTGAGGCACGGCGCCCCCATCCATTAGCAAGTGAAGGGCACGCCCTGGCAGAGAGTATTCAGCGTGAACGGGAGCGACTCAAGCCCTTGGCTGAGCAATCACGCCGTATTGATACCACCAGTCTAAGACCGAATGCTTTACGTTCGGAAGTCAAAGCGTTTGCAAATGCAGACCCTCAACGTCTGAGTCTTTTTATTTTTTCTTTTGGGTTTAAATACGGGATTCCACAGGAAGCCGACTTTGTTTTTGATGTGCGTTTTCTGCCCAACCCTTACTACGATCCTATCCTGCGCCCGCTCAATGGACGCGATCAGGCGGTTGCCGATTTCCTAGAAGCCCAACCGATGACCCAAAAGATTCTGGATGATCTACATCGATTGATCACCGATTGGCTGCCTGCCTTTGTGGCGGATCATCGACATGTATTAAGCATCGCGATTGGTTGTACCGGTGGACAGCACCGCTCGGTCTATCTGGCAGAGCAACTTGCTGCGCGCCTTTCACCCCTCCACCCCACTTGGGTGATCCACCGGTCACTGGAATAATGTCCTTAACTCACGTACCTCAAAAAAACCCTCAACACATTACAGTGGCCCTCACGGGTGCTTCTGGTATGCCTTATGGATTGAGGCTGATTGAAGCCTTAGTGCATAGTGGCGCAGAGATTTTTCTGCTCTATTCGCAAGCCGCGCAAATTGTGGCTCGGCAGGAGTTAGACCTCACACTTCCCTCTCGCGCCAGTGATGCCGCGAATTGGCTTTCAGATCGTTACGGCGCCACCCAAGGGCAGATTAAGGGATTTGGTCGGGAGGAATGGTTTGCCCCTGTGGCATCCGGTTCTAACCCCCCTGATGCCATGGTGGTCTGTCCTTGCAGCATGGGCACCTTAGCTGCCATTGCCATGGGCTTATCCGACAATCTGATCGAGCGCGCAGCCGATGTTGTCTTGAAGGAAGGGCGTAAGCTGGTTCTTGTACCCCGTGAAATGCCCTTTTCGGCCCTGCATCTTGAAAATATGTTGAAGCTGTCCAGAATGGGCGCCGTGATCTTGCCGCCTAATCCAGGTTTTTATCATCACCCTAAAACCATTGAGGATCTGGTCGATTTCGTGGTTGCCCGGATTCTGGATCAAATAGGAGTAGCCCATACGCTGGGCCCTCGTTGGGGCGATGAGCCTGCCATGCTGGCAGATAAAAACCGAGAGACTTAACCCCGCTCAAGTCCCTTGAGCAATGTGCGCAAGGGTGCGGGCAAGCCTGCGCTCAGCGCTTCTTCTAAGGTAAACCATCTCTGGTGTGGCATACCGGGTTCATGCAGGATGTGATCTTGTGATGCTTCAGGATGATTCCATTTGACGGGTTCAACCGTCAGAAAAAGCCTGAAATGCGTGAAGTTGTGTTCAATCAAAATAGGTTCGCCGCCCTTCTGGACCTGGCTTTGAAGATACTCTGGCACTGCTTCAGGTAAACACCACAGGCCACCCCATATGCCCCGAGCGGGGCGTTGTTCCAACAAAATTTCCTCTTTACCCCGGCGTATCAGCCAGGCCTTCGCATGACGCTCCACTCGCGGTTTGCTGGGTCGCGGCTCGGGATAGTGGTCCACTCTGTCTTGGCGAAGCGCAGCACAGGTGTTATGC
>Ga0114963_10001553_pt1 | contig 15868 bp, 16 predicted proteins | sample C_131016_EF_Meta_FD_87019 | JGI IMG/M metagenome (GOLD analysis project Ga0114963, IMG submission 87019) | Freshwater microbial communities from Lake Croche, Canada to study carbon cycling - C_131016_EF_MetaG | ecosystem: Environmental > Aquatic > Freshwater > Lake | place: Lake Croche, Canada...
AGTTTTTCATTAAGAAATCTTATCACGGGAAAAGGTAAGGAATTAGAATTCCCCGAAGGGCGGGGAGGGGGCAAGGGGGAACCGGGGGTTCCCCCTAACCTAGGTTCCCCTAATTTATTCAATGTCCACATGGGTCAACATATGACGCCGACAACACATCTTATTTAATTTCAGTGAATCCAAAACCTCACCTTCCACCGTCTTTTCACTAAATTCCTTTGTCAAATAGAGAACGCGTTCTAAATCCATACCCTTTTCTAATTTATTTTTTCGAACCTCTTCCACATAATAGCGATACTTATTCGCCAAAACCATTCCACAAGTAAAACATTTCACTGGGATAATCATTTTCTTAAGACAAGTGTATATTAAAGTGTTGTAAGATATTTTTATATCGTTTAGTTAAATCAATTTTTTGTTTTATAGGTTGCGCCGTATTTAGAATTTCCAGCAACACATTCACCATTATTCATAATACAACATTCCACGCTTCCACAATTTGACGGTGTCAATTCTTTACACTTTTTATTGAGTTCGAAACTGTTTCCTTCGTAATGTTTACAAAAATTTCGCGAAGGGTTCATATCAATCGCATTTTCCATCGTTTCGATGGTAACAACTTCCACCACTTTTTTAGGCGTCGATGGTTCGTTTAAGTTCACGCCAATCACTTTCAAAAAAATCAACAACGCTAAAAGCAATCCAATTACAACCGCGATTTGGTAGAATAACTGTTGCATTCAACCGTTTATATACTCTCATATATTTTTGATAAAATGTTGTGTATTTCTATAAAGAATGAATTTTGACAATATGTTTGTTGACCCCCATATGTTTGTTGAACCACCGACGCATTATCCGAAACTTACCCGCGCTACAAATATCCCGTTTGACCCACCTCCTCTTCAACGTCAAACAAACGACCCCGATTTTTATTCGCATTCAACTCGTAGTCCTTCTCCCCAAACTTACTCAGCGTTTAGTCAACCAAAATGCAAACAATGTGAAGACGAAGTCACGAATCGGTTGTTGCTCCGTTCAAGTGGTTCCATAACATTAGACGACCTTATTCTTCCTAGCAGATGTCCTCATAAAACCCTTGATTTAGACGAATTTCCTCAACAGCGATATTCATCTAGAGAAATTGTATTAGACGACCTTTTATTTCAACAAGTTCCACAAGTTGAGGATATTAAAATCGCAAAATACTTTACATGGAAAAAAGAAGACAAAATTTTTACATCTAAAAAGGAATTTAATGATGCAACGATAACTATTTCGCCGCAAATCATTGATGAAATAGATGAAATAGTTATTACGACAAATGAAACAGTCCAACACTTTTTATTAACTGAAATTCCTATTGGTCAAAGTGAAATATATAGTCCGGAAACAACCTCAGAACTAGAACCTTTACAACCATATATGTATATTCAAAATAACGTTTTGTATTTTACCAATGGTTTAAACAAAATTCCAGTACTAACAGACGTAAAAAGTCGATTCGAAACAATGATTCGAAATACAACGGGACGGGGGTTTGGTAAAAAATATAGACAACCCAAAAAAACGATGCGTAAAGAGAAAACAAAACGAAGAAAATCCAATCGTCGCCGTTAAATTCAACAATGTTCACCGGTATGTCAAACTTGGGGTTTTTAGTGAATTATAATAAGTTTTAGAATGAATTTTAATAATGTCATTACTGTTTTTCGAGTAAGACTTTTGAGTTATTTAACCCATTCGGTTATCAGGATTGCGGTAGCAGTCGCAGGGTAGTGTAACCAACCCTTGGTTCCCAGCATTATCCACCGGGAACCCAGGAATATTACAACAGTTTTTCATCAAGAAATCTTGTCATGGGAAAAGGTAAGGAATTAGGATTCCCCGAAGGGCGGGGAGGGGGCAAGGGGAACCGAGGTTCCCCCTAGATAAATCTTTTTTAAACGCGTAATATATAAATGCCGCGTAAAACCAAAAGAGTGCGTTTCAATGTTCCTGGTTCAAAAACTTTAGAAACTGTTGGTAAAAAGGGTGTCAAGGGCGTTTCCAATGTTTTGGGTTTCTTTAAAAACATGATGACAAAAAAACGAGGACATAGTCGCAGAAAATCTAGTCGAAGGAGACGTTGAACGAAAAATTTTGTATAATATAATTTGTTTGGATTATACAAAATATGTTTTCTATTTCAAAATGGGATTATATTTGGTTTCCAGTTTTATCGGTGTATGCGTATTTTTTTAAGTCTACACCATTTAATAAAGCAGTTTTGTGTTTTGGTGCAACGGCGCTAGCAGTGACAAGTTCAATCTTAAATTATGATAAGTTATTCACAGAACCTTTCAAAGAAGGAATAATGACAGAAGTCGTGCAGTCTTATGCAGGAAACTATTTACTTACAGACTTTATTGCGATGTGCGCAAGGCGTTATTATATAAAAGAACCTTTACGCAAAGACATAGTTTTTCATCATACGTTTTTTTATTTAATAACAGTTTTGTTTAAAACGTCAAATATTCAAATTTTTACTATTGTTGCCGAAGTGCTCTCTATATGGCCTCTTTTTACAAACGACATAAAAACAATTACTTATTTGCGCATTTTTTCTATTTTTCCCATTAGATCTTTAATATGGTATTACATTTACTCTGTTAGAAATTTTCCTCTAGAAGAATATCACATGAGAATTATTATAAATTATTTCATATATGCGGTTGTTCCATTAGACTTGTACTGGTTATACACAAACATAAAAATATTATACAAACTAAAACGGGAAGAAAAACAAACAACCCTTATTAAAAACGATTAAATATTTTTCAACCTTGAACCGCGAGTTGTTTTTACTTTTTTATGTGTCACACCATCTTCTTTGTGCATTTTATCATGACATTCTTCACACAATGTCATTAAATTAGCAACGTTATTTTTATGAAATGTAGTTCCATCCTCACGATTTATTCTTCCTTCACCATTTGCACCTTTTTGATGTTGTAAATGATGAACTTCTTTACCTTGGCGCTCATTACACATTTCACAAACGCCCATTATTTTTTTAGAATTAAAATGTGACGTTTTTAGAGATAACACATCATCCGCAACTGCGTGATACTTCATGCGAATGGAATGCGCCATATCCAAAAACTCACTCGGTAAATTCAGTGCTCGGCAAACCTCTAGACCATACATACTATTTCCAGGACCATCTTTTAACTTACGGTCATAAATTAGTGCGTCCGTTTCTTTGTCGTATACCACCGTCAAATGTTTCATTGCCAATCTATTTAAAGACCGAATTTCCTCATATCCAGTGATTTCGTGTAAGTGTGTGGCGAATATGAAGGAACTTTGTAATACGTGTAACTTTTGAATTCCTGCAACAAAAATACTCATAGCCGAAACGCTTTCGGTTCCCGAACACAATTCGTCTCCTAAAATCAAACTATTTTCGTTAGCCAAACGTAAAATCGTTCGCAATTCCAACATTTCCACCGCAAATGTAGACAAACCTTTGAATATGTTATCGTTCCCCAAGATACGTGTAAATATATACTTATAAGGACGATATTCAAACGCGGAACAGGGAACAAACAAACCTGCTTGCGCCATAATAACGGCAATTCCAAGTGCTCTTATTAAACTTGTTTTACCCACTGCATTGGTTCCATATAAGAGAATACCGTCTTGACTTACACTTTCATTGCTACCATCACATCCTAGTGATATATCATTTGTTACATACAGTTCATTTTGTTGTAGATTTTCAATCAAACAATGACGCAACCCTTTCGCAGAAACAAATGATTTTCCATCGCCAACATGAAGAAAGGGTCTACAATAGTTGTATTTTTTGGCAAGTGTTGCTTTGGCGTAAACAACATCTATAGCAGTAATATATTCCGCGATTTGCTCCAAATGTGGTTGAAACTTAGAACCCAACTCGTCTACAAATTTGGCATAGGTTCTTGACACCATTTCTTTCATCTGGGCTCGCATCATTGAAATTTTTTTTGTAATTTCACGTATTTGTGGTGTATGAATATGTTCATTGCTTGTGCTAGTTCCCGACCCTGTGTGCGAAAATTCCAAAAGGGTTTTCGATATATGAAACGTATAAGTGTGTGATGTTTTATGAAAGGATGAAATATAAGAGAGGGTGATTTCTTTTTCTTTGTCATCAAAACAATCTTTTAGTAAAGAACAACGACGCTTGGTTGACACAATATGAATAACGTTGTTTTTATCAGGGTCACTTAATTTGATAAAGTCGGTTGAACCAACCTGCAACGACTCATCGCCTTCATCGTCAAACGTGTTTTTTGATTTTTTCGCTTTACCAGGTTTTGTTTTTTTCTCATACTTTGCGATACAGTTATTAAAAAATTGTTGAACTGCCCTCAAAATATCTTCAGATTCCATAAGAGTTTCTATGTTTTTATCTAACTCGGCATCCACCCCCCTCTTGAAAAAATTCACATCAAACGTTTGTGTTTCATTCAATCCATCACACATCGTCCAATCCAAATAAGTGTCCAAAAATTCGATCGTTTCTTGACAACAGGTTTCTACGTAAGTAGTAGTGTTATTGTTACTATTATTATTGTCAATATAACTGGCTATTGCTTCATTTCCTACCAATGCTTGACGAACATCCATAACGTGGCAAATGCTCGTATAAAGAGAATACAATGTTTTCGGAGATATTTTCTTCAATATGACTTGCCGAGATATTTTGGAAATATCTTTGATAAATTGTAAATGAGGTTTCAATTGAACAAATTCGTCATTATAGGTTTCCAAGACTTGCTCAGTAATATCATATTCCCTTTCTAAAAATTCTACATTCGTGGTTGGGTTCAAAAACTGGTAGGAAAATTTGCGTTTTCCCATAGCGGTCAAACATTGATTCAACATTTTTTCTACCGAAGAAAACGCCCCTTTATGTTGTTGATCTTCAATAATATTCAACTGTTTCAAGGAGTGATTTGCCAAAATCAACCGATCCGTGCAATTTTCAAATCTGGGTTCTTCAATACGATGTACCAAATAGGGGTTGTGTTTGGATATAAAGTTCAATAAATAACAGAATGACTGGGTTGCTATCGCATGTTGATAAAAATTTTCAGAAAATACGGAAAAATCGTCTATTTTATAAAACCGTTCCAATATTTCTTTTTGATAAATTTGTTTTTCCGCATTTTGGGCGTTTTGTTGTTGAACCGAAATTGCGTTGTTCTCTCCATCACTGAGATAAACACGGTGAATTGAACCACATTCTATGTTTGCGTAACCCACAATATTATCCATTTCCTTTTCACTAATGTTTCCTATAAGAATCACCTCACTCGGGCAATAAATCGAAATAAATCTCTCCAATTCGTCAAACGTCGTTGGACTTTCAATATATATTTCTTTAAACTCAAAAATGGCGGTTTTTCCTGTATAAACATCCACGTTGGCGAGACCTACATGAACCATTCGTTGTTGATTTAAACTCTTACGCATATTTGTTACGCTGTGAATCCATACACAAGTTACGTTATTTGTAATGCTGGTTGTGTTTGATGAGAAGTATGTCCCTGGCGAATAAATCTCGGCGAGACTTCGTGTGGCGTTTTTAATTTGTTCGTCTTGGTAATAACAAACGACTGTGTATGACGCTTCCTGTAATTTTTTCAAATATTTCTCCAAGAGAAAGGGTTGAAATCCCGCCATTACAATATTATCCTTTGACATGCAAGTTTTTCTATGCGCTATATTCAAATCACAAACCCGTGCAAATTCCACAATTTCACTTCCGAATATATCACCTGTCGTTTTATCTTGATAAGCGTAAACTTCCAAGAAACTTCCAACTTGTAGTAAAACTACCGTTTTTTTTCCATATTCATTTTGATATTGTTTTGTTAATTCAAAATATTCATCGGTTAATGTCATCACGGTCGTATAAATTTATACTCTATTTGTTATTATGAAATATTCTTTATGTATATTTCATAATGTTGTTACCAGAAAACCGTATTCAAAATAAAAATTGATTCGGTAAAATTTTAACATGTTTAAAATAATAAACAAACAAGAACGCAAAGAAAATGAACAACGAATTAAAAAACGCAAGACAATTGGCAAATGAAATGGAGCAATCCAAATACGCCGCGCTCATAGCAAGCGAAAATATTGTCGAGTTAGAAAAATTGTTAAGACCAAAAATGCATAAAAAAGAGTTTTGGGATTGGAACAAAAACCCTGACCCGAACTTGCAGTATGACAATGTGGTTTCGCATTTTGCCAAACAAATAAAATCAGGTGGTATATTGATTGCTGAAACGAAACCGATATCTGACTTTGGCGATTTAGTCGACGAAGTAGGTTCATCAAAATACGATGGATTGAGGGATGACATTCGAACAATGAATCAAATGATACAACCAAAAATGTGCGGTCGACAACAATGGAATAGTTATTATGATGACTGGCAGGAACCCAAACACGATGAAGCAGTAAAAGAAGCGATTATACTACACAAAAAATACCGTTCTGAAAAATTAGAAAAAATGAGTTTAAAAATTCCTGATTCAAAATGGCAAAAATTTATGGAGATAACAAATCAAATCATTTCGGGAGAGTACGTTGAAAAACCAGTTTTACCTAGACCGAACGTTGTCAAAACAGAGTTAGAGTTGAGCAGTATTCAATCTCAGCATTATCCACCGGGAACCCAGGAAAATGATAACAGTTTTTCATTAAGAAATCTTATCGTGGGAAAAGGTAAAGAAGGGCGGGGAGGGGGCAAGGGGGAACCCCCGGTTCCCCCTATTCAACCCGAAGCAACTGCTGAACCGGTTGACAATTTGCCTGAATTGAAAAACCCCACTCTTTTAAAAAAAACGGTAGTTCCTTCTGCTAAATTAACAGTTTTGAAAAACGTACAAAAAAGTTGCATGAGTCTCCAAAAAAAATTTTTAAAAGAAAATTTACCTAATACAAACTCACATTTTGTGGTGTGTCTTGTAACGTGCTTCTTCTTAGGAGTTGTAGTTGGAAAACTAAGCAATAAACCCAATGAAAACATTGAACTCTAACGCCTCTTTTACAATCCTTTTACAATACTATAAATTCGTCGTCTGGGTATCCAATGCACGTAGTTAATAATTTATTTTTAAGAAAACGAAATGTTTTATGATCCATTAAACGCAAATTATAATATAAAAATTTTAAAAAAACTAAACACCAAGAAGCGTAACTTGGGACGTTTGTTTTTTTAATGTGTTCTTTCAAAACTTCAGTTTTCCATTTTTCATTGTAAATTGAAAATTCAACCGAAAAGTTTTCCTCCTTATTTTTATACATTATTTTGTGACCGTTTACAATTTGATTATTGTGGTTTAATCTCCATACTACTTTTTTAAAACTATCTTTCTTTACGTGCAAGAAATGTTGCATTTTAACAATTATTGCGTCCTCGTTATCAGTAAAAATGTCAACATCTATATCGCTGGAACCAGGAAAATAATCGTTTCGTTGGACGCTTCCATAAAATAATAATTTAGTGTCTAAATAATTACTCAACTCTTTAAAAAACTGTTGAATTTTTTCAGGTAATTTATTTTTGGTTGTTTCCATTACTACAATAAACCAATATTTTAGCAGGGAACCTAGGAATGCGTAGCTGCCCCCCATTGCGCTTCGCGCAATAAGGTTGAGGTCGCAAAGCGACCTCCGACCCTGCGACCCCTCCTAATAACTCAGATTTAGATAAAGTTTAAGTTTCACTCTAAAAGAAGTGGCATTTTTGCCTTTATTCTAAAACTTGTTACGAACAATTTTTAGGAATACCGGGCACATCTGAAAATTTTTAGCGCGGCGCTTATTTGGGTTCAGCATTATCCACCGGAAACCCAGGAAGATTATAACAGTTTTTCATCAAGAAATCTTGTGATGGGAAAAGGTAAGGAATTAGAATCCCCCGAAGGGCGGGGAGGGGGCAAGGGGGAACCCCCGGTTCCCCCTATTTGGATTCATTCATAAGATTGTGTAAAATTGTGTCTCGGTTTTTATTCGTGACGTCTCCAGACAAATAAGCAGATTCATAAATTGCTCTTGCACAGTCATTGGGTATTGAACTTCCATGTCGAATCAAATGATGTTCTTGTAAATGCGTTCGCACATCAAGTATTGGTTTTCTTCTTAAATCTTTTTGCGCAAGTAGAATTTCGTTTTGCGTTGCTTTATTTTTCAAGAGAACACCAACCTTTTTTTGCGTTTTAGATTTTCCGAGGGTGTATTTTTTTAACGTTGTTTTTTTTGTTATTTTTTTAACAGGACCTTCCAACAGAGCGTCATCGAGAGAAAACTCTTCTGGTTCTACTTCAAATGCCCCTGCTTGTTCTAACGAAGTATCCAAAATGGGTGCACCTGGAATAACAATATTTGATTCATTTGTGGGTTGTTGTATTGGCAAAGGCAATGTCGCGGTTGCGGTTTGACATAATAAATTTTGTTTCATTTGTTGTTCCATTTGTTCCTGTTGTTTTTGTTGTTTTATTTTTTGTTTCAACATCTCCAGTTTTTTTTCACGTTCATTGATTGCACTAGTTCTGACAGGTTCTTGCACTTTTAGTGTGGGTTGTTCCATTGGTTCTCTCTGCTTTCGAGTCCAACACCTATAAGTTGGTTTGGAACCATTTTTCAGACACCCCCATGGGGGTTGTGGTGCGATTTGAGAAGGACGCAGTTGCATAACCTCCGTCGCGTAATGAGGTGGTTCATGGTGAACTTGCGGCATAAGTTCTTCAGGTAAAGTCAATGACACTTGCTGCGCAAATTGATTCGGATGCGCAAATTGATTCGATTGTATAACTGGATTTGATTGAATAACTGGATTTGGTTGTGTAAATTGAGGAGGGCGTTTTACTGTTTTATTCGCCAACATTTCTCTCTTTTTTTGAATTCCAGCGTCCTCCTTATTTTTTTTAGATAATGTTGTTAAATATTGAATAGAATCTGTAAACTCATCTGTAAACGTAGATATATCGTCTTTTTTTCGAGAAGAACCTAGTTCGGTTTTGATATGGATGGATGGTGGATTATCTTTATTTTTCCTTTCCTTTATTTTATCCAATAACTTTTTTTTTATAACATTGGGGTTTACTAGATTTAAATTGGGTGTTTTCACTGGTTTTTCTTTTTTTGTTTTTCTCATGGAAGAAACTTTAAATAAGTCTGGATTTATTTTTATAGTTTTATTTACACTTGAATTAGACATTATATATATAAACGAAAAACAATATGGAGTCGATACGCAAGAAATAACCCAATGTAAAAAGGTTGTATGCGGTGGAATAATTATTATTTTGTACGCTAGATGTTATCCACTTTTATCCACTTTTATCCACTTTTTTAAAAAGTGGAAGAGAGATTGTTTTGCTCCACTTTTTAAAAGTGGAAAGAAAACGATTTAAAAAAGAATTGAAATATATAATAACCCTGGTTCATGTCATCCACAAAAAATACTGCGAATACGATGTCGGATTTATCGAATGAAAAAATCAATACATTACGTGACAATGACGCAACCGATAATTATGACGTTCAATGCGACCAATATATTGAAACTCCTTGGGACATCATTGAAAGTTATTTCCGCGGACAACATTTGGATCGACTGGTTCGACACCAACTCGAATCCTATAATAATTTTGTCGGTCACCAAATCATTAAAACCATTGAAATGTTCAACCCCGTTCACATTGCGTCAGAACAAGACTATGACCCAAAGTCAGGTAAATATTCCCTAGAAATATTTGTCACATTTGAGAATTTCCATATTTATCGTCCCCAAATTCACGAAAACAATGGAGCAACAAAGTTGATGTTTCCCCAAGAAGCCAGGTTGCGTAACTTTACTTATTCATCCGCAATGACGTTGGACATGAATATAAAATATTTGATAAGAACTGGTGAAAACCTTGAAAACCTTCAAACCTTATATAAGACCTTACCAAACATCCATATTGGTAAACTGCCCATCATGTTGAAGTCCAATATTTGCGTTCTGACTCAATACAAACATGTGGAACAAAGCATGACGGGGGAGTGTAAATTTGACACAGGAGGGTATTTCATCATCAATGGGTCAGAAAAGACTGTGCTTGGTCAAGAACGCGCTGCCGAGAATCGCGTATATTGTTTTAATGTGAGTAAAAATAACACAAAGTACACTTGGTCTGCTGAAATAAAATCCGTCCCAGATTTTAAGTGTATTTCGCCCAAACAAATTAACATGATGATTTCATCAAAGAATAATGGGTTTGGGAATCCGATTTATATTCAGTTACCCCGCGTAAAAGTTCCAATCGCACTTTTTGTTGTGTTTCGCGCACTCGGTGTCAATTCGGACAAAGAAATTTGCGAGAAAATTTTGCTGAATATTGAAAGTGAAAAACACGCGACTATGCTACAATGTCTTCAAGCGTCAATCATTGACGCAAACACACTGATGACACAACAAGACGCTATCCGTTTTATTACAAGTTCAGTTATGTATACTCCCATCAACATGGATAAGGAAACGGGCGCCAAGAAGAAACATGAGTTTGCCATGGAAATTTTGAACAACGACTTGTTCCCACATTGTAACACGCCCACACAAAAGGTGTGTTTCTTGGGTTACATGGCGAATAAGTTGTTGATGGCGTATAACAACTGGATTCCCGCGGATGATCGCGATTCTTATTTGAACAAGCGCGTTGACTTGACTGGTTCTCTATTGAATAACTTGTTCCGTAATTACTTCAATAAATTGGTGAAGGATATGGAGAAACAGGTCATCAAGGAAATCAATACGGGTTCTTGGAAGTCCACGGATGATTACGAGGGCATTATCAATATGACAAACATTTATAAGATTATCAAGTCCACGACCATAGAAAATGGTATCAAACGCGCACTTTCTACCGGCGATTTTGGCATCAAACACGTGAATAGTAATAAGGTTGGAGTAGCGCAAGTGTTGAACCGTCTGACTTATGTTGGTAGTTTGAGTCACGCACGACGAATTTCTACACCCACGGACAAAAGTGGGAAATTGATTCCTCCGCGTAAACTGCATAATACGTCATGGGGTTATTTATGCGCTTCGGAAACTCCGGAGGGGCAGTCTGTGGGTGTTGTCAAAAATCTCAGTTATATGACGCATTGTACAATTCAATCCAATACTCTCCCCATTTACGAATATGTTACTCCACACATTATTCCCCTAGAAAGTTTGACGCCACAACAAATGTTCGAAAAGGTAAAGGTGTTCGTGAATGGCGCGTGGATTGGCGTGTCCGAAAATCCTCAAGAGTTATACTTGATGTTAAAGGACAAAAAGCATCAAGGAATTATCAATGTCTATACATCCGTAATCTTTGACTATAAAATGGGTGAAATTCGCGTTTGTAATGACGGTGGTCGTCTAACAAGACCCGTTCTTCGCGTTAAAAACAACAACTTGTTGTTGAAAAAGACCACGCTCAAACAATTGAAAACCGGTGAATTGACATGGGATGACCTACTTACCAATTGTCGATTGGAAAATGCGCTTCTAGAATACATTGACCCCGAAGAACAATCATTTGGAATGATTGCGATGAAACCAAAGGACCTCGTTCAAAATCCACTTGAAAAACACACCATTCATCATTATACGCATTGCGAAATTCACCCCAGCACAATCTTTGGTGTATTGGCATCTTGTATTCCGTTCCCAGACCATAATCAATCTCCCAGAAATACCTATCAGTGCGCTCAGGCCAAACAGGCAATGGGTGTATATGTGACCAACTACGAAGAAAGAATGGATAAAACTGCGTATGTCTTGAATTATCCAGGTAGACCACTCGTCGACACTCGTATCATGGATATGATTCACATCAATAAAATTCCGTCTGGGTTTACAGTGGTTGTTGCGATTATGACGCACACTGGATATAATCAGGAGGATTCACTCTTATTCAATAAGGGTTCCATTGACCGCGGTTTGTTTCAAGCAACAATTTATCATACAGAGAAGGATGAAGACAAACAAAAAATCAATGGAGATGAAGAAATTCGTTGTAAACCCGACCCGGCCAAGACCAAGGGCATGAAATTCGCAAACTATAATAAGGTGAATGGAAAGGGAATTATTCCCGAGAATACATTGGTAAAGAATCGCGATGTCATTATTTCCAAGGTTACACCAATCAAGGAAAATAAAAACGATCATACCAAGTTGATTAAGTATGAAGACCAAAGTCGAATCTATAAAACCGACGAAGAGACGTATGTAGATAAAAATTATATTGATAGAAATGGCGATGGTTATAACTTCGCCAAGGTGAGACTACGTGCAGTGAGAAAACCCGTTATTGGCGACAAGTTTTCAAGTCGTAGTGGACAAAAGGGAACCATTGGCGATATTATTCCAGAAGAAGATATGCCTTTTACAAGAACCGGTATTAAACCTGACTTGATTTTGAACCCACATGCGATTCCATCACGTATGACTATCGGACAATTGAAGGAGACTGTGTTGGCAAAAACCTTGTTGGAACTTGGATTGTTTGGAGATGGAACCAGCTTCGGCGATCTGGATATTCAAACTATTCGCGAGGAGTTATTGAAGAATGGGTTTGAGTCAAATGGCAATGAACTCATGTATAATGGACTAACCGGCGAACAAATGGAATGTTCCATCTTTATTGGTCCAGTGTTTTATCAACGATTGAAGCACATGGTGGCGGATAAGCAACATAGCAGAGCCATTGGACCCATGGTGAATTTGACGAGACAACCCGCAGAAGGGCGTAGTCGGGATGGTGGTCTGCGATTTGGAGAGATGGAAAGAGACGCAATGGTATCGCATGGTGCGGCCAGATTTACAAGAGGAAGAATGTATGATGCGTCAGACAAATATGAGGTATATTCTTGTAAGAAGTGTGGCATGGTTGCGTCATACAATGATGTAAAACATATCCATCGTTGTAGAACATGTGACAATAGAACAGATTTTGCCAGAGTAGAAATGCCGTATGCTTGTAAGTTGTTATTCCAAGAGTTGACGACAATGAATATTGCACCGCGTATGATTACGGAGGACTAAAAAGGACAAACGATTCAGCAATGTCCACCGGTATCCCAAAATTATGATTTTTAGAGAATAATAAGAATTTTAGAATAAAGTTTAAAATATCATTACGATTTTCGAGTGAGACTTAAAAATTATTTAAATACTCGGTTGACAGGATTGCGGTAGCAGTCGCAGGGTAGTGTAACCAGTCCTGGGTTCCCTGCTAAACTAAATTTTACAAAAAATATAAATACTTGACAATAACAAAAATACTGCGTAAAAGAATTTTAAATTTTTTTCTGAAATATAGTCCACGACATAAGCAGCAGTAAACGTTGCACTCAAGAAATACGCGGCCATCATAACGAGAGCATTTGAAACATTAACATGTCCATGTTTCCAAAACTTGTAGACCGCGCCAATAGACAATGGCGCCAATATAGTAAACAACGATGTTCCCAATGCGGTTTTATAATTTTTGGCTACACCACTTAACAATAGTCCTGGAATAAGAACAGTTGTTCCTGCGGCGCCAACAGAACTACCCATAAATCCCGCAATTAGTCCAATTATTATGAGAGAAATAAATTGCGGAAACATATGTGTATAAAATCTATGTTTATAATAAATAAATTATGAACATATTTAAAGACATTAGTCATTTTTCCAACGTTTCCGATTATTTACCGATTTTGAATGCGGTCTTGTTTGTGGAAACCATGGGTATTTACTTAACATTGAAACAACATATTATACATTCTTCTGTCTTGCGACTGTGGTATAAAACATACGGTTTGTGCGCGGTAATCGCGGATGTCTCTATTATCATGATTGGATTCATTTTGGCGAGATTTTTTTACAATTACTTTTTCTCTCAATTCAACATTGTTGCGTTTGTTTTCTTGTTAGTTGTAGTTCAAATCGTTCATGATATTTTGTTTTATGGGTTTTTCATGTCGGTTCCAAAAGGATATAATGAAATGTTGGATGTATTCAAGCGCTATGGTAAGGAAATGGGTGCGTGGGCCATTTTAGGAGATAGTGTGATTATGTTAACCTCGGGGTTGTTGGCATCCTATTACGCAAATAGTTCACTCAATATGAATGTCATTTATTTCATTATCACTGTGTATTTTTTACCTTATATGTTAAACATGTAGAGAGAAACTATATAAATATATTGTAACAATATTACTTAAAGAAATGTTTTCATGTTGTTTTTGTAAAGATAAAAAAAATATAACTAAACCATTAATTTCATTAGATGAAAAATGTAATAATAATGAAACAAACAAATGCGAAAGTGTAGGGTGGAAAACATATGGTGAACTTTCACCACAAGAATATAACGAAACTATAAACATTGCGAATAGGTTGAAACAAAAATACTCCAATCTAAAACGATTCATTCATGACAATGAATAAATTTGTATGGATAAATTTACGTATACTGTATATGAATATACGTAAATTGTTTCATTGTTTTAAAAAAGAGAAAAATAAACCCACGACAACAAAAGAAACACAAACGGATTGGAAAGTTTATGAAGATAACTCAAAACGTAATCCTCTGTTATCTACGCAAGAAAATATAGATTTAAAAAAATTAACTAAACATTACAAAAACTAAAAGTGAATAATGTTTTGCTCCACTTTTTCAAAAATGGATCATGTAAACAATCTGTGTAGTCAAGGCGAACAAAAACCCACCCCATAGTGTATCAATTATCGCCGTAATAGGTTGCCATCGTTGAAATATAGCCAAGTTCGTAGTTTCGTAAACCGCGTACACCCCTAGACCCAACAGGAACGCATCCTTGACAGATTTTTTTTCTCTCAAAATGAAATAGTAAAGGAGGAAAATGAGAGAAATATAACAAAGCGCAGTCGCATACATACGCAATGAAAGCGGGACTCGTTGTATAGATTTCACTTGAAATTTGAAAAAATCTTTGGCGAAATACAAATATACAGAGTCGATCAAAACAAAAACAATGGACGCTATAAAAAGTCTCGCCAATTTGTTGACCATTGTTTTATAATATATTCTTCTATTTTATCTTTTCTTCGTCTAAATTATATATGGCAGGACAAAGTGTATCATTAAATGGTTCCGTTGGACCCACACCCACTCCAATTGGACTTAATATACCTGGTGTAGGAAAAAATTTTATAAAGATTGGAAGTCTCGGACAAGGTCTTCCTGGGTTTACCCCCCAAGTATTAAACAACACCGACAATAGCTATTACAACTACGAACAACCTAGATTTGAAATCGTTCAAGCGTGGAACAATCAATATAAGAGACAATTGAATCAGGCCAAACGAGGTCAGGTCATTACGCCCTTTAGAGCAGTTACCAACTCTGGTGATATTTTAAGTCGCCCTTATTATTCTTGTGGAGGCGCTACACAAACACCCCAAAGCAGACCTGGATTATACGGATTGAAAACGTCTATGGGTCATAACCAAAGCGACTGCGACGGAACAGGAATCCCGCCCGCAACATGCAATGTAAAATACGTGTATGATAGTTCAGATTATTCCAGATATTTGAAACAAATGGCGATTCAAAAGAACTTTAACGTATTGGATAACGGAGGAGACCAGAGTTCGGCAAGTCAAAGCGCATGGAGGGCAATTCGTCGCTACTAATCCACTTTTAGAAAAAGTGGAGCAAAACATAATCCACTTTTAGAAAAAGTGGAGCAAAACATAATCCACTTTTAGAAAAAGTGGAGCAAAACATAATCCACTTTTAGAAAAAGTGGAGCA
>Ga0114963_10001554_pt1 | contig 15861 bp, 13 predicted proteins | sample C_131016_EF_Meta_FD_87019 | JGI IMG/M metagenome (GOLD analysis project Ga0114963, IMG submission 87019) | Freshwater microbial communities from Lake Croche, Canada to study carbon cycling - C_131016_EF_MetaG | ecosystem: Environmental > Aquatic > Freshwater > Lake | place: Lake Croche, Canada...
CAACCGTGATGTCGAGCCTATGGATTTTGACAACGACAGTGACGAGCAGCACAAGCTGGAGGCGGAACTGACCCGCCTGCGGGTCGAGCATGGCGATCTCAACGATGCCATTTCGGCGCTGGAAAAAGTCGGCGGCACTGACCAGTTGCAAATCCAGCGGTTCAAGCGTCGCAAGCTGCTGCTGAAGGACCAGATTTCCAAGCTCGAAGACCGGTTGACGCCCGATATTATCGCCTGAAGATCGGACTCACATGGTGGGCCTATCGGATATCCGTTGAAAATGGCTGAAAAAGCTGCCGATTTTCAAGAAAAACCTATAAAATCCCTTGTCATAAGGCTTGCAGGCCCCGCCGACTTGCCTATACTCCCGCGCTTCCTTGCCCAAGCCGATGGAATGGGCTTCTTTGTAGCAGTCTTCAGGGATCAATGCGGCCATGACCGGAGCCAATAAGCCTGTTGCCATTATCATGGGGAGCCAGTCCGACTGGGCGACCATGCAGCATGCCGCCCAGACACTGGAGGCACTGGCTGTGCCCTATGAGGCGCGCATCATCTCGGCCCATCGCACTCCCGAGCGGCTTTACAGCTTTGCCAAAGGCGCCGCAAACGAGGGTTTCCAGGTGGTGATTGCCGGCGCGGGAGGCGCGGCGCATTTGCCCGGCATGGCGGCTGCCATGACCCATCTGCCGGTGTTCGGTGTGCCCGTGGAATCCAAAGCTTTGTCCGGACAGGATAGCCTGTTGTCGATCGTTCAGATGCCGGCGGGCATTCCGGTCGGGACTCTGGCGATCGGCAAGGCCGGAGCCATCAACGCCGCCTTGCTCGCCGTTGCTGTTCTTGCCCTGAATGATCAGGCTTTGAGCGCGCGCTTGCAGTCCTGGCGGGCGGCGCAAACCGCCTTGGTTGCCCTGCATCCGGTTTCGGACGGCGCACACTGATGCTGCGGCCAGGCCAGACCATCGGAATTCTGGGCGGCGGCCAGCTTGCCCGTATGCTGGCTGTGGCGGCTGCTCCCTACGGCCTGCGTTGCCATATTTACGCACCCGAACAGGACAGCCCCGCCTTCGATGTGGTTGCGGCCCATACGATTGCCGACTACTCCGATGAGACTGCATTGGCCCGTTTTGCCGAGGCGGTTGATGTTGTGACCTATGAATTCGAGAATGTTCCGGCCCATACCGCGGCCTTTCTGGCGGCCCGGCGTCCGGTGCGACCCGACCCCCGCGCTTTGGCGACCACCCAGGACCGCCTGTCCGAAAAGCAGTTTCTGTCAGGGCTTGGCCTGCCTTTGGCGCCCTTTTGGGAAATCAACGGTCTTTCCGATCTCGAAGCTGCGCTGGCTGTGTCCGGCCGGCCGGCGGTGCTGAAAACCCGCCGCTTCGGCTATGACGGTAAAGGCCAGGTGATGATCCGCGAGGGTGATGACGCTGCTGCCGCTCTGGCGCAGCTCGGGTTTGCCCCCGCAGTGCTGGAAGGCTTTTTGCCGTTTACCCGCGAAGTCTCGGTGGTGGTGGCGCGCGGGCTGGACGGGCGCGTGACGGCTTATGATCTGTGCGAGAACACCCACAAGAATCACATCCTCTCGCAAACGGTTGTTCCGGCCCGGGTAGGGGCCAAAGCCACGGCTCTGGCCCTGCAGCACGCCCGGACTGTTGCTGCCGCCTTGGGCTATGTCGGCGTGATGGCGGTGGAGATGTTTGTGGTCGGCGAGGGCGGGGACGAGCATATCCTCATCAACGAGATCGCCCCGCGTGTGCACAATTCCGGCCACTGGACCATCGAAGGGGCTGAAACATCGCAATTCGCCCAGCATATTAGGGCAGTAGCAGGCTGGCCGCTTGGCTCTGCCACCCGTTTGGGGCAGGTCCGGATGGACAATCTGGTGGGTGTGGAGGCCGAGGATTGGCTGGTTTTGCTGTCCGATCCGCATGCGCATTTGCACCTCTATGGCAAGGCCGAGGCACGTAAAGGCCGTAAAATGGGGCATGTGACCTTCGTCACACCCGAATAATTCATCTGGTTCACCGGCAAAAGTTAAATAATGCTGATGAATCATCGCCGGACTGGTGGACAGCCTCGCATTGATCTGCTAGTTGAGCGCTTCGCTTCTCTCGGATCGGCGACGGTTCGAAGGCTTTCCTTTTGTTAACAACGAATTTGGGACAACGACGTGCAGGTTCTCGTCCGTGATAACAACGTCGATCAGGCGTTGAAGGCTTTGAAGAAGAAGATGCAACGTGAAGGCATCTTCCGCGAAATGAAGCTCCGTGGCCATTATGAAAAGCCATCTGAAAAGCGCGCTCGTGAGAAGGCAGAGGCCGTTCGCCGGTCCCGCAAGCTCGCGCGCAAGAAGATGCAGCGCGAAGGCCTGCTTCCCGCGCCAAAGCCGAAGCCCGTCCGCTAAACCACATCTGTGGAAAGCGTCGGCTTTGCCTGACGGTTGGCCCTATTATGGCCGGCCGCTTTATAAATGAGACGTTCTGGCGCCCCGGTCTGTGATAGGCCGCAGGGCGCTTTTATGCTGATGGAACAGGAGACTGGCATGGCTGTCGGATTGCATCAAGGCCCGTCCGTAAACGGTTCACCCGCTACCCGCTCATGGGCCAAGGCCCCTTTGTGGATCACCACAGCGGCGGCTGCCTTGCTGGTGTCGGGCTGCATCAATATCGGCTCCCTGACCCGTGGCAGCAGCGGCTCGTCCGGGATTGCCGAGGTGCAGAACGACAATCCGGAGGTCAATGCCGCCAACATCGCCTCGCTGACCGAAGTGGTGGCCAAAAGCCCGAACAATCCTGTCGCCTATAATACGCGCGGTTCGGTCTATGCCCGCACAGGCCAGTATAAAGAGGCGATTGCCGATTTCTCGCAAGCCATTGCGCTCAATCCCAATTTCGCCGAGGCCTATACCAATCGCGCGCTCGCCTTGCGGCAAACCAACCGCAACGACCAGGCGATGACCGATTTCAACAATGCCATTGCCGCCAACTCCAGTTATGACCCGGCCTATCTGGGCCGTGCCAATCTCTACCGCTCGCTGAACCGTTTTGACGAGGCGCTGGCCGATCTGAACTATGCGATCCGCCTGAAACCCGAATCGGCACAGCTGGTGCATGCGCGCGGGCTGATCTATCAGCGGCAGGGGCAGTGGCAACCCGCCATCAATGATTTCGATGCTGCCATCGATCGCAATCCTTTTGTGGCTGCGCCCTATCTGGCCCGTGGCCAGTGCCTGACCCAGATCAACAAGCTGGAATTGGCCCTGGAAGATTTCAATGCCGCCCTCAATCTCAACAACCGCAGTGCCGACGCCTGGGCCGGTCTGGGGCTTGTGCACGAGCGGATGGGCAACAAGCCCAAGGCGGTGGAAGCCTACCAGACCGCCATCGGTATCGATGCGGGCCAGACGGTTGCGCGCGCAGGCCTGACACGGGTGAAGTAAGAGCGCGGGACTTCACCCTGCCTTGTTTTTGATGATCCCTTGCAGACAAAAAAATGCCCGCCTGCAGGCGGGCATTGTTCTTTGTTTGGAAACCATCCTGTCAATGCAGCATCGCTTTAACGATGTCATCGACCATCTTTTTCGCATCGGCAAACAGCATCAGCGTGTTGTCGCGGAAGAACAGCTCGTTCTCGACGCCCGCATAGCCCGAACCCATGCCGCGTTTGATGAACAGCACGGTCTTGGCCTTTTCGACATCGAGGACCGGCATGCCGAAAATCGGCGACTGCGGGTCGGTCTTGGCCGAAGGATTGGTCACATCATTCGCCCCGATCACGAAAGCCACATCGGCTTGGGCGAATTCGGAATTGATGTCTTCTAGCTCGAACACTTCATCATAGGGCACATTGGCTTCGGCCAGCAGCACATTCATGTGGCCGGGCATGCGGCCTGCCACGGGATGGATGGCGTATTTGACTTCGACACCGTTCTTTTTCAGCGTATCGGCCATTTCGCGCAAGGCGTGTTGGGCCTGTGCGACAGCCATGCCGTAACCGGGCACGATGATGACTTTGGAGGCATTCATCATCATGAACGCGGCATCGTCGGCCGAGCCCTGCTTGACCGGACGCTGTTCGACTTCACCACTGCCAGCGGCAGCCGTCTCGCCGCCAAAGCCGCCGAGAATCACCGAGATGAACGAGCGGTTCATCGCCTTGCACATGATATAGGACAGGATCGCGCCCGAGGATCCCACCAGCGCACCGGTGATGATCAGGGCCATATTGCCGAGCGTAAAGCCGATGCCTGCTGCGGCCCATCCCGAATAGGAGTTGAGCATCGAGACCACCACCGGCATATCCGCACCGCCGATCGGGATAATGATCAGCACGCCCAGCACGAAACTGGCCAGCGTGATGGCCCAGAACAAGAGCTTGCTCTCGGTTGTCACGAACAGCACGATCAGCAAGACAAGGCCGCCGGCCAGAGCCAGATTCATCACATGGCGTTGCGGCAGCATGATCGGGCGGCCCGACATGCGGCCGTCGAGTTTCAGGAAGGCGATGATCGAACCGGTAAAGGTGATCGCGCCGATGGCCACACCCAACGACATTTCGACCAGACTTGCCGCCTTGATCGAGCCAGCCGCCCCGATGCCGAAAGCCTGGGGGGCATAAAGCGCGCCTGCGGCCACCATCACGGCAGCCAGACCGACCAGCGAGTGGAAGAAGGCCACCAGCTGCGGCATGGCCGTCATGGCAATGCGTTGCGCCACCAGGGCACCCGCGCCGCCACCGACAGCCAGGCCGAGCACCAACAGGCTCCATCCCGACAGGGTTGTCGGTGCAGCAACCGCAAGTGTGGTTAGCATGGCAATGGCCATGCCGATCATGCCGTAGAAATTACCCTGCCGCGATGTGGCTGGAGAAGAGAGGCCGCGCAGTGCCATGATGAACAGGGCACCGGAAACCAGATAGAGCAGAGCCGCGATATTGGCATTCATGGCGTCAACCCTTCTTCTTGTACATGGCCAGCATCCGCTGGGTGACGAGGAACCCGCCGAAGATATTCACGCTGGCCAGCACCAGCGCGATAAAGCCGAAGCCCTGTGCAAAAAGCGGCGCTTCCGCACCCGCTTTGGCGGCATCGACGCCCACGGCCAGCAGGGCGCCAACGACAATCACCGATGAGATCGCATTGGTCACCGACATCAGTGGCGTATGCAGGGCCGGGGTCACGGACCAGACGACGTAATAGCCGACAAACACCGCGAGCACGAAAATGGCCAGCTGGAACACGAAAGGATCGATGGCGCCCCCCGTGGCAGCATGGGCCGCACTGCCTGCAGCCTGAGCCAGCTGGTCGGCATAGGCTTGGGCATTAATTGCGGCCTGTTTGGCAGCCGTTGCGGCAGCTTGTGCCTTTTCGAGGATCTGTTGTGGTGAATCGCTCGCCATAAAAACCTCCATCAGGCCGAAGCCGCTGCCTCTTTGGGCTGGAATTGCGGATGGACCACATGCCCATCACGCGTCAGATTGGTTGCCTTGACCAGTTCGTCATCCCAGTGGATGGCGAGTGTCTTGTTGGTCTTGTCGATCATGGTCTCGAGGAACGAGAACAGATTTTTGGAATAGAGCTGCGATGCGGACGCGGCCAACCGGCCCGGCACATTCAGATGGCCGACAATTTTCACGTCATTCGCCGTATGGGCGACTTCGCCCGGCTTGACGCCTTCGACATTGCCGCCACGCTCGACAGCCAGATCGACGATGACCGAGCCCGGGCGCATGCTGGCCACCATATCGGCCGAAATCAGCCGCGGGGCAGGACGACCGGGGATCAGCGCGGTGGTGATCACGATGTCCTGCTTGGCGATATGGGCTGCCACCAGAGCCGCCTGCTTGGCCTGATAGTCTTTCGACATTTCCTTGGCATAGCCGCCGGAGGTTTCGGCCTGCTTGAACTCGTCATCTTCGACCGCAATGAATTTAGCACCCAGCGATTCGACCTGCTCCTTGGAAGCCGGACGGACATCGGTGGCGGTCACCACGGCTCCCAGACGGCGGGCGGTGGCAATGGCCTGCAGGCCAGCCACACCCGCTCCCATCACGAAAACGCGGGCGGCGGGCACGGTGCCTGCGGCAGTCATCATCATCGGAAAGGCGCGGCCGAATTCTTCGGCTGATTCTATGACAGCGCGATAGCCTGCCAGATTGGCCTGCGAGGACAGCACATCCATCACCTGCGCGCGGGTGATGCGGGGCATCAGTTCCATCGCAAAGGCGGCAATGCCGGCTTCTGCCATTGCCTGTAGGGCTTCATCATGCCCGTAAGGGTCCATGATGGCGAGTACAACCGCGCCCTTTTTGATGCTGCCGAGTTCCGATTTGTTGGGACGGCGGACTTTCAGCACGATATCGGCATCTTTGAGCGCGGCTTTGGCGGTTTTTGCAATGCTGGCCCCGGCGGTTTCATAATCGGCATCGGTAATGCCGGAGCGTTGGCCCGCACAACTCTCGATTGTGAAAGAGGCCCCGAGAGCACTCAGTTTCTTGACGGTTTCCGCAGAAGCTGCCACCCGCGTTTCGTGTGAGTCCGTTTCGGTAATCACGGCAATTTTCATGGCACTCTCCGGCAAGATCGGCGCAACAATCGTCTTGTCTTCTATGATTGCAGGATCTGGTTATAGGATCGGGTTGAAAAACAGAGGCGGAAACGGGGCCATGGCATCAATGGACCATTCGGTTGATGCTGGGCAGCAGGGCGGCGTAAGTGAGGCCGGAAGGGCCTCAATCACGGCTATTAGACCAGAAATACAGCCATCAGCACAACAATGCCGACCACGACGATGGTGCCGTAGGTAACCAGATGCACAAAATTGTTATAGGTGCGCTCATGCTCGGGGTAATCCATGCCGGAGGCAGGGGCTGCGTGTGCGGCTTCTTTATTGCTTGCCATTGTCTCTATCCCTATGTGTCAAACATGTGTCACGGGTTCGGGCGCAAAAAACGCACCATTAAGCCATCCCCTCTGTTTAACCTAAGCTTGCTTACCAATCAATGTGAGGGAATTTTGTCTCTCATGCAAGACTAAAGACTAATGCCGTCAGTGGAATTGTTTACGACGCCTCGGAAAGCGCCAGTGCCGCCACCGCGCTGGCGACGACAATCGAGCCGAGCGACAGGCCGGCAAGGACCATCAGGGGTGTTGTAAAATCCATCATATCGGATGCGGCGGCGCTGGCAGTGGCGACACCGAAAATCATCACAGGGATCATCATCGGCATCACGATCACCGCCAGCAACAGCCCGCCGCGCCGCACTGATACTGTCAAAGCGGCCCCGACCGCGCCGATAAAGGTCAAGGCCGGCGTGCCGATCACCAGCGACAGCATCACCACGCCGAGCACTTCCGGCTCGATGGCCAGCAACAGGCCCAATAGCGGGGCCGCGAGTGTCAAGGGCAGGCCGGTGGTCACCCAATGGGCGATCCCTTTGGCCAGGACCACCAGCAGCATCGGCATGTCGCCCATCCGCATCAGGTCGAGCGAACCGTCCTCCTCGTCGGCCTGGAACAGTCTGTCGAGACCGATCAGCGTGGCCAGCAAAGCGGCAATCCACAACAATGCTGGCCCGACCCGCGCCAGCAGGTTGAGGTCCGGACCGAGTGCGAAGGGCGCCAGCACCACCAGTGACAGAAAGAAAATTACACCGACAAATCCGCCGCCACCCAGACGGCTGGCGAGCAAGACATCGCGCTTCAGCAGGGCGATCCAGCCGCTCATGACTGGCCCCGATCCAGCGCGATGACGCGATTGGGGATTGGAAGTGGCGCATGGGTGGCCACCACGATCACACCGCCCGCGTCCAGATGGCTGGTGCAGAGCTGCCACAGAATATCCTGTCCGGCACTGTCGAGGGCCGTGGTCGGCTCATCCAGCAACCAGAGCGGACGTGCCACCACCAGCAGTCGGGCCAGCGTCAGACGGCGGCGTTGGCCGGCCGATAGAAGCTGGCACGGCAGATCGGCCAGATGCGCCAGCCCGACCTGTTCAAGAGCGACCAGAGCCGGGATAGCGGCGAAGGAGGATGATTCGGCGCGATGTGATTCGGGCGTTGGCGCAGCAGTGTCGGACGTCCGCAGAGGCTGTGCTTTTGCTTGTTCTTCGGATGATAACGGAAGCTTTGACAGAAAAGACGACCAGAACAATAAAGTCTCGATCACGCTCATGCTGGGTTTGAGCGCATCCCGATGGCCCAGATAGTGGCAATACTGGCCCAGCGGCATCTCGCAACCAGTGCCGGCCACAACGAACGCAGATCGCTTGTCCACCAGCTCGAGCGCGCCTGCATGGATCGGCAGCAAACCGGCGATCAATCGCAAAAGGCTTGATTTTCCAACGCCGTTCGCCCCGGTCAGCGCTATGGCGCGGCCCGTTTCGCTGGCAAAGGTCAAGCCGGAAAACAGCAGCCTGTCTGCCCGGATACAGGCCAGAGTCTGCGCACGCAACAGCATTGGCGGTGTCACTCCTTCATCCTGGCCGTCAGCCTAGCCGATCCTGATGCCGACTTCCATGGGGGCGGTTGTGTGTGCATTGCACAATAGTCCGGTCAATAAAAATGCAAAAAAGTTCAAGGGAATACTTTTGTCCCTGTAGCGGCTTGGCAATAAATTTTCTATAGAAGCACTGGCTGCGCCGATACGTTTAATCAACGTGGGGTTTCGGGCACTCCCGAGGCGGCGCGTGCATGATGCACTTTGGCCAGTGGACGCTAAACCCGAAAGGATTCCGCCGTGACCCAGTCATTGGACAGCTTCAAGTGCCGTAAGAAGCTCAAAGTCGGCACCAAGACCTATTACTACTATTCCTTGAAAGACGCCGAGGCCAATGGCCTGAAGGGCATTTCAAAACTGCCGTTCTCGTTGAAAGTGCTGCTGGAAAACCTGCTGCGTTTTGAAGATGGCCGCACGGTCACCAAAGACGACATCATGGCTGTCAGCAAGTGGCTGTCGAACAAGGGCAAGACCGAGCGCGAAATCGCCTTCCGTCCGGCCCGCGTGCTGATGCAGGATTTCACCGGCGTGCCGGCCGTGGTCGATCTGGCCGCGATGCGCGATGCCATGACCAAGCTTGGCGGCAATCCGCAAAAGATCAATCCGCTGGTCCCTGTCGATCTGGTGATCGACCATTCCGTGATCGTCGACGAATTCGGTTCCGCCAAGGCGTTCAAGAAAAACGTCGACCTCGAATATAGCCGCAACGGCGAGCGTTACCGCTTCCTCAAATGGGGTCAGGATTCGTTCGACAACTTCCGCGTCGTGCCACCGGGCACCGGCATCTGCCATCAGGTCAATCTCGAATATCTGTCCCAGACCGTCTGGACCAAGAAAGAGAAGATCAAGAACGCCAAAGGCAAGTCCGAGACCGTTGAAGTCGCCTATCCCGATTCGCTGGTCGGTACCGACTCGCACACCACCATGGTCAATGGTCTGGCCGTGCTGGGTTGGGGCGTCGGCGGGATCGAAGCGGAAGCGGCGATGCTCGGCCAGCCGCAATCCATGCTGCTGCCGGAAGTGATCGGCTTCAAACTGACCGGCAAGCTCAAGGAAGGCATCACCGCCACCGATCTGGTGCTGACAGTGACGCAGATGCTGCGCAAGAAGGGCGTGGTCAACAAATTCGTCGAATTCTTCGGTCCCGGTCTCAACACCATGACCCTGGCCGATCGTGCCACCATTGCCAACATGGCTCCCGAATATGGTGCGACTTGCGGGTTCTTCCCCGTCGACAGCGAAACGTTGGCCTATCTCACCACATCGAGCCGCAAGAGCGCGCGCGTCGATCTGGTCGAGAAATACACCAAGGCACAGGGCCTGTTCCGCACCAAGGCGACACCCGATCCGGTGTTCTCCGATACTCTGGAACTGGATCTGGGTTCGGTTGTGCCATCGATGGCGGGTCCGAAGCGTCCTGAAGGCCGTGTGGCTTTGAGCGATGTCAGCAAGGGCTTTGCCGGTGCGATGGAAACCGAATACAAAAAAGCCACCGAAATGGGCAAGCGGTCCAAGGTCGAAGGCAAGAATTTCGACATCGGCCATGGCGATGTCGTGATTGCCGCAATCACCTCCTGCACCAACACCTCGAACCCTTCGGTGCTGATCGGGGCTGGCCTGTTGGCCCGCAATGCGGCCGCCAAGGGCCTGACTTCCAAGCCTTGGGTGAAAACCTCGCTGGCTCCGGGATCGCAGGTTGTGGCCGAATATCTGGCCAATTCCGGTTTGCAGAAGGATCTCGACAAGATCGGCTTCAACCTTGTCGGTTTCGGTTGCACGACCTGTATCGGCAATTCGGGTCCTTTGCCGGTCGAAATCTCCAAGACCATCAATGACAACGCCATCGTGGCGGCGGCTGTGCTGTCGGGCAACCGCAACTTCGAAGGCCGTGTCTCCCCTGATGTGCAGGCCAACTACCTGGCGTCCCCGCCACTGGTTGTGGCCTATGCGCTGGCCGGATCGGTGCAGATGGATCTGTCGACCGAGCCGCTCGGCAAGGGCAAGGACGGCAAGCCTGTCTATCTGAAGGACATCTGGCCGACCTCGAAAGAAATCAACGACTACATCCACAAATTCGTTACCAAGAAGATCTTCAAGGAACGCTATGCGGACGTGTTTGCCGGTGACAACAACTGGAAAAAGGTCAAGGCTCCGGTCGGCGAAACCTACAAGTGGGATATGGGTTCGACCTATGTGCAGAACCCGCCTTATTTTGAGGGCATGACCAAAGAGCCGATGCCTGTGGCCGATATCGCCAATGCCCGGATTCTGAGCCTGTTCGGCGACAAGATCACGACCGATCACATCTCGCCGGCCGGTTCGATCAAGGCGGCTTCTCCTGCGGGCAAATATCTGATGGAACGTCAGGTCTCTCCTGCCGATTTCAACCAGTACGGCACACGTCGTGGCAACCATGAAGTGATGATGCGCGGCACCTTTGCCAATATCCGCATCAAGAACTTCATCCTGAAAGACAAGGCCGGTTCGGTGCCGGAAGGTGGCAACACCATCCACTATCCATCGAAAGAGCCGATGTCGATCTATGATGCCGCAATGCGCTATCAGGCCGAGAATGTGCCGTTGGTGGTGTTTGCCGGTGCGGAATACGGCAACGGTTCCTCTCGTGACTGGGCAGCCAAGGGCACCAACCTGTTGGGTGTGCGCGCGGTGATCGCCCAATCCTTCGAGCGTATCCATCGTTCCAACCTTGTCGGCATGGGCGTGTTGCCTCTGACCTTCGAGGAAGGCACGAGCTGGGATTCGCTGGGTCTTAAGGGTGACGAAACCGTCACCATCAAGGGCCTGAGCGAAGGCCTGAAGCCACGCCAGAAGATGGAAGTCGAGATCAAGGATGCCAAAGGCAAGGTCAAGACTGTGCCGGTGCTGTGCCGCATCCAGACTTTGGACGAGCTCGAATATTTCAAAAATGGCGGGATCCTGAAATACGTCCTGCGCCAGCTGGCCTCGTAACCATCGCCTGATAGGGCGGGGATTTTCCCCGTCTCTTTCACACATAAAAAAACCGCCGGAGCAATCCGGCGGTTTTTGGTTTGGCCTTCAAAAATAAATCAGAGTGTTTTGGCCAGATCGCGCAATTTGAATTTCTGGATTTTTCCGGTTGAGGTTTTGGGGATTTCGGTAAACACCACCATGCGCGGCACTTTATAACCCGCCAGCTGGCTTCGGCACCATGCGATGATATCGGCCTCGGTCGTGGTTGCGCCGGGTTTGAGCTCGACAAAGGCGCAAGGCGTCTCGCCCCATTTCTCGTCGGGACGTGCCACCACGGCCGCCGCCTGCACAGCGGCATGTTTGAACAGCGCATCTTCCACTTCGATTGAGGAGATGTTCTCGCCGCCCGAAATGATGATGTCTTTTGAGCGGTCTTTCAGCTGGATATAGCCGTCTGGATAGATCACCCCGAGATCGCCAGAATGGAACCAGCCACCGGCAAAGGCCTCGTCGGTGGCGGTCTGGTTCTTGAGGTAACCCTTCATCACCACATTGCCGCGCATCATCACTTCGCCGAGCGTTTCGCCGTCACGAGCCACCGGTTCCAGCGTTTCGGGATCCATCACATCGACATGTTCGAGCGGCAGATAGCGCACACCCTGACGGGCCTTTTTGCTGGCCTGCGCCTCTGCATCCAGCAGATCCCATTCCTGATGCCAGTCATTGACCACAGACGGGCCATAGGTTTCGGTCAGCCCGTAAATATGGGTGACGTTGAACCCGGCTTCGCGCATACCCGCCAGCACGGCTTCGGGCGGCGGGGCGGCGGCGGTGAAGAACTCGACACGATGCGGCAGCGGGCGTTTTTCCTGTTCGGGGGCATTGATCAGCGTCGACATCACAATCGGCGCGCCGCACAGATGGGTGACGCCATGATCGGCAATGGCATCGAACATGGCTTTGGCCCTAACATAGCGTAAACAGACATGGGTGCCGGCCACCACCGATATCGACCACGGAAAGCACCAGCCATTGCAATGGAACATCGGCAGTGTCCACAGATAGACCGGATGCTTGCCCATGCCGCAGGTGACAATATTGCCCTGCGCCAGCAGATAGGCGCCGCGGTGGTGGTAAACCACGCCCTTGGGATTGCCCGTGGTGCCGGAGGTGTAATTGAGCGCGATCGCATCCCACTCGTCATGCGGGGTGGTGCGCTGGTAGTCCTCGCTGCCCTCGGCAATCAGCGCCTCGTAATCGAGTGCGCCGATCAAGTCGCCTTCGCCGCTAAATTCAGGATCGTCATAATCGATCACCAGCGGCTTGACCTTGGCCAATGCAAGCGCGGGTTTCATGATTTTCGAGAATTCACGGTCGGTGATCACCACCTTGGCTTCGCCATGGTCGAGCGAGAAGGCGATGATGGCCGCATCCAGTCGGGTGTTGAGCGTGTTCAGCACCGCACCACACATTGGCACCCCGTAATGGCATTCGAGCATCGCGGGCGTATTGGCCAGCAGCACGGCTACGGTGTCACCCTGGCCGATGCCGCGTTTGGCAAGGGCGGAGGCCAGGCGGCGGGTGCGCGCGGCAAAGTCGCGATAGCTGCGGCGTAAACCGCCATGGATGATCGCGGTGCGGTCGGGATAGACGCTGGCAGCCCGCTCCAGAAAGGTCAGCGGGGTCAGGGGCTGGAAATTGGCCGGATTTTTATCCAGACCGGCATTGAAGATCGAATTCTGAGTCATGCGCGTTTCCCGGGACTGCCGATGGACCTTGTTTCGTCCATGATCGGTCTAGGCTAACGGGCAATCCGGTCAGTATCAATGCGCTGTTTGGCGGATAGAACTCACTAAAGACTATCGGCGATCAGCTTGCAGCCGATCAGGAAGGTCATGGCATAGACCAGCGTGTAGAATTTTTCCTTGTCGAACCGGCGCACCAGCCAGACACCGCCGAAAGTGGCGGCAATGGCCAGCGGCATCAGGATCAGGGATGTCTGCAGATTGTCGCTCGTGAACTGGCCGAGCGAGAAATAGCTGATCGCCTTGATGAAATTGGTGACCGCAAAAAACATCGTGGCGGTGCCGGCATAGAGTTGCGGCGGCAAACGCTGCGGCATCATATAGACTTGGTAGGGCGGCGAGCCCGCATGGGCCACAAAGCTGGTATAGCCCGACACACCACCCCAGAACACGCCCGCGCCGATGCTATTGGAGGTCGAGGGTGTCAGTTTCAGCAGTTCGCGTCCGTAATGATAGACCACAAAGCCGACTGCGATCAGGCCGACCATCAGCCGCACCACCTGCTCGGTAATCGATGCGGCCATATACCACCCGACCCCGATACCGATCAGCGAACCGGGCAGCATCACCACCAGATTTCGCAGGTCGAAATCCTTGCGGTAGGCCCAGACGCTGACCACATCCTGCACCAGCATCACCGGCAGGAGGATGGCAGCTGCCTGCACCGGCGAGATCACCAGCGCGAGCAGAGGCACAGCCATCAGGCCCAACCCGTTAAACCCGCCTTTGGCCAGCCCGAGAATGATCACCGCCGCGACGGCGGCCGCATAAAACGACGGATCGGTATGAACCAGTGACACGGCAACAGCCTCAAAGCCGAGTAGGGAGCAGGATAAAATCACAAAGCATTGTTGCTGTTGCCCTGCAACAGAGAAATAACCTCCACATCCGCCAAAGCTGCATAAGTGCCGTGCAGGAATGCGGACTGCCGGACCGGAGGACGCGTAGGTCGTCCCCGCACTTGGTCTTGCATCCAAAGTCTGTCCTGACCTTTGTCTGCAGCGGTGCTAGGTACAGGGGAAGATGAGGCTTGCGCGCGGATTGATGCCGGTGACGGGGCCCATCAGAGGTGAGGGAGAGCATCATGGCAGCACAGGCCAGTCGTTACGCGCAAACCTATGCTTTGGCGAAAACCGATCCGGAATCCTTCTGGCTCGAGGCCGCCAAACATATTGACTGGGTCTCAGCCCCGACCCGCGCTTTTGCTGCCGATCAAGGCGTCTATGGCCGCTGGTTCCCCGATGCCGTCGTCAATACCTGCTACAATGCGCTTGATCGGCACGTCGCCAGCCGCGGTGATCAGGTCGCGGTGATCTATGACAGTCCTGTCGCCCAATCCAAGCGGCAGTTGACCTATCGCGAGATGCGCGATCAGGTCGCCAGCCTCGCCGCTGTGATCCAGGATCAGGGTGTGGAGAAGGGCGACCGCGTCCTCATCTATATGCCGATGATCCCCGAGGCCTTGATGGCGATGCTGGCCTGCGCCCGCTTGGGGGCAGTGCACTCGGTGGTGTTCGGCGGGTTTGCCTCCAAAGAACTGGCAACCCGGATCGAGGATGCCCAGCCCAAGCTGGTCATTGCCGCGTCCTGCGGGATCGAACCAAACCGCATTGTCGCCTACAAGCCTTTGCTCGACGAGGCCATCAGCCTGTCGGCCTACAAGCCCGACCATGTGATCCTGTTCCAGCGTCCGCAGGCCGAAGCCAGCATGATGGTCGGCCGCGATATCGATTGGGCAGAGGCGGTCGGTGCCGCGCTCGCCGCCGGCAAGCGGGCCGATTGCGTACCCGTGAAGGCAACCGATCCGTTATATGTGCTCTATACCTCGGGCACGACCGGCAAGCCCAAAGGGGTGGTGCGCGACAATGGCGGCCATCTGGTCGCGCTGTCCTGGTCGGTCGCCAACCTCTACAATATCCAGCCCGGTGACGTCTTCTGGACCGCCTCCGATGTCGGCTGGGTGGTCGGCCACAGCTATATCGTCTATGGCCCGCTGATCGCCGGGGCGACCACGGTGGTCTATGAGGGCAAGCCGGTCGGCACGCCCGATCCGGGCGCGTTCTGGCGGATGATCTCGGAATACAAGGTCAAGGCGCTTTTTACCGCGCCGACCGCTTTCCGCGCCATCAAGAAGGAAGATCCCAACGCGGATTACCTCAAGACGTATGACATGAGCCATTTCCGCGCGTTGTTTCTGGCGGGAGAGCGGGCCGATCCCGATACGGTCGGTTGGGCCGAGGCTATTTTGAAAGTCCCGGTGATCGACCATTGGTGGCAGACCGAAACCGGCTGGGCCATTGCGGGCAATCCGCTCGGTCTCGGCCAGTTGCCGGTCAAGCATGGTTCGCCGACCGTGCCGATGCCCGGTTACAATGTCGAGATCGTCGATGAGGCGGGCCATCCCGTGCCGGCCGGCAAGATGGGCTCGATTGTCATCAAGCTGCCATTGCCGCCCGGCTGTCTGCCGACATTGTGGCATGCCGACGACCGTTTCCGCGAAGGCTATCTGGAAACCTTCCCCGGCCATTACAACACCTCGGATGCCGGCTATGTCGATGAGGACGGCTATCTCTTCATCATGGGCCGCACCGATGACATCATCAATGTCGC
>Ga0114963_10001555_pt1 | contig 15846 bp, 13 predicted proteins | sample C_131016_EF_Meta_FD_87019 | JGI IMG/M metagenome (GOLD analysis project Ga0114963, IMG submission 87019) | Freshwater microbial communities from Lake Croche, Canada to study carbon cycling - C_131016_EF_MetaG | ecosystem: Environmental > Aquatic > Freshwater > Lake | place: Lake Croche, Canada...
AGAGGGGGGGGACGGCTGGGTCGCGGAAAGGGATTTTATGACCGACTGCTGGGCCACCCATCCCTGGACGCGCCTAATGACAGCAGCATCATTAAGGTCGGGGTCGCCTGGTCTTGGCAGCTTTTGGAGTCCGTCCCGATGGAAAACCACGATGTCAGGATGGATTATCTCGTGACGGAGGAAACCTTTCTGAGCACCAAAGCAGAACAACCGGGGAGTGGATTGGACAAGAGGCTGTAAAACGGTTACTTCCAGAAGAAGACTATGTTCTACTCCGACCAAAATTTCCCCACGAACTTTCAAAAAAAGCTCTGCTGGTCGGCGCTCACGGCAGTTGCCGGATTGGCCCTTGTGGCCGTCGTCCTGTTTGTTGGGTGGTGCGTTGTTTCGGTCTGCGGTTACCTCAAGCCACTTCTTACGCCGATTGCAATCGCGGCCGTCATGGCTTATCTGCTGACCCCCACTGTGGGATTGCTCTGCCGCTGGCGCTTTCCGCGGACTTGGGCCGTTGTGCTTGTCTTTGCACTTTTTATCGGCGCACTGATCCTGATCGGATTCTCGGTGGCGCCCTCGCTCGAACATCAGGGGAGCATCTTTGCGAGTAAGCTTCCGGACTACAGCCAGAGCATCTCCTCGCTTGCCAAACAATCGGCGGCGGAACTCCAGAGACTCGCAACCCTGAAGGCATCCTCCCCCGCGCACAATTCCCCCCTGCAGGAACTCACTCCCGAGAGCATCAAGCTTTACGGAGTCGAGCTTGCAAACAAGGGGATCGCCTGGCTACAGGAAAAACTGCCAACCATCGCCTCGGCAGCAGGCTCCTTCCTGCAAAAGAGCATCGGAGGTGTTTTTGGCATCCTTGGCTTCCTGTTAAGTCTCATCCTGGTTCCTGTTTTTCTTTTCTTCTTCTTGCTGGAGTCTCCGCAGATCGCATCAAACTGGAGTCGCTATCTACCCCTGCGGTCATCTCCCCTCAAGGAGGAGATTGTCTCCCTTTTTAACGAGATCAACGACTATTTGATCCACTTTTTCAGGGGGCAACTTCTTGTCAGTCTTATCGACGGGGCTGTGGTTGGGCTCTCTCTGTATGTGTTTGTGCGCCTCGACTTTTCGTTCCTTATCGGTCTCATGGTCGGGATCCTCTGCCTGATCCCCTATCTGGGAATGGTGCTCTGCCTGGTCCCGGCGGTCCTCATTGCCCTCGCCCAGTATGGCGATCTGATCCACCCGGCCTGGGTCCTGCTCATCTTCCTTCTGGCTCACAATCTGGATGGTATTTTTATCTCTCCGAAGATCATCGGAAACTCCGTCGGCCTCCATCCCATGACCATCATCATTTCGGTCTTTGCCTGGAGCATCCTGCTGGGTGGATTACTGGGAGCTCTCCTTGCCGTCCCCCTTACGGCCACGTTGAAGGTTCTTCTGCGCCGTTACTTCTGGGACAGACCGGTCAAACCGGAAGTCCAACAGACGCTCCAGATTGATGAGGTCGTGACGCGCAAGACGACTTCGGTGACTGTGGAGTTACCCTTGGATTAAAATCAAAGGGCCTCAAAAGCCCCCTAATCATGAGAATATTCCCTCCGATTCTCCTTCTCCTACTTATTGGTTTGGCTTCCCTCCATGGGGAAAAAACCTCATCGCCAACCCTCCCAGACCAGAAGGGAGCGACTCTCCCCAGTCCTTCTCCACCACCATCCGGGGCCAAGGCATCCAATCCGATCATCCCGGGATTCCATCCGGATCCCTCGGTATGCCGTGTTGGCGAGGACTTTTACCTGGCCACATCAAGTTTCGAATACTTCCCGGGAGTTCCGATTTATCAGAGCAGGGATCTGATCCATTGGAACCCTATTGGCCACGCTCTGCATCGCAGGGATCAACTTGATCTTACCCGAGCCCGATGTGATGGCGGAATCTACGCCCCGACACTTCGCTTCCATGACGGCACTTTTTATATGGTCACGACATTGACCTCGCCAGTTACGGGAACGACAAACCAGAAGGGTGACTTTATTGTCACCTCAACCAACCCTGCGGGACCTTGGTCGCTGCCGCACTGGATTGATCGGGCAAAGGGAATCGATCCCTCCCTGTTTTTTGACGATGACGGGAGCGTATACATGTGCGGAAACGCCAAACCGGAAAAACTTTTGAATGAAAAACACCGTGTTATTTGGATCCAAAAACTCAATCTGAAGACGTGGCAACTCGAAGGACCGCAAGGAATCCTTGATTCGGCTCCCTATTTCAGCAACGGAAAGCTCGGGTCGGTCAGCAACTTTGAGGGACCGCACCTTTATAAAAAAGGGGGCTTCTACTATCTGCTGATTTCCCATGGAGGCACCGGAAAGAATCACGCCGTCTCGATTTGGAGGAGTTCCAGTCCGCTCGGGCCTTGGGAAGAGAATCCCGCAAATCCCATTCTCACCCACAGGATGGAAGTGAAGGACCGCACTCCAGGCATCACCTGTACAGGCCATGCTGACCTCGTTCAGGGGACCGATGAACGGTGGTGGATGGTCTTCCTCGGTGTTCGTGGAGAGGATGGTAATAGCCCGATGGGACGAGAGACCTTCCTTGAGCCCGTCGATTGGTCGGGCCAATGGCCGATTGTGAACCCCTCCCACCCGGGTTGTGCTGATTTTACGATCGATTTTCCATTCTCACAAAGCGCCGAGGCGGTGACAGGGAATTACAATACATCTTTCAAAGATAAAAAACTCTCACCCGAATGGAGTATGATCCGCACCCCGGAATCTTCATGGTGGAGCTTTCCCAAAAAGGGCGGCGGAATCTCACTGCAACTGCGTCCCGATGAAATCACCGGAACGAACCAACCTTCATTTCTGGGCTTCAGGATTACGGAACCTGATTGCACGGCCTCAACTGGCATGATCTTCTCACCCACATCCCCAGAAGAATGCGCGGGAATCGCCATCGAACGATCTTCAGTCGCCTGCTGGTCCCTTGTGGTCGAGAATCCGGGAAACGGGTCGCAAGTCTCCGTTTATGAGGGAACCAATCGGCTCGCTTCCCATAGTATCAAACCCGATTCGCATACAGAGCTCCGGATCTCGATGATGTTTCCGAAATTGGACTTCGCCTTTAAGCAAAGCGGTGCAGATTGGAAAACGATCACTACCTGCAATGCACCAGCCATCGCAACGGCTCCTCCCGGACACTTCACCGGTGCCATGATCGGCCTCTATGCCTCCTCGCGTGGGAAGCAATCGGATCAAAAAGCGATTTTTTCCCACTTCGTGTTCGAGCCTGCCACAAGGAGGCCTTGAAGAACGATCAGGTTTGTCTTTCGTATGGATGAAGGGTCTTCACGATGAAATCATCCTGGGAATGAAAAAAAGTTTCCCCAATCTTTGGTTTGCTCTGCTCGCAGGTCTCCTCTCAGCCAATGTCTTGGCCGAGGATAATAGGATCAGCCAGAAAGAGCAGGATTGGTTTGCCAATCCATCCGCAACAGTGGAAACACGGGGTGACGTGCCTTATCTGGAACCTGCAAGGGCTGAAAAACTCGATTTCTACCTTCCAAAAAACAGACCGCCTGGAACCCTGTCACCAGCTGTGATCCTTATCCACGGAGGTGGGTGGACAAAGGGGGACAAGCGTCAGGCCCGCGAGATTGAAATCGGCATGACCCTCGCTGAGAGTGGTTTTGTTGCGGCTAGTATTAACTACGACCTAACCCCGAGTGGCAAATACCCCGCCAATCTCAAGGATTGCAAGAATGCCGTGCGGTTCCTCCGGACAAATTCCAAGTTGTATGGGATTGATCCCGACAAGATCGCCGTCTTGGGAGGATCTGCCGGGGGGCACCTGGCCCTGATGGTTGGATACACTGGTGACGATCCTTCCCTTGCTCCCAAAACACCCTACTCCGGAGTTTCAGATAGGGTGGGAGCGGTAGTCGACATGTATGGTGTTAGCGATATCCCCAATCGGAAGAAGACCGATGCCGATGGAACTCCCGGTGAACTGATCGGTATCGACGAACTGATCCAACTTATGTTTGGCGACGCCCAGGCAGCAAAAGTCGCCTCCCCCATCAATCATATCTCCCCGCAGTGTCCTCCAACCATTATTCTGCAGGGAAAGAAGGACAAGTCGGTCGATCGTGATCAGTCGATCACGCTTCACGACGCCCTGCAAAAAGCGGGCGTTCAGACGCAGATCATTCTCCTTGAGAAGGCCGCCCACTCCTTCTCGTTCAAGTATGCCAATGCGAAGAATAAAAAACCTTTGGAGCGTGATAACGGGCCTGATGTCCTGGCGTTCCTGAAAAAAGCCCTTGGAGTTTCCTCCCAGTAAGTCATCCCTCCAAAACCAAACACCCAGCACTTCCTTTCCATCCCCCCATGCAAAAACTATTCCTCTCCACGCTCTCCGCACTCTCGATCATCACACTCCAGATCTCCCTTGGGAACCCGGTCCTTCAAGCCGCACAAGAGCAAACGGTTCCCGATTCGGGAAGGCTCTACCTCTTCCAATCGGGACGTCTCGACCTTCTCAAAAAGGCGGTCACAGAAAGAGATTTTGAAAGCACTGCGGGGAACATTGCCCGTGAGATCCTCCACGAAGCAGATCGGGCGTTGACCTGGCCAACCTTCACCATCGTTAACAATAAAGTGAAGGGTTCGATGGGGGCTCCCGACCCTCACGATTACTTCAGCACGGCTCCTTACTACTGGCCTGATCCCACAAAACCAGACGGTCTTCCCTACATCCGGAGGGATGGAGAACACAATCCCGCACGCAAGGCGATCTCGGATGAGTATCAGGAAAGAGGGATGCTGGATGCCGTCGTGAATCTCTCCCTCGCCTACCGCATCACCGGGGAGGAAAAGTATGCTGCGTCTGCGGCAAAATTTCTCAGGGCATTTTTTCTGGATTCCAAGACAAGGATGAATCCGAACATGAACCACGCCCAAGCCGTTCCGGGACAGAACACCGGGCGAGGCATCGGGATCATCGATACGCTTGGATTTCATCTTCTTACCGACTCCATCACCCTTCTCGAGACAAGCACGGCATGGGATCCCAAGGATCGATCCGGGATGAAGCAATGGTTCCGTCAATACTCCGACTGGATGATGTCCAGCAAGAACGGGAAAGCCGAGCGGGACGCACTGAATAATCATGGAGTCACCTATGACCTCCAGCTTGTCTCCGTGCTTCTGGCATCGGGAAATATCAAAGAGGCGACTAAAATCCTCGCCACCTCACTTCCCGAGCGTATGGACTCACAGATCAGGGCTGACGGGCAAATGCCGTTGGAGGAAGAACGCAAGACAAGCTGGCACTACTGCTCCATGAACCTCAAATATCTTTGCCGGAGTGCCCTTGTGGCTCAAAACCTCGGCATCAACCTCTGGAATCATGAGGCGGCGAACGGGACGGGAAGCATCAAGAAAGCCATGCTGTTTCTCATCCCCTTCATCGATCACAGGGAGAAATGGAAGTTCTCGGAAATCTCAAGTTTCACGAGTAAGCAGACGACTTCCTGGCTAAGCGTTGGCTCTCTCGTCTACAAAGACGCCACCATCATGGAAGCCCAAAAAACCTACGCCCCGATGCAGGCACTGACGCCTGACGAGTGGATCATACTTCCGATGAACTAGAAATTCCCCTGAATTCCCCTGTTCGGGTGATTCCCCATCAGGATGAACCTAACTTGGCCAACCCTTCCCAAAGGGTTTTCTGTTCGGGGGTCAATGTCTCGGGAATTGCAATCTCCACGACGGCATAAAAGTCGCCACGGGTTCCGCTTTTAACAGGCAGACCACGGCCCGGGATGCGGAATTTCCGGCCATTCTGAGTGCCGCATGGGATCTTGATCTTGGCACGTCCATCCGGGGTGGGAATCGTGAGTTCACCACCAAGCACGGCCTGCCATGCCGGCACCTCCACTTCATGAAGAATATCGGATCCATCAAAGGAAAAATCCGGATGCTGCTGAAGCTTGACCCGAAGGTAAAGATCCCCCGCTTCCCCACGGGATGCCCCTTCCCCCCCCTGACCCGCAAGACGGATTCGCTGCCCCTCACGGACACCCTTCGGGATCTTGACCGTATAGGTCTGGGTTTGCGGCGAGTTGCCTTTGCGAAAGGAGATCTGGCGCGTCGCCCCATTGAGGACCTCCTCGAGTGTCACAAGGATGTCGGCCTCAATATCCCTGCCACGCTGCGGAGTCTCCTCAAAATCTACTCCACCGCCACCACCGCTGAAACCGCGACCGCGTCGCGTGCCGAAAAACTGCTCAAAGAAGTCGCTGTAACCGGTTCCTCCGAAATGAAAGTCGGAGGCATCTCCACCCCCATAACCGGCACTGCCACCCATACCGGAACCAAAGGGAGCGGTTCCTCCATTGCCACCGGATCGAAAACCATTTCCCGCACCTGCATTCTGCCAGTTGGATCCATACTCGTCGTATTTCTTACGCTTCTCAGGATCACTCAGGACCTCATAAGCCTCGTTGACCTCCTTGAATTTTTCCTCAGCGGCTTTCTTGTCCTTTGCAAGATCGGGATGATGCTTCCTGGCAAGCTTGCGAAAGGCGCTCTTAATCTCGTCGGCTGATCCTGTTTTCGAAACACCTAAGGTCTCGTAATAGTCTCGGAACTGGGCTGGCATATATTCGTGAATCTACTGCTTACAGGCCAAAAGTGAAATGCGGAAAAGGGAAAGATTTTAGCCTTCAGCCTTCGCCATGTAGCCTTTAGCCTAATCCCATGCTCGATATCCGCCTCCTCCGTGAAGACCCCTCGGCCGTCAAGACGAGATTGGGCACGCGTTCCCCGCAGTTTTCAGACATTGTGGATCAGATCCTGGCCATTGATGCCCGGCGGCGTGAGAGCGAGACACGGGTTCAGCATCTCAGGGCGGAGAAGAACAGGCTGAGCAAGGAGATCGGCGGCATCAAGAAAGCCGGGGGAGACTCCTCGGCCATTGAGGCCCAGGTCAAAGGATTCTCCGAGGAGATGGAGGAACTGGGTAGAACGGCTTCCGAACTTGATGCCGAGCAGCGCGACCTGTTGCTTCGAGTGCCCAATCTGCCGGCTCCGGGACTTCCCGTAGGCAGTGATGCCGGGGCCAATGTGACCATAAGGCATTGGGGTGAGCCCGCACCGGTGAACTCTGAAGACCATGTCGCGATCGGGGAACGCCTTGGCCTCTTTGATCTCGAGCGTGCGACTAAGCTCAGCGGCAGCGGCTACATCCTCTTCACCGGAGCCGGTGCTCGCCTCCAGAGGGCCCTGATCAACTTTCTGCTCGATCTCCAAACACGTGCCCACGGCTACACCGAGATCGCACCACCCGTGCTGGTGCGCCGAGACTGCATGGAAGGTACAGGCCAGCTCCCGAAGTTTGAGGAGGACATGTATGGATTCGATGAGGGCGCCTCCTTCCTGACCCCAACCGCCGAGGTCTCCCTGACCAATATCCACCGTGATGAGATCCTCACCGAGTCGGAGCTTCCGCTGAAATACACAGCCTGCACCCCCTGCTTCCGACGCGAGGCCGGGTCGGCGGGACGGGAGACGCGCGGCTTGATCAGGGTTCATCAGTTTGACAAGGTCGAATTGGTCAAGATCTGCACACCGGAGCAGGCGGCGACCGAACTTGAATCCCTCACCGCCGACGCGGAAAGGGTCCTTCAACTTCTTCAGCTTCCCTACCGGGTTCTGGAGCTCTGCACCGGCGACATCGGCTTCTCCTCATCGCGAACCTACGATCTCGAGGTCTGGGCTCCGGGTCAGGGAGGCTATCTTGAAGTCTCGAGCTGCTCCCACTTCGGCGACTATCAGGCGCGCCGCATGAATCTCCGGTATAAAAACGCCGAGGGGAAGAATGTCTTCTGCCACACGCTCAACGGCTCAGGAACAGCCCTCCCCCGACTCTACGTGGCTTTGCTCGAAACGCACACACAGCCGGGGGGTCCGTTGATTCTGCCAGAGGCGCTCCAACCCTATTTCGGTGCCGCACAAATCGGCTGAGATTTTTGAATCAGGAAATCAGGAAATCAGGAATGGAAAAGGGGGGCATCAGCCTCTGCCCACTGATTCTGAGGATTCGGGAGAGACTCAAGGGGATATCACCTCGTAAAAAGTTCATCGTGGCCGTCTCGGGTGGCTGCGACTCGGTGGCGTTACTCCATCTCTTGCTCGAATGCGGGTTTAGAAATCTGGTTGTGGCTCATTTTAACCACCGCCTGCGAGGAAGGCACTCGAATGCGGACGCCTCGTTCGTCGAGAAACTGGCATCAAAAAGGAATCTCCCTTTTGATGTTGGTGCCTCGAAGGTGAAAATCCGTGCGAAAAAGGAAAAACTCTCGCTCGAGACGGCCGCCCGCGAAGCCCGCTATGAATTCCTCTCGACCGTGGCTAAGAGACACCGGACACGGGACATTCTCTTAGCCCACCATGCCGACGATCAGGTCGAGACCTGCCTCTTCAATTTCATCAGGGGTTCCGGGATCGCCGGACTTACCGGGATGAAGCCCCTCTCACTCCGCACGGTTCAGGGCATCAAACTGCACCTCCATCGCCCTCTTCTCGGAACGACAAAAATGGAACTCCTCGATTACCTGAAGGAACGGGGACTCCGCTATCGTGAGGATGCCTCGAATACCGTTGCCGAGGCCTCCCGCAACAAGATGAGAATCAAGGTGATTCCCATGATCGAGGAGCATTTCGGTTCCTCGTTCAAGGTTTCCATTGCCCGCAATGCCAGGATTCTAGCCGACGAGGAGGATCTCCTCTCCTCACTCGCACTCCCCATCGCGGCTTCCAAGGATTTGTCCGTGAGACTTCTAAGAGATCTCCATCCGGCACTACAGCGCCGGGTGATTCATGCCTGGCTTAAGAACCGGGAGATTCCGGAACCCGGATTTGCCGAGGTGGAACTCCTCGCTTCCCTTCTCTTGACCGATGGTCCCGCCAAGGTGAACCTTCCCGGGAATCGACATGCTCGGAGGCGTTCGGGAATTCTCTTTATCGAGTGATCAGGCACACTGTGAGAAAAAAGGGTGAGGGAAGAAGAGTTTAACAATTCCAGGGAGAGAGGGTTTCTTCGGGATCCCATCCTTCAGATCCCGTTGTTCCCGGAAGATTTTTTAATAAGGCGCTCTTTTCATCCTTGGGAACTTATCAAATTCCTAAGAAGGGCAGCCAGTTGGCCACCCACTTTCTCGTGCGTGAATCGTTCCTGGACGGTTTCCCAACCACATTTTCCCAATTTGGTGCACAGATTGGGATCCGAAAGAAGACGCGCCAGGGCATAGGCCCATTCCCCGGGCTTCACCACGAGACCTGAACCGCTCTGCTCGATCCATTCACGATTGACCCCCACGTCACTGGCCACCACCGGTAAGCCGCTCGACATGTATTGGAGCGCCTTGTAGGCACATTTGCCGCGGGTGAATCCGTCATCCACCAGGGGCATGATCCCGAGATCGGCCGAGGCAATGGCATCATACTCAGCCCTCTCATTCCACTCGACGAATTCCCAAGAGGAGAATCGAGTGAAGTTCGGCGGGCGGTTGCTCACAATCCGAAGGAGGAAAGGATGATCGGAATACGCGGCGGTGAGCTCCTCCTCGATCGCCTCGACCTGGGCCACATTCGGCCCCATGCCGACCCAAACCATGATTGGAACTTGGCGAGGCTTCCCTGCTTGTTTCATCGGTAATTTGGGAACACTCGTCGGGATAAGAGTGGTCGAAACGTGGGGGGCCACTTGGTTGATTTTTTGCTTCAGCACCGGGCTTCCACAGATCGCCCCGTCGATTGACCTCATGAAGAATCTGAATCGCCGGGCCTGCTTGCCACTCACATAAGGGACATGATTCCTCTTTCCCATCCAGACGGCGTCATCAAGGTCAAAGAGCAGACGTTTGGCGGCCCTGCGGAGTCTCATCACATCCCATTGGCTAATCAGCACCTTTTGCCAGAGTACGGCGTCGGCTGCGCGAGCCTTTTTGAGAAGGGGAATCCAGGATTCCCCACGCTTGGGTTGAAGGATCACATCCAGCGAAATTCCGGAAGCTTTGAGTGCATCCAGATGTTGAAAGATCCTCAGCCTACTGCTGGGACTGATGACCGGATCCTCCACCACGCAGAGGAGTGAAAGTGGATTGTCCATGTTTCTTTTAGAAAATACAGCGAAGGTCCGTGAAAAGATAATTTCCCTGGTCCCGGACTCGCAAGCTTGGAGGGAGATCGAGCCGGTCTTGAGAAGCCGTGGTGAACCTACTGCAACCGCCGACCAGCGGCACTATCCGCCAACACGCAATCCTAATACGCTTTGCCGAAGATCACGCGCCGAGCACTTGATTCTCCGCTGAAGGGACAGATCCCCGGTTCGTCGAAGAACTCCGAGCCATCGGCTTCCGGGACACATCGGATCGTCACCTTCAACTCCTCCTTGAGTTTCGCCTCGACCTCGGCGCTGCCATTCCAATGGGTCAGGGCAAAGCCACCGTGGATCTCCGGTTTTTCGGGGTTTTTCGGCGTGAAGTAGGCGTAGAATTCCTCTTTGGTTTCAATCTTCCTGGTGTGCTCGCGACGGAAGGCAAGCGCCCTGTCGAGCAGCCCCTTCTGGATCTCAGCCAGGATTTCTGGAAGTCGTGCGGCAAGTGAATCGGCCGGTAGGAATTCCTTCTCCTTCGGTCCCCTGTCGCGACGGGCTAGAGCGACGTTCCCTGACTCGAGATCCCGGGGGCCGATCTCGATGCGGACGGGGACACCCTTCTTGATCCATTCCCAGGTCTTGGTGCCGCCGCCGATGTCGCGGCTATCGATCTCGACCCGGAGCGCTTCATGGGCAAACGTTGCGGAGCGCAAAGCCGCGGCGATCTCTTCGGTCTTTGCGAGAACCGCGTCACGGGTTTCCTCTTTCGGAGTGATCGGGATGATGACCACTTGCGTGCCGGAAATTCGCGGTGGCAGGACGGCTCCGTCATCATCCCCGTGGGCCATCAGGAGCGTGCCGATGAGACGTGTGCTGACTCCCCAACTGGTAGTCCAGGCAAGCTCCTCGGTATTGTTGCGCGAAAGAAATTTGATACCCGAAGCCTTGGCGAAATTCTGACCCAGGAAATGGGAAGTCCCCGCCTGGATTGCCTTACGATCCTGCACCATGGCCTCAATGCAGTAGGTGCGCACGGCACCGGGGAAGCGCTCGCTCTCGGACTTCTCTCCCCGGATGACGGGAATGGCGAGCCACTCGCGTGCAAAGGACTCATAGACGCCAAGCATCTTCTCGGTCTCCTCGATCGCCTCAACCTCGGTCTCATGAGCAGTATGGCCCTCCTGCCATAGAAACTCGGCGGTCCGGAGAAAAAGTCGCGGGCGAAGTTCCCAGCGAACGACATTCGCCCATTGGTTCAGAAGGATGGGAAGATCCCGGTAGGATTTCACCCATTTGGCATAAGTCGCACCGATGATCGTCTCTGAGGTGGGGCGAACAACGAGCGGTTCGGTGAGTTCTCCGGCCGGCACAAGCTTGCCATCCTTCAGTTCGAGACGATGGTGGGTCACGACGGCGCATTCCTTTGCAAATCCCTCCACATGATCGGCCTCACGCTGAAGGTGGCTCAGGGGAATGAAAAGCGGGAAGTAGGCGTTCTTGTGACCCGTCGCCTTGAACATCCCGTCCAGAGCGCCCTGCATCCTCTCCCAGAGAGCATAACCCCAGGGCCTGATGACCATGCATCCCCTCACCTCGGAGTTCTCAGCCATTTCAGCACTCCGAACCACCTGCTGATACCACTCTGGAAAATCCTCCCCACGACGCGGGGAAATAGCGCTTTCGGTGCCTTTACTCATGGCGGTCAAGGGTAGCGTTTACATCTTTGCACGGGCAAGAACAGAGGTGAGCCGGGACAAAGTTTTGAAATTTGAGCATCACTCATTCAAAGAGTGAAAGATCGCCGGATGGAGCCTTTTCCCACCGCGATCAATCAGGTAGTGTTTTCCCATGCAGCTCTCGATGCGAACAGACTATGCCTTGCGCGCCCTCTTCACGCTGGTGGAACACCGGGGTGGCCCGCCAATCCCGATCCTCGAACTAGCTCGGCGCAATGACGTTCCAAAGCGCTTTCTGGAGCACATCATGCTCGACCTCAAGGAGAAGGGATGGGTGGCAAGCACAGCGGGTAAGCGGGGCGGATACCAACTGGCCAAAAACCCCGAGAAGATTACCATGGGTGAGGTCGTGCGTCACTTTGACGGCTATCTAGCCCCGATCGCCTGCGTCTCCGTGACAGATTACAAACGCTGCACCCAGGAATCAACCTGCCGCTTCCGGCGCGTCATGCTCACGGCTCGAAATCTGGTTGCAAACCTTATGGATCGGACATCCCTCGCCGATGTCATGAAATCTCCCGTCGTCTCTCCGGATGAGCTTAGGAAAATCCAGGGGATCGATGGAGAAGGCATCTAACAGGAGCGTCCGAGTCCCGGCACACGATGACGGTCCCCTTGGAATTGTTGGTTCCTCCCTCACGTTCCGGAAAGAGAACGGAATCCATTATCCAATACGGTGATCAACTAGCCCTTGAATCACCCTATCTGGAATCACTTCACCTTCTTGAACCCCATTCAGGAAGAAAAATGCCCCGCTATCGATGGAACACGCCCAACTCCCCAACCTTCTACAGGATAGGAATCTTTGCCGGGATTCATGGCGATGAAGAATCAGGAGTCCTCGCCGCCATCCAACTCCTGAGGGAACTTCAGGACAACCCCGGCATCGGTGAATTTTACGACCTCTCCGTCTTTCCGGTCTGCAACCCCTGGGGATTTGATGCAGGGTGCCGAGAGGGTGCAACCGGTAAAGATCTGAATCGCTGTTTCTGGCAAGATCACGCAGAGGAAGATGTCCGACTGCTTGAAGGGGAATTGAGGTCTAGGCGCTTCGACGGCATTATTTCCCTACATACTGATGACACCAGCGAGGGAATCTATGGCTATGTGAACGGAAGCACACTGACCCGACACCTGTTAGAGCCAGCGCTCAAATCAACCTCCTCCATCATCCCCAGGGATGTCCGACCCGAAATCGACACCCACCCCGCCAGGGACTCAATGATCTTCGGCGGCTATCAGGGCATTCTTAGTGCCCCTGCGGAGCAACAACCCCAACCCTTTTCCATTGTCTTTGAAACTCCCCATCATGCTCCGTTGGAAAAACAGGTCGCGGCTCATGTCCTGGCGATGAAGGAGATTCTCTCCCTCTTCCGGATCATCACCTCGCAAGGTCAGGACATATAAATCGACACGACCCAGAGCAATGGACATCACGATTTTTTATAAAACGACTTGATTGGTCGATTATATTCCTCTTTGATGCCTTCTTAAGCTCTCAGAACATTTTATGAACTCACTCACCGAACCGAGAAGCATCTCCCTAATCAAATCGATCTCTTACAGAATGTTCGGTACCCTGACCACATTCATCGGGTGCTATCTCTTTACGGGGAAAGTTGTCTTGTCCGTAGGGGTCGGCATCTTCGATTTTTTTGCTAAAATCATCCTTTTTTACCTGCATGAAAGGGCCTGGGTTCATGTCCCGGCAATGGTTCACAAACTCAATCGTGCAGTGACCAAAATTGAAAAGGCCGAAAAGAGCTGATTGATAATTGCTGACCTCGGAAAACCTCGGGAATCGATCATCAACAACCGGTCGCAAAGCGACCTCTGCCCACTCCTGTGACTCTTGAGCTTCCTGTGGCTCAGCCCCTTGACTGTCTGACTTCCGTCCTCCACTCCTGGATAATCAACACTTTGCCAACACCTGACACCTGGCGTAATGGGCTTCCAGTCTTCAGATCTCTATCGGACTTTTATCGAGGCGACGACCGACAATCCCGGAACAATGCGGTCCTCGTAACCTTTTACGGAATCGTGTTCGAACTCGATCCTGACCGGTAGGCGTTGGACGATCTTGGTAAAATTCCCCGTTGCGTTGTCAGCGGGAAGCAGCGCGAATTGTCGACCACTCGCCGGAGCGACACTGACAACCCTTCCCTTGAACTCATGGCCGGGGATGGCGTCGATGGTCAGGCTGACTTCCTGTCCTTTGTGAATGCGGGCGACCTGAGTCTCCTTGAAGTTTGCCTCGACCCAGGGATTCCCCTCTACGATGGCGAGCAGATTGATGCTCGGGATGACGGAATTTCCCGCCTCCACACTGCGCCCCCCGACGATGCCGTCAACAGGCGAGACGATGGTGGCGTATTTGCGGTTGATCTGGGCCATCCGGAGTTGGGCGGCTGCGGAGTTGGCGTCATCCTTGGCATGCGCAAGATCCTGGACGGAAACGACCCGGGTATTGGCAAGTCCCTGAGCCCGTTCGTAATCACCCCGAGCCCTCTCACACTTGGCGAGCGCGTCGGCAAGAGCTGCATCGAAGGGTTCCGGGTCGATCTGGATTAACAAATCGCCGGCCTTGACCGGGGTGTTGTTCTCCACAGCGACGGTCTGAACAACGCCGCTGACCTGCGAGGCGATGTAGTGAACGTGACCGGTGACGTAGGCGTTATCCGTCGTCTCGTGAAAGAATCGATAGATCCCATACTTCAGCACAAAGATGGAGCAGATCACCCCAAGGGCAATCAGAAGGATCTTTTTCTTCGGACTCATCGGGTCAGGCTTGGCCACGGGGCCTGCAGGGGATCCGGGCACGGAAGAGGACATCGGGGGCTGCGGGGATTGTTCAGGGTTCATGGGTGAAATTGGTGGAAATCGGCGGAATGATGGTTGAGCAGCGTCTCATTTCATCTTTCATCCTTTCCAGGTTGGCATCAACGGGCACTTGCGGGCTTCCCTCCCCCTCGGCTCAGGAGAAGGATCAAGGGTAGGGTCAACAGGAACATCCATGCAAGCGACTGAAAAATGTCGATGGATGCAAGGATGCTGGATTGGAGGTTAATGATGTTATCGAACACGCCTAGAGTCCTGGTGGAGGCCATCTGGAGATCGGGAGTGTTTGGGGCGAGGGCAAAATTAGCCATCAGTGAGCGCTGGACGTAAGGAACGCTCAAGGGATTGATATCGTTCACAAGGTCACCCCGGTGAATGAGGGTGCATTTTTCCAACATGGTCGTGAGGACCGCGATCCCGACACTACCACCCATTTGCCGGGTCAAACTGAAGAGTCCAGCCGCTGCGGGTATCTCGTGCCGGGGAATCCCTCCCAACGTGGCGATTGAGAGGGGAAGGAAGATCAAGGCCGTTCCCACTCCGCGACCGATCAGCGGCCAGAAAAGGTCGTCCTGTCCGGTCTCGGAGCTGAGACTTCCGAGCGACCACATGGAAACGCAGAGGATGACAGCCCCCGTGGTGATCAGGAGCCGCTGGTCGTAATTCTTTAGGAATTTGCCAAAGAGGATCATCACCACGGCGGAAGCAAGCGACCCCGGCAAAAGCATGAGGCCGGTTTTTGTCGCCGTAAAATGGAGTTGAGACTGGGCAAAGACAGGAATGATGAAGACGGCGCCGTAAAGGCCGAACCCGAGCACGATGGAATAGAGGCTTCCGGCCATGAGGGCCTTGTGCCGTAGGACGCGCAGGTCGACGGCGGGGTGACGGGTGCCGAGTTCCTGCCGGACAAAGAGAATCAGACTTGAGATGCTGATGAAAGAGGCCCATCGGATGAATGGTGAGGAAAACCAATCCTCCTGCTGACCCTGTTCCAAAACCAACTGGAATCCACCGAGTCCGAGCGTCAACCAGAGCAGGCCCCACCAATCGACCGTGGCCCCACCGCCATCGGCGCGATGGACGGGATGATCCCGGGGAAGAAATGTGGAGATCATCCAGATGGCGG
>Ga0114963_10001556_pt1 | contig 15842 bp, 10 predicted proteins | sample C_131016_EF_Meta_FD_87019 | JGI IMG/M metagenome (GOLD analysis project Ga0114963, IMG submission 87019) | Freshwater microbial communities from Lake Croche, Canada to study carbon cycling - C_131016_EF_MetaG | ecosystem: Environmental > Aquatic > Freshwater > Lake | place: Lake Croche, Canada...
ATCAACTATTAAATACAACTAGTGATGTAACCTTCAACAGTATTAATATTACCAATGATTTAACAGTGAATGGTAATTTATTAGTAAACAATCAAACAAATCAAAGTATTTTAAATATTACAACAACCAATTATCAACTTATAATCGGAGAAGATGTGTCATTAAATGGAAGATTGTTTGTAAATGGTGATGTATCATTAAATGGAAGATTATTTGCCAATTACCCAAATAATAGTATACCAATTTCAGCTATAGTAGGTAATGGACCTACAGGTCAAACAGGTAGTATTGGAAAAACAGGATCAACTGGATTCACGGGATTAACTGGACCTACAGGACCTACAGGATACACAGGATATACTGGAAATACTGGACCAACTGGCGAAACAGGAGAAACAGGACCCATGGGTAAAACAGGACAAACCGGAATGACAGGTCATACAGGATTCACCGGAATGACAGGTAATACTGGATCTACAGGGTCCACTGGTTCAACCGGACCTACTGGAGAAACAGGAACCAAAGGAGAGACTGGTCAAACAGGAGCAGTTGGTCATACAGGACAAACTGGACCTACAGGATCCAAAGGGGAAACCGGTCAAACTGGACAAGCAGGATCCAAAGGGGAAACTGGACAAACTGGTCCTACAGGAGGAACTGGAACTAAAGGAGAGACTGGACAAACAGGTTCAACTGGTGTCATAGGAAATACAGGTCAAACAGGATGCAAGGGAGAGACTGGACAAACAGGATCAACTGGTCCAACTGGAGCAGTCGGACAAACAGGAGCCAAAGGAGAGACTGGAGCCAAAGGAGAGACAGGAGTCAAAGGAGAGACTGGAGTCAAAGGAGAGACTGGAGCCAAAGGAGAGACAGGAGTCAAAGGAGATACTGGAATCAAAGGAGAGACTGGAGCCAAAGGAGAGACTGGAATCAAAGGAGAGACTGGAGCCAAAGGAGAGACAGGAGTCAAAGGAGAGACAGGAGCCAAAGGAGAAACTGGAACTAAGGGAGAGACTGGAACTAAGGGAGAGACTGGAGTCAAAGGAGATACTGGACCTACAGGAGTAAAAGGAGAGACTGGAGTCAAAGGAGAGACAGGACCAACAGGAGTCAAAGGAGAGACAGGAGTCAAAGGAGAGACAGGAGCCAAAGGAGAGACAGGAGCCAAAGGAGAGACTGGAGCCAAAGGAGAGACAGGAACTAAGGGAGAGACTGGAGCCAAAGGAGAGACTGGAGCCAAAGGAGAGACAGGAGCCAAAGGAGAAACAGGAGCCAAAGGAGAGACAGGAGCCAAAGGAGAGACAGGAATTAAAGGAGAGACTGGTGCCAAAGGAGAGACAGGAACAAAAGGAGAGACAGGAGCCAAAGGAGAGACAGGAACTAAAGGAGAAACTGGAGCCAAAGGAGAGACTGGAACTAAAGGGGAGACTGGACAAACTGGCTCAACAGGATACACAGGAAAAACAGGAATGACAGGGCCCAAAGGAGATAATGGAAATGACGGAAATACTGGTCCCACTGGAACAATAGGTGCCACAGGTCCGGCATCTACTGCTGTAGAAGCACTTATTCCATTATCATTTACATGGACAGAAACAGGTTCTTCGAATTTTACATTCACTAATAATAACACAACAGTAACTTCTGTAACTGTAGGTGGATGGTCTCAAAATGCTTATACTGTTAACCCATATTCATATCCTATATCAATGAACTTTAAAAATGGAACAGTAACTTCTGGAGCAATAGTTATTGGTTTTTGTGATAACCCGATAGGTAATCCTGGATATAATATCTTAAATTATGCATATTATTTTACAGGTACAGAATTCCAATTTTTAATAAGAAAACCAGATGGTTCTACTGATTTTGTACAGTATTTAGGAGCTGGTGGCTCTGGTTATACAATTGATGATGTTTTTAATATAACATACGACGGAACTAGTATTAACTTTTACAAAAATAATATACTTGTTTACGGTCCTGTTTTAAGAACTAGTAAATTACCATTATACTTAGATGTGACATTTACATCACCTGGAGGTTATGTTAAAAATATAGAGTTGTTCAAATTAATCCAATATGTCGATTTATGTACAACACAAAATGTAGGTGGTTATAAGACGTTTATTAATGATGTTATTGTAAATGGACGTTTATTTGCAAATTATCAAGCAAACAGTATTCCATCAAGCGCAGTAATAGGTGGGGTAGGATCTACTGGATTAACTGGACCAACGGGTACCATTGGAAACACAGGTTTTACAGGACCAATTGGATTAGGAAATACAGGACCAACCGGAATAGGATACACAGGTACCGAAGGAAAAACTGGACCCATAGGATACACTGGACCAACTGGATTAGGAAATACTGGACCATCTGGAGTAACAGGCCCGGCAGGTGGTTATATCAATTTTGCAACCTTACTTGATAATGTTACAGCAACATCAGGTACAATAAATGGACCATCTACAATTCCAAATTGGACTGCAAATTATACATCTATGGGAGGAACGCTTATTGTTACTGCTAGTTTCACTGCATGGACAAAGTCATCTGTTATGCAAAGAAATTTTTCATTACTAATGGATGGTAATCCAGTTGCATATTCGACATTTATGTTTAACAGTCAAAACACCCATTTAACTATTCCTTGCGTATTTAATTTACAAAATGTTCCAGCAGGACTTCATAGTTTTGCTATCCAAATACCTACAGGTACAATTGTAGACATGAATGATTTTGCTCATATGATAATTCAAGAAGTAATAGGGGCAAACACAGTTGGTTTAACTGGACCAACCGGATCAGGAATTACCGGTCCTACTGGAATTATGGGACCTGCTGGTACAGCTACATTAACAGGTTCTACAGGTCCTACTGGTATTAAGGGTGATAAAGGAGATACAGGTCAACAGGGAGTTCCAGGAACTTCTACGTTAACAGGTTCAACTGGTCATACTGGTGAAAAGGGTGATCAGGGAGATACTGGTGAACAGGGAATTCCAGGAACCGCCACATTAACAGGTTCTACAGGTCCTACTGGTGAAAGGGGAGATTACGGTCCAACCGGAGATCAAGGTGAAAAGGGAGATCCAGGAGATCAGGGAATTCCGGGAACTGCTACATTAACAGGTTCTACAGGCCCTACAGGTGAAAAGGGAATTCCGGGAACTGCTACATTAACAGGTTCTACAGGTCCTACTGGATTAGGATTAACAGGTCCTACTGGATTAGGATTAACAGGTCCAACCGGTGCAGCAGGTGGCTATATAAATTTTGCTACTTTACTAGATAATGTTTCTGCAACATCTGGAAGAATATATGGTCCATCAACAATCTCAAATTGGACAGCTAGTTATACATCATTAGGTGGAACATTAATAATTAGTACTAGTTTCACTGCATGGACAAATTCGGGTGCTTCAACAAGGACATTTAATTTGTTAATAGATAACGTTTCTGTTGCTAGTTCATCAATATTTTTCAATGCAAATGGTGAGCATACGACAATACCATGTATTTTTAACATAAAAAATATTTCTGCAGGATCTCATACAATTGCTATTCAAATACCTTCTGATACAATAGTTGACTTAGGTGATTATGCACATATGACTATTCAAGAGGTAATAGGAGCAAATACGGTTGGACTAACAGGACCCACAGGAATAGGAATGACAGGACCAACAGGTTCTGTTGGATTAACTGGACCAACAGGATTAGGAATTACAGGAGTTACAGGCCCCATAGGAAGTACAGGATACACAGGATCAACAGGATATACTGGACCTACTGGCTTAGGAGCACCTGGAAATACAGGTCCAACCGGTGCAGCAGGTGGCTATATAAATTTTGCTACTTTACTAGATAATACTATTTCAACAGCTCAAGGTGGAAGTATAACTGGTCCAGCAACAATATCAAAATGGACAGCTAGTTATACATCATTAGGTGGAACATTAATAATTACTGCTAGTTTCACTGCATGGTCTATTTCGGCTAACGTAACAAAAACTTTTGATTTGTTAGTAGATAATGAATCTGTTGCTAGTACAACAATGCTATTTAATTCAAGTGGTGTGCATATGACAATACCATGTATTTTTAATATAAAAAATATTTCTGCAGGACCTCATACATTTGCTATTCAAATACCTTCTGGAATAACAGTAGACAATGGTGATTATGCACATATGATGATTCAAGAGGTAATTGGTGCGAATACAGTTGGACTAACCGGACCCACAGGATTAGGAATGACAGGATCAACTGGAATAGGAAATACAGGACCTACAGGATTAGGAAATACAGGACCAACTGGTACTATTGGAATGACAGGAGTATCTGGCCCAACAGGAATGACCGGACCTGCTGGAACTTCTACATTAACTGGCGCGACAGGACCACCTGGATATACGGGTGCTATGGGAGATACAGGCGCTATAGGAGATACTGGAGATACAGGACCGGCAGGACTAACGGGTCCAACAGGATACACAGGTGACATAGGATACACAGGAGATATAGGACCAACCGGATATACCGGAGAAATTGGCCCAACTGGAATGGAAGGTCCTCCTGGAACATCCAGTTTAACTGGATCAACTGGGCCTGATGGGCAAAAGGGAGATAAAGGTGATCAAGGTGAACCTGGTCCGCAAGGTGAACCTGGTCAACCAGGTGAACCTGGATCACCAGGTCAACCCGGCGATATTGGATACACCGGAGAAACAGGACCTACTGGTGCCACAGGAAATACTGGACCCACTGGAGATACAGGAAATACTGGTCCCAGAGGAAATACAGGAGAAACGGGTCCCAGAGGAAATACAGGAGAAACTGGGCCCACCGGATTTACAGGACCCACCGGACCAATTGGAGATACAGGAGATACAGGACCCACCGGATTTACAGGACCTACAGGACCAGGTGCAGATCAATCATTAAACAAATCAAGTGATGTATCATTTAATGCCATTAGTATTGCAAATAATGCCTATATTAACGGAAATCTGTATGCTAATTATCCAGATGAATCTATACCTATGTCAGCTATAATTGGTTTGACAGGAAGTGGTGGATATGTTGGAAGTACTGGTCCCAGAGGCCCCAGAGGCCCCCAAGGACCAGTAGGCCCACAAGGACCTGTTAAATATGCTATTTCATCTTACAACGGAACTTCTATTTCACAGCCAATATCAAATCCAGTTTCTCAATATGTTTTTATTAATGGAAATAATTGGTTGATATTGCCATATCCTGATAATAATTGGAGCGGTGTACAAGTGAATGCTAGAATTATAGATGAAACTTTAACAAACAATGGTAATGGTCCTATAAAAGTAAAATGTTATCATCCTTATCCCACAGTGAATCACGGAGATGTATTAATAGCTAGTGGTCACGGTAATAATAGTATACCCTCGGAAATTACAGTAAATTCATTATCTGCCTCATTTATTTGTGATGGAACATATTGGGTTCAATTCCCATAGAATAATCTAAAAAATATATTTTATTAGTAATATATATAATAAAATATGTCAATAGCAACATTAAAAAAGAAAACACAAGCACAATATAATAACAATAGCGTTGGAGAGAGAATTTTTTCATTAAACGGAACAAGACGTAGTCAAGGATATGTAGGACAAACATCTCTTTCGAGATCTTTACCAAAAACATTAATGAATGGACCAACGATGCGTGGGCATGGTGGATGTTGTGGAACATATTATATGTCAAATATTATTCAATCGGCGGTTACCTCATTGAATGACCCAACCGTAGTAAAATCATCAACAATAAATACTAATGGATTATTAGAAAGTAAAGACCACTGCGTGCTAGGTATTAATAAAACTCATTATAAAACAAAAATAAGTAATAATACAAATAATACAGTAAAACCAGATAATAACCAAAATATAAATAATCAAAGTAATTATATTACTAATTTAGCTAAGAAAGCTGTAAATCAATCATTATTAGATTGTAATGCAACAAAAGCTAAAACAAAAACTTGTTGTAACAAAAATCCCTATTTACCAAGAGCACCTGCCTATCAAAATTATACCAAACCATCCAATAATTTTACAAATTCAATTTATTATACTAATTACAGCCAATATTTAACTGTAATAGATAATAGCTGTAATTTTTTAGATGTAAAAACAGTACCTAATACACATCTTAACAAAGCACCCTTGCCTGGCCCTGGTGTTTCAAAGTAAAAAATTGATTTTAATGATATAACTATACATATATTATTAAAAAAATGGAGAATAAAGAGCAAGATCAAAAGTCAAAATTAGAAAGTGAATATTTGGATTCTCTTACTGAAAAGGAAAGAGTATCCTATCAAATAGCAAAGGAGCATTTAGGTATGTCATTTCAACTAGATAAAAGTATAGGATTTTTAAGATGGCTCAAAGCAAAAGCAACTACTGTTCCTTCTTCTTAAGTAATTCCTTATATTTACTATAACTCATAACTTCATTTTGTATTTCACTTTCACATTCAATACCATTCAATAGTGTAGATCTAAACCCATTTAACCTATTTTTTTTTGGAACTTTTTGTAATAATTGAAAATTACTTACTTTCCCCATGTGAATAAATAAATTTCGACTGTACTCCTTATCAACCTTTTTTTCAGGTTTATTATCATTTGTTTTTTCCTTATTATCTTCATTTTTAGATGATGATAAATTTAGCTTATAATTCTTTAATTTAGCAAAGGGAGCATTCTCATCAAATGCATTTTTTTTATTGTTATTATTATCCTCTTTTTTTTCATTACTTTTTTCATATTCCATATATAATTTTATGAGAGGAGATTCTTTTTGTTCATCCAAATATTCATTATCCATAAAAAAATCATGGCATCGAAAACGTATAATATATTTCATAGCAACAGCATTTAAAATATTGTAGGGTATACCATTTACATCTGTATAATATGAAAATCCTTGCTTATATGCATCATAGTACATAATAATGTTACCGCGTGGGCTATTCTCAAACAATATTCTAGTTTTCCATATTTTTTCTAGTTCATTATTCTGATTTTTTAGTATTTCTAGTAACTCCTTTTTATCATAAAATATTTTTTCAACATTATTATTTCGGGTTTCAATATTAAAAAAAGATATTAACTTAGATTTATTAGTTTCTATATACGATTTTATTGGATCATTAATTACAACCCTTTTCTCATTATGAATAGAGATATAAATCATGTATAAGAAATAATATGACCACCTATAAAGATAGGTAAAAAAATAAATAATCGGATTTGATGGATTTTTTTGTTTAATAGTAATTTTATTATTCATTGTACTGAATAATATAAATGCTTCTATGCCTTTTTTTTGTTAATTTTTAATTTGATTCTTTCGTAGTTCTATCAAATCGTTTATTTCATCTGTCAAAATAGGTACACTTATCCGTTGGTAATTTTTATAAACATTATCTGGATGAATGCATATTAGATACAAATCAGTTACCTTCTTACCATATTTATGCTCCAAAATCATTTTGTACATATTTAATTGTAGGGCATAATGCCAGAAGTTTACGTCAGGAAGATGCGAAATACAGGGAGTTAAAGAGTATTTGTCAAATTCAGCTTCGTGTTTAATATCCTTACATCTCTTCCAGTCATAAATTTGAAGGGTACCATCAGGATTTTCAAAAATCATATCAATAGAACCAGATAGCTTAAGTTCTTCATAATATACCATCCATTCAGTACGGTATGGTGTAAGTTCCGGAAAATCAACCAGAAAATTCTTAAAATATTGAAATTCGATACTATCGTTATTTACAGACATTCCGTTAAAATAACATTCAATATCATAATGCATTTTAGTTCCTGCACTTGAAGCTTCCTGTCCATTCTTATTCCAATCCGCCTTAATTGTTTCCTTATCCATACCGTAATATTTATAAGTAGGATCCTTCATTCGCTTACCACGCAACATGTTATCAATTACAGAATCCGGATCAAAATGGCGAAAATGACTATGATTAAAAGTAGTTACGGAAGTATATGTACCCCGCTCTCCACATACAGTATATATATGTGGACCTTCCTCAAAGGTAATAAATTTATCCCTAGGATGGGCATTGATAGTAGCCAAATAATGTGGGTTTCCTGGTTGATCCGTCATTGTTCCTTTTAAATAATACTTGATAAAAAAAATCAAAATCAATTTTTCAGTATCTACATAATAATTATAATTCTACATCGTTACAAATAGAGCGAATATTCTTTTTAATCATAGAATAAACAGTATGTCGTATTTTTTTAAATCGAATTTCATCTGATAACTTATTTCCACCAAGGATTTTTAAGTAATAATCCATGTATATTTTCTGAAAATCCTCACTCTTCTCTATTTTTTCCTTATTTACAATACACCAACATCTATTAAATTCTACTAGAAAACGATGAGAAATACGGGCTAGCATTTTATTAAAATCTGTTTTTGAAAATACTTGCCAAGAAACCGTATCTTTATCATAATGATAAAACATATTGTGTTTTACATCATAAGCACGCAATGGAATTTCGTCAATTATATCTTCAAATAGTGATATTATTCCAGTATGTAAATCATTTTTGTAAACAATTTCTAGTTTTTGTTCTACTGAATCTAACAGTGTAGTAATCCAGTCATCTAACAAAATTTGTGGTCTCTGTGTTTCATTTAAGATGTCATTAAAATCACGTTTCTCCCTTATTTTTACTGAATTTTTAAGTTTTGCATTTTCTTTTTCAAGTTTATTAATTCTTATAGATAATTCTTGAATCAATGAGAACATTTCTCTCTGACTTGGTAACTTTTCAAAAGAATCCAGGTCGTTATCCTGTTCTTTTCTGGTTTTGCTGAGGAATTCACAAGTTTGAGAGTGACGATCGCAATTAAATTTTACTTTGTAATCACGAGAGCAATATTTACATTGATAAGTGGTCATTTTTTATTTAGTACTGTTATTATATATTTCAGGTAAATAAAAAATCAATTTTTCAAAATGAAAATGATGTTTAGAATAAATCAAAAACAGCCTACTTTTATGCCAAAAGTAGAACCACAAATAAATATAGAAAAAAATAATAGTCAAACCAATAATGAAAAACGGCAAATATTTAATTCTATATCTGCGTCGTTTCGATATGGGATGATTGCTAGAATACCAAATAGTAGTAATTGTTCAAGTTGTGATAAATAATGTATGATTATATTTTATAATGAGTCCTTTGTTAAAAAGTATAGGGGTACTTTCAATTATAATATTATTCGTTTTAATCTTTGGATGTTATATTAAATCATACGAAGGAATGGACAATGCTAAGCCAGTAGCAATACCACTAAATAGTACATCTGTACCTGTAACAATACCTGCACCTGCACAAGTACCAGTACCTGCACCTGCACAAGTACCTGTACCAGTGACTGTACCTGTACCAGTTGTAAATCCAACAAATCAATTGGCAGTATCATCTCCAGACCTGACACAGCAAAATATTGTTGATTCATACGGTAATAGCGGAACACCCGTTAGTAATATAAAATCATATGATTTCTAATAAACGGGTTATTTTATTCAATAATATATATAAAAGTATATTATAGAAATGAGCCAATACACAAATACGAATGAGCTTTTTTTAGAACCAAAAACAAATCAATATGGTTCTCATATGGTTATGACAAATGTTTCAAAATCTAATAAAACAAAATACGTAAATATAGATACTAGATTTAGAGATGAATATAATTATCAATCTACTGTAAACTATAATATAACATTACCTCAACGTATAACTGATGTCAAATCATTAACTGTAAATGCAGTAGAATTACCAATGAGTTTTTTCAATATATCTGCTTCACTTGGTAATAATTATTTTTTATTAACTCATACTGATAACTCAGACATTTATCATGTAAAATACACAAATATGATGATTACCATACCAGATGGGTATTATTCTATTAATTCAATACAAGTTGCCATAAATAATGCTATAAACACAACTCTTGTTGCCAATTTTCCAACAGTCCAACTTTATCACGATAATAACTCAAATCCTCCGGTTTATCCTACCTATTTTCAAATAAACAATTCCATATCTTCCTTTTATGTTACGTACAAAAATGGTAATCGCATTACATTATTGTTTAATAATTTTACGATACGGTTTGACGTAAATTTAAAGGGAGAACCTGATAAAAACAATTTTAAATCAAAATTAGGGTGGATTTTAGGTTTCAGAAATACAAGTTATACAATTTATGTAACTAGTAGACCAGCAGATAATTTGATAAATGATTACAACATGTATAATGCATTAAGTTCGGAATCAATAGTAGATTTAACAGGTCCTAGATATCTGTACTTAGCTATAGATGAATATAATAAAGGAAATCAATATTCATTTGTATCACCACTTTATAACTCAATTATTAATAAAAATATTATTGCCAGAATTAGTCTTAGTACTCCATCATATGTTATGCAACCATTTAATAGTATTTCAGGTTCAATAAGCACTAATACACAAAGTGGATCAATAAATTTTAATTACAATGAGAATGGATTTCGCAACTCCATATTATGCGCGAATTTATTCAACGGATTATTGGTAAGCGACCAAAGAAGTTATACTGGAAAAATAGATTTTCTCAAATTAAACGTACAATTATTAGACGAATATGGTAATTTAGTTAACCTAAATGGTCTAGATTTTTCATTTTGCCTTTGTTTAGAACACGAATAAACGCTTAAAAAAAATTGATTTTAATAATTAACAACTGATAATTATTAAACTAACAGAATGAGTGATACAAGAAAAATATTTGGACCAGAGGAGGTAACACTTGATACAAGTTCTTTATCAAAAGAACAGAATTATGCTTACAAAAAATTTAGAGATGGAGAGAACCTTTTCATTACAGGTCCTGGTGGTACAGGCAAAACCAGACTTATTAAATATTTAGTTGATTATTCATTATCTATAAATAAAGCAGTGCAAGTATGTGCAATGACTGGTTGCGCTGCGGTTTTACTTCAATGTAAAGCCAGAACACTGCATTCATGGAGCGGAATTAAATTATGCAAGGGACAAAATAATAAAATAATAGAATCGGTAATTAAAAACAAACATGCGGCAAAGGCATGGAGATCAGCAAAGGTTCTTATTTTAGATGAAATAAGTATGCTTTCTAAGAAAATATTTGAAATCATAGAAGAAATAGGCCGTACAATTCGTAAATCTAATTTGCCATTTGGAGGAATTCAGGTAATATTCGTTGGAGATTTTTATCAACTACCACCTATAGGAAGTGATGGAGAACCAGATACTGAGCGATTTTGTTTTGAATCAAATGTTTGGAACTCTGTTTTTAAAATGGAAAATCATATAGAATTAAAGACAATTTTTAGACAGAAAGATCCAATCTATAAAAATGTGCTTATGCAAGTTAGAAGGGGTCAAATAGATGAAGAAAGTAAGAATATTTTAAAACAGTATTTAAATCGAAGTTATGATTTGGAAAAAAATAATGGATGTATTCCGACCAAACTGTTTGCGATTCGTTCAAAGGTAGATTATGTAAATAACCAGATGTTTGCCAAACTTCAAGAAAAGGAACATGTATTGAGTTATGTACTTAAAATGGATTGTCTAACCTATTTAGAATCGGGTAAAATTATTCCGCCTGAATTAATTTCAAGATGTAATGGAATTTCTATGGTAGATAAGGAGATGGAACTAGAAAATATTATCAATAATTCGCAATGTAATAAAACCCTTCGACTTAAAAAGGGTGCTGCAGTAATGTGTACAATTAATCTGGATATGGATAATGGTATTTGTAATGGTTCTCAAGGAATCGTTATAGATATAGTCGAAAAAAATTCGATTGTTATGCCAATTGTAAAGTTCTCTAATGGACTTATTAAAGCAATTTCCCCTCATTTTTGGCAATCAGAAGATTATCCTATTTTAGCAGTAGGTCAATATCCGCTTTGCTTAGCATGGGCATTAACTATTCATAAGATTCAGGGAGCTACGCTTAATATGGCAGAAATAGATATTGGATCAAGCATTTTCGAATATGGTCAAACATATGTAGCATTATCAAGGATTCAGTCATTAGACGGGCTATATTTGTCAGCATTTCAACCAGAAAAGATCAGGTCGAATCCAGCAGTGATTGAATTTTACAATAATATAAGGGAAATACCAATCGAAGAAGAGAAAGTAACATTACCAATTGAGGAAAAACTAAAGGAATTCGAATACAAAGAAAATACGGATATTAAGTTGATAAGAATATAATATCTATATAAAATATAAGTATGGTAGCAGGAAGTATTTTACCCGTAACAATTCATAATAATAAACTTTATTTTTTATTTGGAAAAGAGAACCCTATGGAAGATAGTTCCAAAGGATGGTCAGATTTTGGTGGTAGAATGGATAAAGGAGAAACACCATTCACTGCTGCACTTAGAGAAGGTAGTGAGGAATTAACGGGGTTTTTAGGTGACAAAAAGCAAATTAAAAAGTTAATTCAAAAAGGTGGGGGAATATATAAAATAACGCATAATGATTACAATGTTCATATGTTTTTTATGGAATATGATGAGAACCTACCAAAATATTATAATCAAAATCATAAATTTCTATGGAATAGAATGGATAAAGATTTATTAAATGATTCAAAGCTATTCGAAAAAATAGAAATTGACTGGTTCTCTCTTCAAGATATGAAAAATAGAAAATCAGAATTCAGAAATTTTTATCAAGAAATAGTAGATTTATTCATAAGCGACATAAAAAATATACAAAATTTTGTAACCAAAAAAAATAAATCTAATAAAACGATTAAGAATAGATAATAGATCGCGTGGTAAAATAATTATAAAGAATGTTTTAGAAAAACATTCTTTATAGGATAACTATAAGTATATAGTTGTAATTCAATAAATAAAAATACATTGTAATTGTATAGTTAGAAATGTCCTGGCGACAATATGGAGGAACAAATAAAACTTTTGTTAGTACTATCAATGCAGGGTCGATTGTAGCAAATCAATTTTTATCAAGAACCACTGCCGCTAATACTAATCAATTTGATAATTTAAAAATCAAGGGTCAATTAATTAGTCAAGATTTCATAGAAACTGGCACATATGTACACGCTGTTAATGAAATTATCAGTTCAGGAAATCTAAAGGTGATAAATCAAATTTTTTTAGGTACAGATTTATCAAATATTCCATTACCGTGGACATATATATTTGGTGATTCTTATGGAATAAGTATAAATAATAAAAAACCAGAAGCAGCTTTTCATATAACCGGATTAACTCCTTACGTATTAAAGGTAGATTCAAGCTCTAATTACATAAGAAATATTATTAGTCAAAATGTTAAAGCAAAAGGTATAGTTATTGAAGCGAATGATGTTTCATCAAATATTTTATTTTACAATGATGTTAGCACTAATATAGCAAATAAACCCGAATCTTACATAAAAAATGATTCAACAAATGGGTTCTCTCTTGGATCATCTAACTCTAATATTTTACTAGATAAGGATGGTAATATAACATTAGATGCAGCTAACTTTATTAATTTTCGTGGTAAATTTAATTTAACTGGTACATCGGCAAATATTCAATCAAAATTAATTGTTTCAGGGAGAGATACTAAGCATTCAGATTTATATAATGAGGCCGCAATTATTTTTGATAGCTCCAATTCTACATTTTTGATAGATGTTTATGATGTTAGTTCAGTACAAACAGGAAATGCTTTATCATTAATCAGTTTAGATAATAGCTCTAACACATTCTTAAGAATAATTGATCCCAGTGGACTTGGATTATCAATTGGTGGCGGCGCTTTTACTGCAGACACAAAACGTCCGTTTGGCACAATCGGTCTTACTGATAACAGTGGTAATTTTATTCTTTCTCAGAATATAGTTTCAGGAAATAATAATCTCAAATATGTTTCTACAGTAGGTATTAATACCTTTTCACCAAAAACAGAGAATTATGTATTGGATATTAACGGGCCAACTAGGATTGGAAATGGTGAAATAAAAACTATTTTTAATACAAATTTTCAGATAAAAAAGACTAGTTTTTCCAAGACAAATCCTAATTTTGGTATGGCAGTAGGAAGTTCATTCAATACAGGGAAAAAAGTATTCGACGTAAATACCAACTCATACACTATAATTTATGAGCAAAAGATAGCATATTCATATGACTATGGAATAACGTGGAATGAAAAAATTATCAATTACAATAATGACCCTAATAACATATCACTTTTTACTCAAAATCCCAATAATTTTTTGAATTCAATTTATGTTTATGATAATAATTTTGCAATTTTAGGTACAAACCAAAGTGCATTATTTTGGACAAATAATGGTGGAAATACTTGGAACATTCTCCAATATAATTCTGCAGAACCACAAGTAATTTTGTTACGTAATACTACATCTATTTTTATAAATAAACTTACATTAGGATACGGTATTTTTTTATCATTTGATTATTACAACAACACAGATCTCACTAAAAAATATAATAGTATTTATTTTACATTTGATCCTAATAACCGTAATGATCCAATTTTTACAAGTAATGGTTACATACAATACTCTGCCTCCGTAAATTATGACATAAACCATGGACCATCAAATATAAGAAATATTCAAATTGGAAAAACTTCAAATAATTATAGTTATAAAATCAATGATAACAATGCAGGCAACAATTATATTTATTTAATTGGAGATGGTATTATTAAATATGATTATCAAAACTTAGTGGAAATCTATCATATTAAAAATAGTTACAATCTGTCTTATAATGCAATTTATGTTTATGATGATGATAACATAATTATTGTTGGTAACAATATTATATCTTGGACTACAAAGGGAAGCAGTGACATTAACGGATCTTTATGGAATAATTTGAAACTAGATACAACTTCTATAGGGAATGTAGTTTTACAAAGTATTTTTATTTATGATTTAAACAGAGCAGTAGCAGTAGGTAATAATGGTATTTTTATTTTAAGTGAAAATTGGCAAACTGGAAATTGGAATATAGTCCCTGATTATTTATTAAATTCTTCAGGAATATCTGCTAGAATCAACAGCGCTAAAAATAATTTAAATAACATTTATATGCTCGACGTTAATACTTTTGTTATAAATAATGTAACAACTAATTATGTCCCAAACACTTATAGTGGAACAAATTTATTACAACCAGGGAATCAAGGCCAAAGTAAAATATTTTATTCTTTTTTTCCTAACCTTTTTAATAGAGTCAATAACACAATTCTTGAATTATCTGGAAATATGGTTATGTCAGGAGATATCAATGTAAACGATAGAGGAGAAATAAAATCTAATAACAATGATTTTTACATCTTTAAAAATGTAGTTAAAAATATCTATATTGGTAGTAGCGCAACAATAACTATTATACCAGGTTCTCTTTACATTGCAAATGATGTCTCTATTAATTCTAGATTGTATGTTACTAATGATGTTTGTATGAATTCTCGTTTATTTGTATCTGGTGATTCTTCATTCAATAGAAATATGTTTGTACTTGGGAGAACCATTAATCAAGGAGATGTTTCAATGAACAGCCGCTTATTTATTAATGGTGACGTATCAATTAATTCACGTTTATTTGTAAGCAGTGATGTTTCTTTAAATGCTCGTTTATTTGTATCTGGTGACTCTTCTTATAATGGAAATTTGTATGTAAAACAGAGA
>Ga0114963_10001558_pt1 | contig 15810 bp, 12 predicted proteins | sample C_131016_EF_Meta_FD_87019 | JGI IMG/M metagenome (GOLD analysis project Ga0114963, IMG submission 87019) | Freshwater microbial communities from Lake Croche, Canada to study carbon cycling - C_131016_EF_MetaG | ecosystem: Environmental > Aquatic > Freshwater > Lake | place: Lake Croche, Canada...
ATAGATTTTTTTAAAAATATATTTTTTTTGTATAATATAAAAATAAAATTATAAAAAGATATAGATTTTGTTTTTCTGTATATAGATTTTTTTAAAAATATATTTTTTTTGTATAATATAAAAATAAAATTATAAAAAGATATAGATTTTGTTTTTCTGTATATAGATTTTTCTAAAAATAAATATTTCTAGTATAATAAACTATAAAAATACTATTTTTTTTATTAAGCGCGTTTCTTTTATAAAAAATAAATTATAGAATTATAGTATATCATGCCAAAGCAAATTAAAGAACAAGTAGAAAAGAAATCAGTAGAAAAGAAAGTTGATAAAAAACAAGTAGAAGCACAAGTCGTTGAGAAAAAGGTAGGAGGTAAAAAGGAAGCAGCTAAAGAGGTCCCAGTAGCTGTACCAGTACAAGCAAAAGCTGCACCAAGGAAACAAAAAGGTGGAGAAGTTGCAAGTAAACCAAATAGATATTTTAAATGTATTTATGTAAATACTGATGGAGAAATTGTAACAACTGGACGTTACAGTGGAAAGAAACCAAAACAGGCAGCCTGCAAAGCATTAACTGGAATTGTTAAAAATTGCGAATTAGAAGGAGAACAATCAGTTAAATTCTTAATGGCTGAATGCACAAGAGGCAGTAAGAAAAAACGTTATTCATATTCAGGACATCAACAAGAACTTGAAACCCCAGTTGAAGTTGTAATTAAACGTGAAGGTGGTGGTGAACAGAAGATTACATATAATAAGCACAATGTAGTAAAGAAAATAGATAAACAAGAATGTGCTGAATTATTAAACATTGAAGTAAATGATGATGAAGATGATGTTGTACCAGTTAAAAAAGTTGGAGGAAAAAAACCAGTTCAAAAGAAAGTTGCCCCAAAAAAAGTTGCTCAAAAGAAAGTTTCCCAAAAGAAACAACCAGTAAAAGGAGCAAAAAAATCAGGTTAAACTTTTAAATCAAAATATTTCATTTATTAAATATTAATTTTTAATTAAAATTAATATTGTTTTTTATTTAGAATTATTTAATATATATATAATATATTAAAATAGCTAAAATATAAATGTTAAGTACTAAAAATGAACAGAATTTAAAAAAATCAGAAAAATCTGATAAAAATATAAAAAGTGAAAATATTATAAGTGGATCTACTAATAAAAATGATATAAATTCACAAAATAATAAAGTACATATACATAATAATGTAATTAATGTTATAAAACAGGAAAATAAAGATGCAATTATAGTAGATCATAATATTGATCAAATGAAATTTACATTTTATGATGCTGATAAAAATTTATTAGGAACATTTACTTCGTTACAATTATTAAAATTTATAAATTATAAATATTCGTCATTCTTTCAACATGTAGAAATGGGAGTTTCTTATGATATTATAAAAAAATATATATTAGATATAATATTTAATGATGATAAATTAAAAATAGTATTAGTTTCTCATTTTAATTCTCCATTTATGGGTAATGTTGAAATGTTAGTTAAATTATATAATGATTTAACAAGATGTGAAGTACATGTAAATAGTGAATTAAACAAATTCTCATCAAAAGATGGAAAAATTATAGAATATACAATAAAACAACTTTATTATTTACTTCTAAATCATACTTTAAAAATAATTGCATCAGTAAGTGATGCAATAAAAGACGATGAATCAAAAAGTAATATAAAAGAAACATTATTAAAATATTCAGTTGGTATAGTATATAAAATAACAAATTTAATAAAAAATGAAATAAATTTAAAAACATTAGAATATCAAACAATACAAGATGATATTATAAGGTTAGGTAAAATAAAGTTAACTATAAATGAAAAAATGAATTCATTATATTCTATTGTTGAAATACAAAATAAAAAAATAGATAATATTTTAATAAATATTAATGAATTAAAATCATATAATTTACAGACTGGTGGTGGTTCATCATCTAATTCATCACATGAAAATTTAGAAACTAGCAATTCTACTGAATCAAATAGTAATTTTGAACTAACTAAATCAAATATTAGTACACAACAAAAAATAAATAGAGAACCAAGTTCAAGTATTACTACAGAATCAGAAAAAGATTCATCAATTAATAGTTATTCTTCAAGTGATTCCTCAAGTGATACCTCAAATAATTCATCAAGTGAAACAAGTACTTCTAAATCCAATTTTTTTGAAAAAGGATCAACGTCATCAATATCATCAAATAATGGAAAAATTAAATATTTATCAGAAGATGAATAATTTTTAAAAATTGAAATTTATTATTTATAATAATACCATTTATAAATACAATCATTATAAATACAATCATTATAAATACAATGGATCAACGACATAAGCTAACAGATCTTATAATTGAATATATAAAAAAAACTATTATAGGTCAAGAAAGTGGATTTTATAAAATAGCTGCAAAAATTATAGAACATCCTGTAGGAAAATTTTTGGAGACTAAAAATTTAAATAATATATATGTAGTACCTATTTTATTAAAAGCATTAGAATCATATTTTAATAATACATATAAATCATTAGTTAAACAAAGTGATAAATATGTTTTAGAAATTTTCGATAAAATGCAATCTGTAATGGATCATTCTGCAATATGTTTATTAAATATAATTGCAGCATTTACTGCAAATATATATATCGAAATCAATAGAAATAATCTTAATATAGAATCTTATGATGAATATATTAAATCATTTGATAATGAACTTGCAAAAATATGTGATAAAAATAAATTATCATTTATAAAATGTTTATCACATAAATGTAATGGAGAAGATATTACAAAATTAGATCCAAATATTAAAATGTTTACTTTTGAAACAAAATTTAAATAATAAAAATTAATTTCACTTATAAAATTATTATGGAAAATATAGAAATAAAATTAAGAGAAATGCACAATAATAATAAATTAACTTTAACCAATTTAAATAATTTTATGAAATTGGCAGATAGTACAGAAAATAATTTAAAAATAACTGCACAAAAAGCATTAGATGATATAAAAGAAATGAATGTAAAATTAGAAGAAAGTCTTGATAATTTGTATTTAATATCACAAAATTTAATAGGATAGGAAATATACCTTATTTTTGCATATTAATTTTAGTTTTTTATAAAATAAATATTAAAAATTGAAAAATAGATATATTAATAATCCTAATTATTATAGTTCCAAATTAAATAGCAAAATAATGGATTCAATTAGTTTTTCATCTGGTGGTTACAATTGTGTATATCATATAGGTGTAGTTAAATATATATTTGAAAATTCTAAATTATTTAATAAAACAAAATATATTGGGTGTAGTGGTGGAGCAGGAATATGTGCATTAATTTTATGTTTTGAAACAGATCCTAATAGGTTTAAAATTTTAAATGAAATTATTGATGAAGTAATTCAAATGAAAGAAAAAAATATTAAATTTATAGATCAATTAAATTATTATATTGATATACTTATAAAACATATAACACGGGAAAAATTTGATAAATATGTTAAAGATTCTGATCGTTGCAATATTTCTATAACTAATCCATATGCTATAAATTGGTTTAAACTTTCATTAAAAAATGAAATTATAACAAGATTTAAAACATATGAACAATTTATTGATACTTTAAAAGCATCTGCTTGTATTCCAATATTACTAGATAACCAAATTAGAAAAATTGATGGTAAATCATATATCGATGGTTGTTTTAGTGAACCTATGCCAATACTTGATAATAATACATTAAAAATATCATGTCAAACATTTCCATTAATACAATATTTATGGAAACCTACAATATATCCTAAAAAAATTTCAACTGTTTATAATTCTATATTTGCACCAAATAAAATTTATATAAATAAAATGGTAGATCTTGGATATGAAGATATAGAAAAATATTTTTTACAAATGCATTGATCTTTTTTACTAATGAAAAAGATTGAAGATTCTAAATTAAACAGTCCCTATAAATATTATAATTCAATTTATTGTTAATTTTTTTGTAATTTATTTAATAGTTGTTTCAATTTTTGTATTGCAATTTTTTTTTTATTAACATTATGTATAATATATGTTTTTCTTCTTGATAAAGATTTTATTTTATTTTTTATTCTCTTTATTTTATTTATATTATAATTTATATTAATTATATTGCTTTTTTCTATATCTTGAATTTGTTTTTCATTTTCCTTTATTATATCATCAATATTAATATTTTCATCAGGTATTTCGTCTACAGTATCAATTATTAATTGTTGGACATCATGTTCTTGATCTTCCCTGATTAATGATAATATACTAGTTCCCATACAATCATCATTATTATCATTATCATTTCCTAATATAATACCATCTCTTACAATATCATTTTCCTTATTAAAATTGATACCATTCATTTTATTATAATAATCCTTACAAATTTCATTTATCTCATTTATTTTATTTTCACATTCCTGTTCTAATAAATTTAATTCGGTTCCTTTTTCTTTTTCTAAAATAATCCAATCCAAATTACCATTTATTATTTCTAATAATTTATCCAAATAAATTTTTTTAAGTTGAAAAACACCATCATCAATCATTATTTTAATAGTATAACATAAAGTTTCTAATTCATCAGATTTATTTTTTATATTTTCAGAAATTTCATCAGATTTAAAAATATTAATAGATTTTTTATTATATTCTTCAAATATATTATTACATATATCATTTATTTCATCTATTTTACCTTTATATTCATTTTTTGATATTTTTTCATGAACATGCATCCATAATAATGTATCATCTATAAAATCTCTTATTTTTATTTTATCTTCATGTGACATAATTAAATAATCACTTGATAAAATATTAAATACTGAATATGATAATTCCATTAAATTTTTTCTTAATTCTTTAATTTCATTTCTATCATTCTCTTCCATTTCAGAAATACCCATCTCTTCATTTTCAATTTGTTCAAATATTTTTTCCTCTTCTAATTCATCAATATCATTTCCATATATTGATGTTGAATTTTTTATAGTATTAATATCTGTTTTTTCCTCTACATTGTCATCATTTTTACCTAATTTCCCTTTCAATATTAAAACCCCATATCTCTTTTTTAATTTATCTAATGCTTCTTGTAATTCTTCTTCTTTTCTTTCATAATATTTTTTTTCTTTTAACCATTCTAATACTTTAGTTATATCTTGTTTCACTAATTTTTTATCATCTTCATTTAATTTAAAATTTTCATTATCAATATTAGTTAAAACATTATGACATAAATCATCAAGTTCATAATGCATCCATTTTCTTACTTTCATCATTTCGTCTTGTGCTTCTAATTCTTTTGCATCTTCTATTAAAATTCTTATTTGTTCATTTGTTAATCTTCCTTTATTACTTTGTATTATAATTGAATTTTTTATTTCTCTTTTCTCTTTAGAAATCTCTATTTCATTATCTTTCAAATAATCATCAGATTCAATTCCCTTTTTTAAAAATATTTTATCTTTTTCTTTTTTATCCTTGTAATTATTTTCTTCATTTGATTGATCCATTAATTCAGCTGTAACAGTTGTTATTCCATTATTATCAATATTAAATATAACATTAATTTCTGGTACTCCTCTTGGTTCTGGTGGAATTCCATTTAATATAAATTCTCCAACAAACATATTATCACTTGTCATTGATCTTTCTCCTTCATATACTTTAATTATTACACTCGTTTGATTATCATCTTCTGTAGTATATAATCTGTCTGTTTCATATGGAATAATTGTTCCTCTTGGTACTAATATATCCATTATCCCCTGATTTGTTTCTACACCAATTGATAATGGTGTTATATCTAATAATGTAACAGATGATGAAAAGGGATCATCAGAATGTGATAATAAATAACCCTGTATTGCAGCACCAGCAACTATAGCTTGTTCTGGATTTATTGAACAATTTGGTTTTCTTCTAAATTTCATTTCTATTCTATTTAATATTGCTGGCATTCTTGACATACCACCTACAACTATAACATCATCAATATCTTTTTCTCTTATTTCAAGTTCATCTAATACCTCTTCTATTGGATTTAAAGATAATAATAATAAATCTGCACAAATAATTTCTAATTCTGATCTAGATATTGGAATACATAAATTCTTTCCCTGATAAAAATCTTTTACTGCTATATATGTACTATTTGATGTTGATAAAATTTTTTTTGCATCTTCACATCTTAATTTTAACATTTGCAATGATAATGTAGGTAGATCTGGCATATTTGTAATATTATGTTTCCTTTTAAATTTAGTAATACAATATCTAACTAAACTATTATCAAAATCAGCTCCTCCTAATCTTGTGTTACCAGCAACACATGTTACACAAAATTGTTGATCTTCTACTTCTAATACTGAAACATCAAGTGTACCACCTCCAAAATCATATACTAATATTCTAATTGCACTATCATCCCCTTCCTTTTTTTTATTTAAAGATTTATTCATTAAGCCATATGCAAGTGCTGCTGCTGTAGGTTCATGAATCATTCTAACACATTCTAAACCAGCTATTGATGCTGCATCTTTTGTAGCCTGTCTTTGTGCCTCTGTAAAAGTAGCAGGAACAGTTATTACAACCTTTGTAATTTTTTTTTTTAAATAATTCATTGCCATTATTTTTAATTTTGTTAATACACTAGCAGATATTTCTTCAGGTGTAAATTTTTTATTATCTCTTACATCAGATACTAAAATTACACCGTCCTTTCCATCATTTTCTATTTTATAACTTAAATAATTTAAATTTTTTTGTACCTCGGAATCTGAATAATTTCTTCCTATCAATCTTTTTACTTCATAAAATACATTATTAGGATTAAGTTCTTGTTGCCTTTTTGCATCATTTCCTATATATCTTTGAATATTTGTATATCCGACATAACTTGGTATAGCTGTATTACCATATTCATCAGGTATTAAAAAAAATCTATTATTTCTCCAAATACCAATACTACTTTTTGTAGTTCCTAAATCTATACCTAATATTTCATCATCAATATATATATCATTATCTTCTTTATTACCAGAAATATTTTTTTTAGAATAATTATATTCTTTTAATTTATCAATATTATCATTATTATCTAATAATACTGAATTTTTTTCTATTTTTTGTTTCATAAATTCAAATGCAAAATCATCATTATCATTAATATTGTTCATATCTTATTTGTTATTATATAAATAAATAAGTTTTATTTTAAAATAATATTAACGCATTAGTTAATTTGATATTTAAATAATTAAATTTAAATTAACTATTTTATTTTTTTTTCTTTTTATATTTATCTATTTCATCCTTAGATACTTGCCCTACTAAAATTTCCTTTTTTTCATTATTTTTTGATGAACTTACAATCATTTTTAATCCTTGTTTTGGTTTTTCATCATTATCATTTTTATCTTTTATCATCTTTTTATTTGATTTTGGTTTTTCATCACTATTATTTTTATCTTTTATCATCTTTTTATTTGATTTTTCGTTTCTTCTCTCTTTATTATCAGATTCTGATTCAGAAGAACTTTCTTGCATTTGTTTTTCTACTTCTCTCATTATCTGTTTATATTTTGAATCTCCTAATTGATCTCTTAATTGATCTTCAATTTTTTCTACTTTTGATTTTCTTTTTGTTTCCATTTCAATCTCAATATTTTGTAATTGTTTGTTTAATTCCTTCTTTTGTTCATCATTTAAAATATCTTCATCAATTAAAGAATCAATTAAATCATCTAATTGTTTATTATTTTTTTCAAGTTTCTTTTGTTCAGATTTATAATAATCTTTTAATCCTTCAAAATCTTTTGGATCATATTTTAATCTATATTTATATTTATTGACATATTTAAATTGCTGTTTATGTTTATTTTTTTCTGATGCAGAATAGATAACCTTTAAATTATTATTATGTATTTCTAATAATGCCATTAAATCATCATATTCTTTTTCTAACATAACTTCACTCTTATCAGCATTTGTTACTTTATGTACTATAAAATCATCTTTATTTTTATATTTTTTTTTATTTGCATCTTTTAAATTTTTTAATATATTTTTATAAGGATCGTTTGTACGACTATTCCACCATTCTTTTAATATTTTTGGCATCCCTTGCATTATAATCTCATAATCAATAAATTCATTATCCCCCTTATTTTTAATTATTTTTTTTTGTATTTGTAATTTTTTATTTTCCTTTTTATCTGGTAATTTAGGAAATTGATCAGTAATAACATTATATTTTTGACTTAATTCTATTAATTCATCTTTAGATAATTTTTCTATTTTCATAGGATTAATTATATATTCTGTTAATTCTTTTTTATCCATACCTAAATCATTTATATCCTTTGCTGTTTTTAATTTATTTAATTTAGCTACATTTATTCTATCATAAAATTTAGGATCTCTAACTGATCCCATAAATACAGGATTATTTGATAACATAGCATTATTTTGAAAAGGTGTATTATTTTTCATTTTATCATTATATTGATTAAGCAAGTTATTATTTGTTCTTCCTTGATAACCATATACATTATTACCCCCGTTATATCTATTCATCTATATATATCATTAATTGTATAATAATTTATTTAATTTTTTCGCACTATTTAATATATATAAATATTACAAATGTTATCAAAATATTCAAACAAAATATTACAATATATTAATAATACAAACTATATTGATTACTTAAATTCTATTTCTGATCTAAAATCATGTAATCTTAAAAGTATACCCTTTTTTAATAATCTTTATAATTCACAAAATAAATCAAAAATAAAAATAGAATCTAAAAGTAAAGAGGTGTTTTTACCACTATTACATAAAAAAGAGAATTTTCCTTTAATATTTCTACTTTTTAAAAAATTATATGAATTAAAATTATTTGATACTATTGATAAAACATTACCAGATATTACAATATTCTCTAATTTTATACATTGGTACAGAAAAAATCAACATTCAATAAATTATGATAATATTAAATCGATAATAAAAAAATCAAAAAATGATGATCTATTAAATATATATGATATTTTATTTAATTTAAAATCTTCAAACATTAGAAAAAATATACATGATTTGTTATATGAAAATTCATTTGTAGGTCTTGATGTTCAACATCATTATGAAACTTCAGAATTATATTTTATAGAAGTAAAATGTGATAATATAATTCTTTATTTGTATTATACTAACGAACATAAAAAAAATATTGATAATATTATAAATAATATATTTGAAATAAATCAACTTCTTATAAACTTTATAAAAAAATATAAAAATATAAATGAAAATATATGTTATCTCACAATATTTTTAGGAATCCAAAAAAAATACTTTCCTTTTAATAAAGATGATAAATTTTTAGCACCTGATAATATTAATTCAGGTTCTACTTATGTTGGAAGATCAGTTTCTATTTGGAGATCAGAAGAATTATTAAAAGTTTTAACACATGAATTAATACATTTTTACGGTTTAGATTTTTATTTTACTGATAAATATTATTCTGATATTGAATCTTTTATTTTATCTAAATTTAATATAACAGGATTTGATAGAAATAATGAATCATATACTGAAACATTAGCTATATTAATACATACTATGTTTATAAGTTCTAAAACTGGAATAGATTATAAAAAATTATTATCTTATGAAATAGTTTTTCTTTTATTACAAACTAAAAAAATTCTATTATATTATTCAAATAAAGCTGATTTTTCTGATATACTTACAGGAAAAATACATTTTATTCATAATACTTCTGTAATATCATATTTTATAATAAAAACATTATTAATGTTAAATATATGTTCTTTTACAGAATTTATTGATAATAATGGGTTAATGTGTAAAAATACAAATATAATAAAATATAAAAAAGTAATTGAAGATGTATTTAATAATTCACATAGTCTAATAGAAAATATAAATAAATTTTGGACAGAATTTATATTACCTGAAGATAAATTTATTTCTAAAACTCTTAGAATGTCAGCTATTGAATTAAATTTTAAAAATTAAATATTTTTCTATTTTGTTATTTATTTTTTCATTTCAATATTTCTAAACCAAAAATAGGTTGATTAAAAAATAGGAATTTTTAATCAAAAAAAATTGATACTTAAAACTATTAATATAAGAACATAAATATAGAATTACTAATAATACTTAACAACTAATGAACGTAGAAGGAAAGACATACATGTTTTATGATAAATTTTGTGGGGATCATGGTCTTAAAAATCCATTAACAAAAAACATTACTATTGAAGAATTATTTAATAATGGTACATATATTGAAGGAAAAAAAGTAATAACTGAATTTAATAAATTTGGAGGGATATCGCAAATTCAGGAAGATATTGATGAAAAATTATATAATTTTTATTTTTTTACATTAAAAGTTCAAACATCAGAAGCGAAAGTTACAATTGTATCTGTAAATAATGAACTTCTAGAAAAACATGTTAAAAATAATAGCATTCAAAATGAAAAATTTTTAATAGATTTATGTACATATCATAATAATTATAATAAAAAAGATACTCAAAATTTAACTATACAACAAAGAGTAAAATTATCTGTTGATGAAATAGTTAAAATTTCTACTCAGCCGAATTCTGATGTTACTGATCAAATGGTTGAAGATCCTAAATTTGCTAAACATAAAATGTATAATTATCAAAAACGAACAGTAAAATGGATGTTAGATAAAGAATTAAATAATATAAATATACCATATTCTTTTAATGATGAAATTATTATTGGAAATGTTGTATATGATGCATTAACAAAAAAATTTATGCTTTGTGAAGATAAAAAAAAATTATTATTTAAAGGTGGTGCTCTTATAGATGAAGTTGGTTTGGGTAAAACATATCAAATGTTAGCCCTTTCAATGTTAAATCCTGCAAAAAATATTTCATATTATCAAGATGATATTAATATGATTTGTAGTAGAGCTACTTTAATATTATGTCCAAATCAATTATGTGGTCAATGGATAAGAGAGGTAGAAAAAATGATTGATACTAAATATAAAATAGTAGTAATACCAATGTTAACAAAAAATCATCATGATAAATTTACATATTTAGATCTATTAGATGCTGATTTCGTTGTTGTATCTTATAATTTTTTAGGAAATAATTGTTATACAGGAAAATGGTTAAATAAAGTATCATCAAGTAAATCATATTGTAAATCTGCTGATTTTAATATTGAAAGTGTTGATAATGTTTTAAAATCTCTTTCAAAAGAATATAAAGATGATCCTGTAAAATTATTTGAATCAAATCCTATATTAAATATTATAAATTGGCATAGAATTATTGTTGATGAATTTCATGAAATTTATACTGTTAAAGATAAATACAATCATGTAGCAAATTTATTAAGATTTTTTTCAGCTAAATATAAATGGTGTGTATCAGGTACTCCTTTTGATAAAGGACCTGATAGTTTAGTAAAAATGATTAATTATACAACAAATTATACATTAACATCAGCTTCTTCTGAAAAAGTATTAATTAATGATGAAATAAAAAATTATATGATAAAAAATTTCTTTAGAAGGAATACAAAAAAAAGTGTTACTGATGAATATAAATTAGATCCTCTAAAAGAAAATATAGTATTATTAAAATTTACTCAAACAGAACGTATGATGTATAATGCATATTTAGCAAATCCTACAATGGATAAATTTTCAGTATTAATGAGACAATTATGTTGTCATCCAAAAATAGCTGATGAAATAAAAGATGCACTATCTAATTGTAAAACATTAGAAGATATGGAAAAATCAATGGTTAAATATTATGAAAAAGCTTATTTAGAATCTGAAACTGGTGTAAAATTAGCAGAATATAGAATTAAAAAAACAGAAAGAAAAATAACAGTTGCAGAATATAAAAGACAAAGAAGATTTCTGAAACAAACAGGAAAATATAAAGTATATATTGAATTTCCTCCACAAATTAAAAATCCTAAATTTGATGATATGTTTGATAATGAAAATGCTAATGAAAATGATGATGGTGAAAAAAATGATTCATCAACAGATAGTGATGATGAAAAAGAATTAATAATTATTAATGAAGATAATCAAAAAATGATTATTAATAAAATTAAAAAGAAATTAGATGAAAATCCCTCTAATTTTATTAATGATTTACATATTACTTTACAAAATTGGCAAACAAAATTAGTAGAAGCAAAAAAAATATATGAAGGCAAGAAAACAACATATAACTTTTTTGCAAATGTTTTAACAAAACTTAAAAAAACTGGTGAGAAAAAAGAGGGGGATGATGAAGAAGAAGATGAGGATGCAGAAGTTTGTGGTATTTGTCTTGGTAATATTACAGGAAATGATGTTGGTGTTACAAAATGTGGTCATATTTTCTGTTATCAATGTCTAAAAGCTACTATTATTAAATCAGCAAAATGTCCATCATGTTTGGGTCACATAAAAGAAAATGAAATATTTATGATATCATATGAAAAACCTGTAACCGGTGTACAAACAAAAGATATTAAAGATAAATTAAGTTTAATTAATGAAGTAGGTACAAAATTAGCAAATATGATATTCTATATCAGAAGTATTAAAGAAAAATGTATTGTATTCTCTCAATGGGATGATTTACTTAAAAAAGTAGGTGATGTTTTAGATACTTATGGTATTAAAAATGTATTTTGTAGAGGTAATGTTTGGACAAGAGATAAAGCTATCAGAGAATTCTCTTCTAAAGATGAAATTAGAGTTATTATGTTATCATCTGAAAGTGCTGCATCAGGAACTAACTTAACTGCTGCATCAACCGTAATCCTACTCGATCCTGTATATGGTAGTTATGAATATAGAAGAAATACAGAATGGCAGGCTATTGGTAGAGCATATAGAATGGGCCAACAAAAACCTGTAACAGTTGCTAGATTTATAATTAAAGATACAGTAGAAGAAGAAATATATAATATGAATAAGGATGAAGATAAGAAATTTAATGAAAATATCAAAATTTTTGAATTAAATGATGATAAAATTACTCTAGAAAAAGATCAAATTGAAAATATGGCAAAACATGCAGAAGAAGCACTCAAAAAGAAAACTCAAAAATCTAAAAAGACAGATAAAAAAATAGAATTACCAAAGGATTTAAAAAATGCACCAATTGTTGTAAATAATAATGTTATTAATGATATATGGGAGGCTGACTGGGATTCTGAAAATGATGATTCTGATTAAATTTTTATTTTTATTGGTATATTATTATCTTTTATATATAATTTATTAAAATGATCATATAAAATATTGCCATCATTTAATGTTTTATTTATTTTATGAATATTTATTTCATCAACTTTGTACATAGGTGGTTTATAGTAAATTAAATAACAATTATCAGGATATTTAATTGTTTTTATTTCACATTCAATTCTCTTATCTATTTGATAATTTATTAAAGATACAAGATATTCAAATAAATTTGTTCCCATATCTATTCCATTATCATTAAAATTATCTAAATCTCCTGTACATAATGCTATATGTATTATATTTTGCAAATTATTATTTTCATCTTTAAATACTAATATATGAGGATGTACATAATCAATTCCAGAATCACTATAATATTTACCATTTATTTTTTTAGGTGAAAATAATCCCCAATATGCACACGATGCTAATATATATTCTTTTATTTTATCATTTGTTCCATTTATTAATTCTGTTTTATTATCACTTATATTATATACAATACATTCCATTTTTTCAAGAAGAATTTTATGTTCAGCTTCATCTATTTTTGATATACTGTCTAATAATTCATCACCTGATGATTGATTAAATAACCCATATTTTTTTACACTTGTTAAAATCCAATATATATTAAATATTATTTGAAATATATATCCTATTATTGGAATATTTATTAAAATCTTTTCAAGATTTTCCATTCTTTTTGTATATGTTGATTTTCTTAATTTATCCGGAGTTAATGTTGTGAAAAATGTTTCTAATTTATTAAATTCTTCATGTAAACAAAAATATGCTACAAGTGCACCAAATGATGAACAATATATTTTATTTATCGAATGTATTCCCTTCTCTCTTATTAAATTTCTTAAAAATGTCAATTGATATGCACATTTAGTTCCTCCTCCTGATAAATATATATTGTATTTATTAGTCATTAATATATTTTTATAGTATTATTATTTTATATGAATCATTTATTTATTCAATATTTTTATTACTTAAAGATTCATTATATAATATTATATTATTATAAATAGATGGATTTGAATAGAATTGTATCAATTTTAAATGGAAATGATCAAATATCTTTAAGAATGATAGATTTAATTTTATATAAATATAAAAATAATGATTCTGTTTTTTATAATTTAAAATTAAGTTATCTAAATAGATTAAAATTATTAAAAAAATCTGGGTTTTCTATTTTTAGAACTGGAAATGAAAAAATAATTTATACAGATATTAATATATCTTTTGAAACAACACCTGGTCAATTAAATTTTTTTAAATGGTTGTTTGAATCGGGTTTAATTAACTATATTGATAATAATATAGGGACTATTAAATTACAATTATTTTAAATTATAATTATTTTATTTAAGAAGATACTTAAACAAAATTAACTATATATTAATTATAAAACGCAATTATGTCTTCTGATGATAGTGATGATAATTTAACAAATTCAAGTTATGAAACAGAAAACGAAGAGATAAAAAAAGGGGATATTTCTAAATATGATTTTGATATGAATTCATTCTTTAAATCAAAAAAAGAATTAATGTTTTATAAAATGATAAATAATTTCTTTAAACAATGTAAAAAAGAAGATATAGAAAAAATGGTAACAATAATAACAAAAAGTGAACCTATATCACTTAGACTTTTAGATTGGTTTATAACAAAATATTCTAAAAAAACTATAGGTATTGAAATAGGAGGTGAAAAACAAACATTTGATGTTCATATTAGTTATAAGGCTCAATTAAGATCATTTAAAAAAAGACAATTTGATCCATTTAAAAGAGCAGAACCTAGGAAATTTAATTATTATTATGATAAAAATGATAAAGAAAAAAAAGTAACAACAACTCTAGCCCAATTAAACTTTTTTAAATGGGCTATAACAAATGGAATATTACTTTATGTTGAAAAAAATTTAGCACAAATAAATAAAGAAATGAGTAATTCAAATGAAGATAAAAAGAAAAAGGATAAGAAAGATAAAAAGAAATTAAAAGATAAAAATGTAGTTAAACTTTCTGCTACAAAAACTATTGATGTAAAAAATGATCAAGTAGAACTTATAATATCATTTGATTAATTTTTTATTAATAGTTATTTTATATTTAATAAATATTGCTTTTATTAAAGATATTTAATGTTATAATTTTCATTGGATATAATTAAAGTTTATTATAATTTTTATTAGAGATATTTAATGTTATTATTTTCATTGGATATAATTAAAGTTTATTATAATTTTTATTAAGTGCTGTTTAATAGAAGCTTATTACTTTTTATTGAGAAAAAAGTAATATAATTTAATAAATTGGTAATTTTTATAAATGTAATAATATATATAATTTAATAAACTAATATTTTACATATATTACTTTTAATAATAGTAATTTATATTATAATTTATAAT
>Ga0114963_10001559_pt1 | contig 15810 bp, 20 predicted proteins | sample C_131016_EF_Meta_FD_87019 | JGI IMG/M metagenome (GOLD analysis project Ga0114963, IMG submission 87019) | Freshwater microbial communities from Lake Croche, Canada to study carbon cycling - C_131016_EF_MetaG | ecosystem: Environmental > Aquatic > Freshwater > Lake | place: Lake Croche, Canada...
CCTGAACTGGAGTCATCCTGGGGTCTAGCGGCTCTAAGATCTGAGCACTGTTTTCAAAGGTGGGACACAGTTTGGGTAGGCTATAGTCAAATGGTCTTTCCAATTTCTCATCACGTTCTCGCCAATTTCTCGCCAATTTCTCATCAATTCTTCGCCAATTCCACCACACATTTTCCACTGTGTTCTCCACTGTTCTTTCACTGTATGTGTGAGGTTTTCTACCGCTTGAGTGTCGCGCTTCGCGTGATTCACACGCACACGTACAGCGGGGTTTTTGGCTATACAGCGGGGTTTTTGGCTATCAAGGCTCTTGCTCTTGTCACAGCGTCACAGTATAATCATTGTTATGCGTGTGATCACACAGTGAGTAGCCAGAGCTTGCCCGTTCCAGCACTTATACACTGTGTGCGTGTGCGTGTGCGTGTATGTGTGTGTAACTCACCAAAGAAAGGGATTGTATGATGAGTATTCTAGTCATGTCTGTGATCTTATTACTTGAGTATGGGGTTAAACTATGAACCAACGAATTCAAGAACTTGCTCTACAGGCTCAAAAAGTCGTTGGATACACTGATGGCGGATATACAGAAATCAAAGCATTGGACCAGGAAAAGTTTGCTGAGTTGATTGTGCGAGAATGTGAAAAGGTTGCTAAAGATGGCCCATGGTATTATGATACCCCGTCACTACGCAGTGGATGGCAAAACCCTATCAATCATGTGTGTAATGTAATGAAAAAACATTTCGGAGTTGAAGAATGAACAACCAAATTCGACTACTTGCTGAACAGGCTGGGTTTCATTATATCAAAGACGAAGGTATTGGTTGGGCAGGCAATTATAATGCCAGTCTACCGAAGTTCGCCGAGTTGATTGTTAGGGAATGTGCCAATATTGCTGATATTGCAGAACCATTCCTTGCTTCGGATCTGATTAAACAACAATTTGGAGTTAAAGAATGAACGAACGAATCAAAGAACTCGCCCTAGAGGCTAAACTTGGTCCAGCACTACTGCTATATCACTACTGGGGTAAGATTGATGCCCTGACAGACTCGGAACAAGAAGATTTAGAGAAAATTGAAAAGTTCGCCCAGTTGATTGTGCGAGAATGTATGCAAGCTTGTATTAATATGGGCAATGAATATGAAATAAAATCTGCTGGTCAGTATCAAGCAGAACTGTTCGCTTTTGCGATTAAACAACATTTTGGAGTTGAAGAACCTAAGGGATGGATCTGCCCTAAGTGCGGTGCGGATAGAACCAAGATTGCTTGTCCTTTAGGTTTTGGAGCCACAGTTGATGGTCGTTGTCCTATGACAGTGGAGGCACAATGAACAAACGAATTAGAGAACTTGCTGATGAGGCATATACTGAAGTCATGCACGAGCGTGGTGGCACATACATGGCGTTTGATAAAGCTAAGTTCGCCCAGTTGATTGTGCGGGAATGTGCCCGTGTTATTGATCGCGGCAATGGAGAATTGTCTACCATAGCCGAAACTGCTTGGTGTAATGGTTGTAGAGATGACATATTAAAACATTTCGGAGTTGAAGAATGATCAGCAATCGTTTAATTGACGATAAAATATCGTTGAAAGACTTGCTTGCACTAGCAGTTTGCCGAGGTGTAATGGCTGGGCGTGGACAAATAGATTATACTAGTCGAGGTGCTTGGCATATCGCCGAAGATATCTTAAATGAGACAGAAGAAATCTTGCAACACCGCGACCGTGTACTTGGTATCAAACAGATGACCAGTGAGATTGCAGAACATTTCGGAGTTGAAGAATGAACGAAGGTGAACAAGCAGGACGCCGGGCTCAGGTGATGCTCCACATGGTGTTGTTTGCTGTATGGTTCAATGTTGCTTGCATTGTGGCCTGGATTTACAAGGAGTGGTTTTTATGAACAAACGAATTCGAGAACTGATAGACAAGGCTACGACCATTGAGGAACACGGTTGGGGGGCGAGTTATGAAAATTTTGACAAAGCAAAGTTCGCCCAGTTGATTGTGGCGGAATGTTTAGGCATTGTAGACGATGCTGAACGAGGTGGTAGTAATGATATTTGGGACAATGCTGTGAAGTTCATTAGACGAGATTTACAAGAACATTTCGGAGTTGAAGAATGACCATTGGAGATTTAGAACATATCTTTCAAAATCAAATTGCAGAGGGTACTGAGAAATTGTACTTTATGCTCAAAGACGGTGATTGTATGCCCGTGATTGAGCGACACCCTGCCGATGATTTGGAGGGCTTGTTACCCATGTTAAGCAGTTTTGAATACGCTGGCTCAGGTGCTGGCATGCCGAGGTTTACCAAATGAAACTGTCAGCTGACGGAGTACAAGGACATTTATTGCACACAGGTGATGGTCGCTATGTGTTCAGAGTCTATGCAGACCGCTTTGAGTTTACTGATTATGACCTGCTACACAGTGATTTGTGTGTCACAATCACAGACCGGGATGCTACATTTTATTCGGACGATTCTGGTAACAGATTAGATCACAGTCCCGCAACACTGGGAGTTAGGGAATGACACCGTGTAAATATCAAGAACTTGAAGCCGCACTTGAAGACCTGTACCAAGGTCGCCTAGTCGTCGTGCCCCATGACATTGACCATGCCTACAACATGCTCAAGATAGCAGGGGCCTATATTCAAGATCATAGAAATCGTGTGATTCACACGTTGCAAACAGATTTGACCGCGACAGCATGATCAATTTGCCCTGAGCATTGGGTGGGTGTGACTGCAATATTATGCCCAGCACTGGTCTAGGTATAAATATTGGCATCATGACCACTCAACTGATTCAAACGGGCGTGCAGTTCCCAGACAACACCATACAGACCACAGCCACTTAAATCACCATGCCCTCTACTCAGCTGTTGCCCATTTATCCCAAACCCTTGTCTTTAAGAGACATTGCCTTGGCCTTCACCACGCCCACGGTCACTCTCACAGGCCAGTTCACGTATCTATCTTACGGTCCCTATGGCGGCTATTACTACTACTTGAGTTGGGGTGGTACTGGCGGATCAGTATCACCCAATCCGCCACCTAATCTATTCACAGTGTACTCACCCAACAGCATCTATGCGTTCATGTGGAAGGAAATGACCACTTTTGAAGCAAGTGCCTTGATCAGTTGGGACGTTGCCAACAAACGAGCCATTATCGCCAGTACATCAAACCTATGGTACAACAACACCAAATATTATGATGTTCAAATATTTGTGGTCAGTTCGCCAACGGGTAATTATCCAAGTTTTCCCACTCGCAGCCTACAGGATTTTTACACCACGAACCAGAGCTACACAGCCAATCCCTTTGGCGGAGCTACTGTGAATCTGCCCAGTTCAGGTGCCATCTCGGTAAGCAATTTTCACAATCTCACACTGAACACTCCCTCAGAAACTACCACCATCAGCGCCATTGGCAATATGAACGCCAGTTTAAGCAAACCCAAAGGCACTTGGTATCTCTTGGTGAGAGCATTTGGAGCAGGTGGCGGCGCAGGTCAAAATGGCGGTGGCGGTGGCGGCAAAGGAGGTTGTGGAGCCAGCATCTTGATCAAATTTGCTGTCACACTCCAAGGTAACGGCGGTTTTAGAATCAGCGGCTCTACCGGTGGCGGCATAGGCGACTCCGTAGGCAATGCCTACAACACCGGTCCACCCAACAGCTTGGGTGGCAAAGGTGGCAGAGCAGGCGCCTACGGTGGTGGTGCTGGCGGCGCTGGCGGCGGCGCAGCACGAGTGGAGTTTTGGTGTTGCACTGTGGGCCCAACCAAGGCCGATTTGGATGCCAATAACAGCAATGCATACAAGGGTCTACTGCTGTTGGTGGGTGGTGGTGGTGGTGGTGGCAGCGGCACAGCTTTTACCGCCAATTATGCGTGTTTGAAAGGCAATACCAAACTGAGTGGAGGTCTGACCAGCAGTTACAACAGTCTTTTGTATACTAATACTATCTGCTGCACCGCCATTTGTGCCATGAACTTTGGGTTTAGATGTATAGGCAACAACGTGGCCAATCCTCAAGCTGCGGTGCACCTGTGCGGCATGCAGGGACAGGGCGGTGATCCCACCCCATATGCAGCTGTAGGCAGTGCCAACAACACCATGAACAATTTTTACCCCTTGGGCAACTCTAGATACGGAGCCACAATTAGCGGCGTATTGCAACCACAAAAGGAGTTTCAAGGCTTTAAGGGCGCCTATGGTGGTGGTGGTGGTGGTGGTGGTGGCGCTGGAGTGCCTGGAGGTATATTTGGTTATGGATACAGTTTTGGAAACTTGTCAGGCACACGCTTGCCATATGGCAATGTCCATGCCACCAATCAAGGCTGGCTAATTATCTTGCTGGTAGTATGTGGTTGGGCTATTGGCTATTACTGGTATCCGCCGTGGTTTGGTGGCGGTCACGGTGGCGGTCAAGGTCTGACCTATTACAATTACTCCTACATGAAAAATAGCAACTTCACCTACGATGCCAGTTATGCCAACGGTGCCGGCGGTACTGGTGGTGTTTACGGCGGTGCTGCTGCGGGCAACGGCGGCGGATACGTAAAGGTCACCAATGATCCAAATTGCAATACCTATCCAGGATGAATGGTAAATAGTGTCATGAACCCCTATAAAATTACCATACACAATTTGCGAGTCAATAGTGTGCTCTATCCCAACAAGCCCAACTATGTGATTGAAGTGTTGACCACTATATCAACAGAAAAAAATGGAGTTGAGGTGGCTGTGGGACACTATTTTGATTTGACCCAACAGCCTGCTGCAGAATCGTTTGTTGATTTTGATCAATTGAATGAACAACAGGTCATGAGTTGGATCACAAGTCCAGGTCTTGCAAATCAGCTGCAAGATGCCTATGACAAACTGAATGAAATACACGTGCCAGATCCTGACCCTTTCATCACTAGAGAAGTGCCTTGGCAGGTGTCAAACACCAGCACCATTGCGGAACTGCAAACAACATCAACATCAACACCTGAAGCCTTGGATCTAGTGACTGTTTTGGGTCTAGCAACTGAGGAAAAGGTCAAAGTTCTAATTGCGGAAGCTTTGAACAACAAAAGTTGAATCAAGGAGAGCTGTGAGCCCAAGCAGTGATCACAGCAGTAGAGGTGTCTCGGTCTATGGTCATGTGACCCTCGCAGCTCACGTTCCAGTCGTCACCGCCCACACCGTTGCCAGTCACACTGTCTTGTACCATCAGGCCTTCAATTCTAAAGTGTTTGAATAGGTATTCTTGACCGTTTTCAAACACACGCCAAACATGTTCTGCGGTGCCTCTGCCCGGCTGTCCTCGACTTTTATTGAATCTAATGTGATATTGATTCATGGTGTGGCATTATATCACAGTCACGTTCTGTGTGGCAGTGTTGGCTGCAATTTGCTCTTGAGTCGCAGGAGTCACTGTGAGGGTCATGTGTAATAGTACCATGGGCGTGTCACCGCCGTGCCTACTGATGCTGTGGGGTACCCAACTGGGTGCCAAAAACAAATCTCCAGCTTTGGGCTCAAAATTTATGGAAGTACTGGCTTCTGTGGCCACGAATATGTTGGCTTCTGGCAGTGCGATTTGACGTTTGGCTGGTCTTGGATCGTGAAACACCAATCTTCCTGAATTTTCAGGAGTTTCCAAAAAGTAAAAACCCACCATTTGGCTGCCGTAAGCATGCACATGCTCGTCGTGACCCGAATGCTTGTTGTGTTGTTGAAACCATGCTTCTTGAAACTGCACAGAAAAATATTTCATGTCATAGCCTTCACTTTGCAGTGCATTCCAGCTGGTATAGCCCACAAACTCAAAAAACTCCCCCATGTTTTTTTCAGATAGGGCGCCTTCACTTTGTCTAACAGGATAAATTGGATGCAGCTCAGGATATTTTTGCTCATGATCACTCAACATTTGTTGGCTGATTGTTTGCAGCTGCGGCAAAAAATTGGCTTGCTGAATGTGATATATGGGAGTGGCAAAATATCCAACTTTCTGCACTTGGGGCTGTGTTTCATTGGTGGCAACATCTGCAGTATCACTGCTGTCTCCTACCACTGTGACTGACGGGGTGATATGTTCAACTTGTGTTTCGAGACTGTTTGAAGTTTTTTTGATTTTTTTCATAAGGTTTGATGTTTATCCTGTAGCAAATATTTTATGTGCAGCTCTGCTGTCTTCAGGAGCAGCCAAAATGGTCCATGTCATGCCCAAGACAGGAGTGAGATGAATGTGACTGCGGGGTATCCAGTACTTGTGTTCAATGTTCAATTGCAATTGATCCGCCATGCAGGCAATGCAACTGTCCACGCAGATCAAAGCTTCAGCACCTTCCAGCAAGGTGCACCAGTCAAACACACTGTCAGTGACACCTGCTGTGATATTGATCATCTGCCATTCTGATGGCAGATGTGTGAGATCTGGCTCAGCTGCAAAGTCACTGCCTTCCAAGTGTGTGACATAGTAGGGTTGATTGGGTTTGACCAAACGATCCTTCAAGGCCTTTTCACGCTCAAGATTTCTTGTGACACAGGAGTTCAACTGCCATTTTTGCAGAAAGGGCACTTCGGCTCTTGTGTATTTGTATTCATCAAAGTGTTGCAGTTGGAACCACGGTGCTTGAGAAAATTCAGGTTTGGTGGTCAAGGCCTGATAGAGGCAGATGATTTCATCACACTTGAAGTTTTTCAATCTCTTCATGGGCTCTTCATAAAAGAAAGCACCCTGCGCATCGTTGGGAATGGGTATCCATTTGACCCAAGGTGCATGATCTTGAAAATTTTTCACAAACTGTTCGCATATGGGCCAATAAATGTCGTAGCCCATGTCAGCATAATGTTTGGCTATGGGCAAGGCAATGATGATGTCACCAATGCCTCGGCTCTGTATCAAGCCCAATTTATTTTTTTTGCTATCCATGATTAATATTAATATCTAAAGAGGTTTTTGTCAACTGAAATATCTCACTTTGACAGGATCAAATCCAAAACATTCGTTTCTAGCCAGTGGCAAATCAGTTCTATGTTCACAGCACACATTCACACCTAGACCAATGGCCAAAGCAAGGGCCATGCTTTGATTGCCAATGAAAATTTCGCTGCCTGCAATCACTTCAGCCAATTCCAACATGTTGTTGGTCTCATGATAGGGTATGTTCCAATTGACAGATTTTTTAAATGCTTCATACTCCTGTGGTAGACCCACAAACATGGCCTTGTGTTCCATGCCCATTTTTTGCCATTGTAGCCAAAGATCAGGCAATTGATTTGGTTGCCATCTAGCAGTTCTGTTGATCACAACAGGTCTATCCTTGATCACAGTGGCCTGTTTGACAGTGATCCACGGTGTATTGCGTATTTGGTCCATGATCATTTGATCTTGAACATTGAAGGTTTTGCAATAGATGTCCACATAGTTGCCAGGATGTCCTACAAAAAGGCTTCTGAATCTATCCAAATTGTGAGTGACTTCAATTTTGGGCTCCAACAAGGCAAACTTGGTGATGTAGTTTTGATCCTGCATGAACAAGCGCATGAATTCAAAGTCCTGCTCGGTCATTCTTCCTTGATGAAATGGATTGGGTGCAGAACCATAGTAGTGTTGACCTATCCAATTGATTTGATTCAAATGGAGGTAGTATTCACCGCCGCCCAAATATTTGGTCAAAGCCAAACTGTAAATCAAATCTCCAAAAGCACCAGAATGTTTGAATCTATTCATGAGTTGTGTTTACCTATTAAGTGTGTATTTATTGCCTATAGACACTGGCTACAAAATTGTGAATAAATACCAAATGTCCTATACCAACCTTGTGGCACTAGCCAACACTGCCAACTCATTTCCTCTAGATGCTAATGTTTCTGATTTTGATCAAGATCATGACATCAATTTCACAGTCACAGTGCGCCGACCCAACAGTCCAAAGGATTTGGCTGATCAAATCATTGCCAAAAAAGCTGTGCCTATCAGTCGTGACGATTTCACTAGGATGTTTGCAGCTAGTCAAAGTGATTTGGATCAAGTGGCGGCGTTTGCCAGTTACCATGACATGACTGTGGTGTCCTCGCATGCAGACCGCGCCACAGTGAAAATAAAATCACGCATGTCTGTGGTCAATAGAGCGTTTGCCATTGACATCAAAAAAATCACAAAGGGTGACAAGGTGGATTTTGCTCATGAACAGCCAATCAGTGTGCCTGAGGAGCTGTTGGACATCATTGATCATGTGCAGGGGTTGAATTCCTTGATAAAAATCTCCAAACAGTTGAAATTTATATCGTCAGCTCCTGGAAATCAACAGATCACTTCTGATCTCACACCCTTAAGGGCGGCCAAAGCTTACAATTTCCCTCAAAATCTCCTAGGCCAAGGTCAGTGCGTTGGCATCATTTCTTATGGTGGCGGCTACAATGTCACTAATTTGGACAAAAGTTTCTTGGACGCAGGGGTAATCAACGCACCAAAAATTGTCAATGTGTTTGTGGATGGTGCTGTCAATCAAACTTATAGTCAAGCTAATCCAGATACGGACAACTATTCAGTGGAAAATGCCTTGGACATTTTTGTTGTGGGATGTGTTGTGCCCAAGGCTGTGGTGGCTGTGTACTTTCAAGGATCCAATGTGGCAGGTCTGCCAGAGACTGCCATTTACACAGACGTGTTGGATGCTGCCATTCATGACACTGTGAACAATCCCTCAGTGATCAATATCAGTTGGGCTTTTGTGGAAAATGATTTGTCAGATACCTTTGTGAGAGCTTATGAATATGTGTTGGCTCAAGCTGTGATATTAGGCATCACGGTGTGTGTTGCTTCTGGCGATTATGGATCCTCTACAGATATCGTTGGCAATTTTGGGGTTTTCTATCCCGCATCCAGTGCTTATGTTTTGGCAGTGGGCGGTACCTCACTCACACTGAATACAAACGGCACTGTGCTATCAGAAAATGCCTGGGCCCTGTCTGGGGGCGGCCTCAGTTTGTTGTTTGGTACTCCAGACTGGCAACAAGGACTGTACTATACTCTAGCAACTTTAGCTGGTGCTGATGATCCTTATTTGTTGAGTGACGGAGATCAACGAGGTGTGCCTGATGTTGCAGCACCAGCAGATCCTGACTTGGGCTACACGCTGTATTCCTACTATTATGATGCTGACAACGATGTATGGTATGACAGCATAAGATTGCAAGTTGGCGGCACCAGTGCCGCAGCGCCCCTGATAGCAGCCTTGGTAGCACAGTTGAATCAACATTTCAATCAATCCCTGGGATTTGTCAACCCCATATTCTACAGCAATGCCAACAGTTTCAATGACATAGATGATGGCACTATTAACAATCAATATGATCCTTTAACTATTTCCTTTTCAACAATTGGCTATCAAACCACAGCAGGATGGGATGCTGTGACTGGGTTGGGTAGTCCTCAAGGAACTGCACTGCTGACCAGTATTTCCATAATACCCACTGCTCCCAATTTGTCAGTCTCAACCAACCAAAATCAACCTGTGATCATCACGCCATTGTTGTCAACAGCTGTGATCAAAATTGCAATCACAACCAATCCACAGCATGGTGTGGCCACAGTGGATATCACAACCAAAAGCATCACCTATACACCCACAATGGATTATTTTGGAACAGATAATTTTCTCTATGTGGTCAGTACACCTTTCCATGAATCATCACCAGGTGTGATTTCAGTAAACATAGGCAGTCTTTTGCCAGTGGCCAACACTGTGACAACTGTGGTATTGGCCAACTCGGGAATCAATACCATCATACCCATTGTGACCAATTTTTATGATAGAATAAACATATATTCTTCAGTTGGCACTGCAGGCACAGTCACAGCCACCAACAAGCTGTTGTATTATACGCCTGCTGTGAATTATGTGGGCACTGACACATTTTTCTATTCAGCATCCAGCCCCACAGGTACTTCCAATCCAGCCCCTGTGTTTGTCACAGTGCCCAAACCCCCTGCACCCATTGCCTACGACCTGTTGAGAACAGTGGTCTACAACTCCATCAACAACATCATCAATCCCAATGTGACAGGATTTTATGGTTTGATCACATTGACGTCATCAACCTCGCTGCGTCAAGGTTTGATATCAGTGGTCAACAATCATGTGATTTACAACACGCCCAGCAACTATGTGGGCAAGGACAGTTTCAAATATATTGCTGTGGGTCCAGGCGGGGTCAGCACTGCTACCGTATTAATCACAGTGTTGACCACAGGATCTGCATTTGTGGCCTACAATGTGAGTCAGTATGTGCAACAAAATTCACAAAACAATATCATAAATCTCAGTAATACAAACTCAACAGGCACTGTGTCAGTGACATCCACAGCCACTAAGGGAGTGGCCACTGTGACCAACAAGGTGCTGTATTATACACCCAATGTGAACTATGTGGGCTTTGATCATTTTGCCTATAAAATTACCAACAATTATGGTACTTCAACCTCGGCCATTGTGAATATTTCTGTAAATTCTACCAACTATGTGCCTGTACTATTTGCATCATCAGCCACTTTGATTGAAAACAGCATCAACAATATTTTGATACCTCTTGTAACAAATACAGTAAGTGGCATCACTGTCAACTCTCAACCAATATTTGGTGTGGCTACAGCAAACACTGCCACTATCACGTATACACCCAATGTGGGATTCATTGGACAAGATTATTTCTATTTTAGTGCCTATAATACTGCAGGTTTATCAGAATCTAAAAAATTTAGTATCACAGTGTTGCCTTTGTTAACACCCACCGCACAAAACACTGCCAGCATAGTGGCTTACAATTCTGTTAACAACATCATCAGACCCAAAGTGTTGAATCCTTTCAATACAACCACAGTGATCACTTTGCCATTGCATGGAGTGGCCACCAGCTCCAACACCTTGATTTATTACACACCCACATCAGGATATTCAGGCACAGACACATTTTTGTATCAAGTGGGCAACATTCGTGGTATTTCAAATACAGCCAAGGTGTCAATCACTGTGCGGCCCAGTTTGGGGTTTTCAATCTATCCACCTGCTGGCAATTTGCCACGTGGGTTTGCCAACACTGCCTATCAACCATTGACATTCCTTGGCGTGAATGGCACTGCTCCATTTGTGACCAGTGTGACTGCAGGCGTTTTGCCAGACGGTATCAGTCTTGTAAACAATGTGCTGTCAGGTACACCCAATGCAAATTCAGTCAACGAATATCAGTTTGTGATAACCATGACAGATAGCAGCACACCTACCAATTTGACATCATCAGCCACTTATTATTTGGCTATCACAGGCACAACCAATCAATTGATCACGGCCAGCGGTTTTAACAGCACGGTGAGAAAGGCCAATAACCTCATTTCACAAATTTATGGTGTTGAGTCGTTCAGCACCTCCGTGAACACCAGCACCAGTATTGTATTGGCATTGGATTGGGACCGTATGTTTGACGATGTTCGTAGAGCCTTCATACACCAACAGGGTCCAACTGCCCCTTTCAATTATGCCAGACCCATAATTGGCACATTTGTGTCCTTGGGTCTATTGAATTCTTTCACAAACATCTTGAATGTGTTGACTGCGTCCTACACCAAAGCACACCCCAGTCAGCTGTTGTTGGATACGCCCAATGTGATAACCACATCCACCACAACTGCCGTGCTACAGACCTTTGTGATCAATTATGATTGGCCCACTGCCAACGATACAAAATACTTTTTCAATCTTGGTGGCTACATAAGAGGTTCCGTAGTCAATCCTGTCACTCAGGCTCAAACATCCACAGTGTTCACACTGAGCAATTACATGTTCAACTTGAGCACAACTAGCACCAGTTCCCTAGCAGTGATCAACGGCATTGGCAGCAGTTCCATAATCAACAAGTCCTACACATCAGGCTCCACTGTGATATCCACATTTCAAATTAAACCCAATAGTGATAGCACTGCCACAATGGCATTCACAGCCACCGACTATTACAGTACCGATATCACTGGTGGCATTTTGGCGCCTAGACCTTTGGTGCAGCAGACCTTGATAAATGGCGAATTGAGTACAGCATCTGTGCCTCTCACATTGGTGAAAGGCAATGAAATCACTGTTGTAAATTTGGCACTGGCCAATACCAATCCCAATGCCATCACTTTGACCAGTGCCAACATCACTAGTCAAACTGCCAGTCCCTTGACTGTGACCTATCCCAATTTACCTTTGACCATACTGGGTAATAGCACAGGCACACTGCAAATTAACCTGCAGAATTTTACAGCACTGGGTGGAAATTTTGACATCAACTTTGTTATACAAGCCTTTATCAATGTCAACTCCACTGTGATACTCTTGAATGCCATAAATTTGACGATCAAAGTATCTGTACAATTTGGTATCACTGTGACTCCATCCAGTATTTCTGGCACTGTTACCAAACCTCAAAACTACAGCTTTGTTATCACAGGTTATGGAGCAGTGATGAACGCCATTGATCTCAGTAACGCCAATTTCAGTGTAATATCTTACACATTTGACACAGTGGGCACAAATTCCCCAAAAGTGGCAAGAGTCAACACAACTTTCAATACAGATTTTGCTATCAATGGTGTTTATACCACAGCATTGAAGGCCACGGGCTCTACAGGTGCTACATCTGCCCAGGTAACTATTGACACCAGTCAGTTGACTGTGTCTGTCACAGACAAAAATTTAGGAACCTGGATCAGCGGATTTGATGCCAATAATGCAATCATGGGTTTCAGTTATGATGTGCTGAACGGAATCCCCACTTTGACCATGGGTTTTGGCAGTCAACCCAGTGATTCAAATGCAGTACAGTACCTTGTGCCACGCAGTGTCAAAACTTTGGGAAGAAAGACTTATCATTTCAATAATGCTAGAACTTATGCAGTTAGTTGGGTGGCGTTTTTGAACACTTACGGTGTTACAGCAGCTTCTGGCATCAGTGTGTCATTTTTTGTGAGATACAGTGGAACTTTTACATGGGAAGTGGCAGCCAATAGCAATGCCACCTTGGTAATCAATGGTCAAACAGTGTTCAACAGCGCCACAAATCCCGCGGTGTCCTATACAGGCAACGTGGATTTGACATCAGGCTACAACACGGTCAGTGTGAACAATGCTACAAGCACACATGCAGTGGGAGCTAGAATCACCTACACAGCAGGCTTGTGTGCGGGTTACGATGCATGGAGCACTTTGGATTATGCAGTGCCATCTTGGGTGGAAATCACTAGAATACCGTTCACAGACAGCATCGCCAAAAGTTACATTGCTTTGCCCAATATCTATGGTGGAACTTTTTCTAAATATTTTAAAAACAGCAGCGGCACCCAAGGCATGGTCACTGTGGACAATGATGGGTTTGGCAAATTGTTGATCACAACCAATCCCAAAAGCAGCAATTCAGGAGATGCCACCATAGACAGAACTTTGAACAATGTACCAGATTTGATCTATTACTATTCGGCCATTACGGATAGAACTGTGTCATCCAATCTAGAATCTGCATTTGGCAACAACCAAACACACACATTTTTGGGATTCAATGCCAACGGAACTGTGATCACAGGCACAGCCTCAGCACCAAAGCCACCACCGCCACCACCGCCTAGTTCTTCTGGTGGTGGCGGTGGTGGCGGCGGCAACAATATTATTCCAATTCTCATTATTATTGGGATCGCCACTGGTTGGATATGCTTTAAGAAAAATACCAAAATTCAAATGTCAAATGGAAAAACAAAAGATATTGGCAATATTGAAATTGGCGATTATGTTTACAATTACAACAAAACATCAATTAACCAAGTTCGATTTATCATACGTTCAAAACTTAATGGCAAGTTATATAGTCCAAATTCAGAAATTGAACCATTTGGTAGTAAAAATCATCCATTAATATCAGAATCAGGTGACATAATATCCTATGATAGTCATTATTGCAATAAAAATTATCATTGGTTAGGAACATGTAAACAAATTGAACCAGTATCATCTTGCGAAGTTGAAGATGAAATAGTATATAATATACTAGTTGATGGTGACGGCACTTATACCGTTAACGGGATTGGCACAACATCTGTTATTGGTGATGGCGGCGCTGTAATAAATTGTGTAAATAACAAATTAATTACTGAGCAACAAGCTATGGAATTTTTGAAATATATACACGATCGTGCAGGGATCGCATTATATATATGGTATAAAATTAATAAAGTCTTGGCCAAAACTACTAACCAAATGCTGTTAAAATTCTATGCAAACACTATTAAATTTATAATTAAAAAATAGGAATATAATATGAATCCACAAATAATCAACGTAGATCAAAATTTAAAAAAATTAAATCCAGAACAATTGACCAGACTATTTGATATTTTTAAAAATAATTCTGATATTTTTTCAAAATTGTTTTCTGGGGCTCCACTTTTTCAATTAATTGAAGCTGAAGCAGAGGAGCAAGCACGTTCTATTATCCATAACAGGTCAAAATGACTTGACTTTGCCCTTTTTTTAATGTAAACTACAGAAATTGCATAACTATTCTTACCGCTAAACACAAAAGGAGGTCACAATATGACTGAAGTTGCGATTGAGCGAGGAATGGAAGAGGTTCAAATACCTCGTTCAATTCTCAAATTTATATCATTTACCATAATGGGAACTATGCTTTGGGTAACCATTAACCTGTTGGGTTGGGCAATTAATACCAAACTGACAAACTCCAATATAACAAAAACCACAAACATTACAGCTGAGTACAGAGAACGGCAACTGGACTGTTTGACCAAAAATATATACCATGAAGCTGGCAGCGAGCCATTTGAAGGAAAAATTGCTGTGGCTCAAGTGACCATGAATCGAGTCAATTCAGGACAGTTTCCAGAAGATGTTTGTAAAACCATACATCAAAAGAATGTTTTCTATGAAAAAGTAGTTTGTCAATTTTCATGGGTATGTGACAGATCTTTGAAATTCAAACCAGTGAATTCTGACAATTATGATGAAAGCACCAAAGCCGCCCAAAAAGTTCTTTTGGAAAACTATAGGTTGCCTGGTTTGGAAAAGGCCCTATATTACCATGCAGATTATGTCAACCCAAGATGGGGAAAAGAAAAAGTGGCTAAAATTGGACATCATATTTTTTACAAATGAAAGACTATATGGAACATTTAACTAAATTTTACAACATCGCAAGTCAATGGTATCTAATAATAATCAATTTTATTCGAGACCATTTAACCAATATCAGCGCACATGCTCTGGGTTGGATTGCTCTAGTTATGCTACATTTTGCCAGTGTGCCCACACTTTGGGCTGTATTAATTGGGCAGAGTGATAAACTGCCCAATATTGATCTCATGATCTTTATTTGGGGAGCATTGACCACCCTATTTGCCAAAGCTATTTTGGAAAAAGATAGACTGTATGTGACCACCATAGCCATTGGTTTTGTGGCTCAAACAGTATTGATGGGTCTGATACTTTTCAAATAAATTGCACATAAATACTGCATGCGAATACATGAACTATTAGAAAAGAAAATACCCTTGCCCACACAGAGCCAGTGTGATGTCCGTGCTAGTCGCTTATCAAATGTTAGATATGCACAGTGTGTGGGTTTGGGATTGAGACCACATGACAGTGATCATACAGATGGTACTGGAAAACAGGGTGTAAAAGGTAGTGGTAAACCACAACGTGGAAGAAAAATCAAAAGCGAGAAGTACGGCGGCCCAAATAAGTATTGGCCAGGCAG
>Ga0114963_10001560_pt1 | contig 15802 bp, 19 predicted proteins | sample C_131016_EF_Meta_FD_87019 | JGI IMG/M metagenome (GOLD analysis project Ga0114963, IMG submission 87019) | Freshwater microbial communities from Lake Croche, Canada to study carbon cycling - C_131016_EF_MetaG | ecosystem: Environmental > Aquatic > Freshwater > Lake | place: Lake Croche, Canada...
ATAATGCTGTCGTGGCGCTGATATAAAAGGGAAGCGACGGAGAGACTCTGGCATAGATCCATCCGGCGATAATGCTTGCCGGGAGCGCGGACACGCCCACCACCATATGAAACGCGCCAATTTCCGCCCCCCGCCGTTCGGGATTGGCAAGGTCAGCGGCGTAAGCGCGTTGGGTTCCCTGAGTCAGGGTGTAATACAGCCCGTACAGCAGGAATAACGGCCATACCGCCCCGGCTGAGGGAAGCGCTGCGAACCCGAGATACACTGCCGCAAAGATGATATACCCCGTCGCGATGAGCGGGCGGCGTCCCACACGGTCGCTCAACCCGCCCGCAAAATACCCCAGAGCGGCTTCCACCACATTGAAGGCGGCATACAACAGCAAAAGATTCGCCGCCGTCATACCCCTGTCGCCCGCCCGCAAGAGCAGGAAAGCGTCGGAAGAATTTCCCAGTCCGAAAAGCGCGACGACTCCCAGATAACGCCTGTACTCCGGGGACAGGCTACGAAAAGAAAAAGCGGGTAGGGGAGCGGAGGCTCCCGATTTCAGCCCCTTTTCATTGCCCTTCGCCGCCGGGTCTTTCCCGCTCTCCCGCACGAAAAACCACAGGGCGAAAACGGACAGCATTCCCGGAATAAAGGCAAGGAAATAGAGTTGGCGCAGGGCATCGGGAAAGAAGCGGAGGAAGACGTAACCGATCAGGGGACCGAGGACAGCTCCCGTTGTGTCCAGACTGCGATGCAGGCCAAAGGCGCGACCGCGTTGCGAGGGAAGGGAGTTTTCCGTGATTAGCGCATCACGTGGCGCTGTCCGAATGCCCTTTCCTGTACGATCCAGCGCACGGGCGAAGAACATCATGGGCCAAACGGTCGAAAGACCGATCAACGGTTTGGAGATTGCGCCCAGACTGTACCCGACCAGCGTCAATGGTTTACGGCGGCCCATGCGATCAGAAAGGCGACCGGAATAAAGTTTGAGGACACTGGCAAGCATTTCCGCCGTGCCTTCGATCAAGCCGACCGCCCACGCAGGCGCACCCAGCGCACGAGTCAGGAAAGCCGGATTGATCGGATAAACCATCTCGCTGGAAATATCCGTGAGAAGGCTAACTGCGCCCAGCGCCTTGATCGTCGGTGACAGGGGTTCAGCCAGTTGTGAGGCTGTACTTTCCGTTTCTGAAGAAGGCGCAGAGGGAGTCGTCATTTTCGCGCCGTTTCCAGAATGCGGGAAGATATGCGGTCGGCGGGAAGTCGTTGTCCCTGATTGACCAGACCGAGAAAAACGTCTTTTTTGTTTGTTCCATGAAAGTCCGAACCACCGCTGATCAGCAGATCATACTTCTGCGCGAGACGGAGTAATCTCTCCGTTTCCGCCACCGTATGACTGTGGTAATAAACCTCGATTCCATCCATGCCCATTTCTTTGAGCGCGGCGATGCGTTGCTCGATCTTTTCCTGTTGTGATAATCGCACCAGCATCGGGTGGGCGAGCAGACAAACTCCGCCCGCCTCATGGATCAACCGGATAGACGCTTCCGGAGTCAGGGTCTCCCGTTCGATATAGGCTTTGCCATCATCGGCGAGATAACGGTTGAAAGCGTCCTGAATACTGCTGACATGACCTTGCTCGACCAACCACTGTGCGAAATGTGGCCTTCCTACATTCGCGCCTACAGGAGCAAGCGCAGTGACTGCCTCAAGCGTAATCGGGATTCCCAGTTCACGAAGGCGTGCGGCGATTTTCTCATTGCGCTGACGGCGAAACTCCGATATCTGCGCCAGAGTCTCGTTCATGGGTTCAAACAAGGGATCAACTCCCAGACCCAGAAGGTGCGCTTTGCCCGGAGGACCCTCCGCCGAGAGTTCGACGCCCGGAATCAGGAAGATTCCCGCTTGTTTCGCCGCCTCTAACGCTTCGGGGACGCCCGCCATGGTGTCATGATCCGTGACGGCAAGATAGGTCAACCCGGCACGTTTGGCTTCTTCCACCAGTTCCGTCGGCGTTGACGTTCCGTCCGAAGCGGTGGTATGGGCATGTAAATCGGCATAGATCATCAAGGAAATGAACCTTTCGTTCCGATCCCATAGTAGCGCTATACGGGTATCTTATCACTGTAGGAAAAATGAAATGAGAAAAGTGATTATCCCGTGGTTCATCATAATCAGCGCGACGGTAATGGAAAATAATCTTCATGCTGGTATGGATGAATCGACTCGACACGAAGGCGAATTTTATGCGCGGCTGATCGGCTAAGAATGGCCAGGCAGGGTCATCGATACCTCGGAGACGGGAAAGGATACGGGCAATTGACAGGACTATCGATTATTATTCCGGCGCTGAACGAAGCGGATGCGTTGCCCGAAACGCTTGCCGCCGCTCGGGTGGGGTGTCCCGGCGCTGAGATTATCGTCGTTGACGGCGGATCGTCCGATACGACGACGACAGTCGCCAGAGCCGCTGGAGCGCTGGTTCTGAACAGCGAACGAGGACGCGGTAAACAGCAGAATGCCGGAGCGTTCGTCGCTACGGGCGATATCCTGTTATTCCTCCATGCCGATACTCTACTGCCACCCGGCGCAGGAACGGCGATTGAAACGGCGTTGCAGGATTCAACCAACATCGGAGGGAATTTCCGTCTTGCATTTCGCCCAGCATCGTTCCTGAATACGGTTTTCGCTGCGGTCTACAATTACCGTTCGCGGACGGCGCGTCATTTCTACGGAGACTCCACGCTTTTTATCCGTCGCGGGGTCTTCCGTGAAATGGAGGGGTTTCGGGAAGGAATGCTGATGGAAGACTGGGAGTTCGTTCTCCGACTCCAATCGCGTTTTCGTGAACGCCAGGAGCGAACGATCTGTCTTCCGATGACCGTAGCGACATCTGCCCGGCGATTCTCTGGGCATCGACGCTGGCGTTACGTGGCGCTCTGGGGATATTTGCATTACCTGTACTGGCGCGGCGTCCCCGGGGATAAGTTAGCGAAGTTGTACCCGGATGTGCGGTAAGTTCAGCAGGAGCTTGCTCAGGAACGTACCAGGGCTTCCAGAGCGGCGACATACGCTTCAAAGGCGCGATGTCCGAGGGGCGTTGGGGAGTAAGTCGTACGCGGTTTGCGACCGACGAACTCTTTGCGGATATGGATGTAGCCGTTTTCTTCCAGCACCGTCAGGTGCGTGGAAAGGTTGCCATCAGAGACACCCAGAGCGGCCTTTAGAAAGTTAAAATCCGCTTCTCCGGAAGCCATCAGGCATGACATGACTCCGAGACGCACCTTCTGGTGAATCACATCATCTAAAGCGTCCAGATTTCGAACAGTCGCCACGGGGTGCGCGCTTTCGGTATTCACTATCGTTCTGCGATTTTCTTTACCAACCGTACTTGTAGCCCATCCAGACGCCATAAACGATATGGAATCCGCCAAAGGTCAGCGCCATCACGGCGCGAGGCCCGATTCCCAGCGTCGGCGGGAGTAATAAGGTGACCATGCCTGCCGCCATAAAAGCCCATCCGAGGATAGAGACTTCCCGTACCGAGTATTGTGCTACTGCCAGGACGGAAGCGGCATAACAAAGCATCCAGAAACCGTAGATATAAGGACCGATAAAAGAGGGGTTCAGAACATAGAAAATGGTGATCGCCAGCGCCGCGAGAAAACCCGGTGCGGCGGCGCGAATTAGATGACGTGCATAAGGTGACCGAACTCCCTTACCGACCTGTCGGGCGCGACGCTTGGTTAGAAGATAATCCGCTACCAGAGCAGAACCCAGTACTGCTGTCCAGAGACCGAAGAACAGATAACGCCAGAGAGGGTCAGGAGCGGAGCGAAGGATCAGATTGGTCAACAAGCAACCCGACAGCGCCAGCAGACCGACTGCGATACCGGAAAGACCGGAAAAGGTGGAATGCCGGGTCGAGCGTTCCATCGCCTGCCTGATGACGCGTAAATGTTCCTCCGCCTCCCCAGCGGAAGTAACAATACGAAAAACGGGCTGTTCCGGTTGATACATAAGCGTATAAGGCGATCGACAAGGTTTCGCTTTGTCTGGCAAAGCGTTCAAGTATTACGTTATCGTCAAATGGGGGGTCTGTCAAACCCTGGAGGACTCGTGCAGTAGACGATAGCTATTATGGCATACATATACAGAAAACAATACTTGACAGTAAGAGACAGTTGGGGTTATACTTACCGAGTAAACGGGGGGTGTCACCGCCCGGTAGCAAGCAATCGTCGTCATAAATCTTCGGCAGTGAGTGTAGTGAATAGGCATCGATCATACTGATGGGAATTCACTTTTTCTCAGCGAGACTGCTACATAACGGCGAAGAGGAGCCAACTGCGTATCTATGGAAGCCGAAAATCGTGACCTGCTGACGGTAGAGCAGGCGGCCAGCTATCTGCAACTGTCTCAATCCAGCATCCGTTCTTATATTCGGCAGGGGCGTCTAAAGGCGTTCCGGGTCGCGGGCAAGCGTAAGGTGTTGATTCCTCGTGAGGAACTCCTGAAACTGCTTGAACCGGCACGGGGCGATGATGACGATTCGACGAACGGCAGTAAGTTCAGCGGAAACAAGTAGTTGTTTGCGGACGTATCTTTTTGCATATGAATCTGGTCGCATGGGTGCGCGATCTGGGAAGCGAAGCGCAGGAAGCATGGCGCTATCGCGAGCTTCTGGGCAATCTGGTTGAACGCGAACTGCAAGTCCGTTACAAGAATTCATATTTTGGAGTCGCCTGGTCTCTGGCGAATCCGATTGCCCGCGCCTTTATTCTCTGGATCGTCTTCGATAATATCGTCCCGCTCGGAGTCCCAAACTATTCCGCCTATCTTATGGCGGCGTTTTTCCCCTGGACGTTTTTTCTGACGGGAGTTCTGGACGCCTGCGATTCCGTTTCGCGTCAGATGGCTCTGGTACGAAAAGTTTATTTTCCCCGCGAACTCCTGCCACTTGCCACAACAATCGCCAACCTTCGGCACTTTATGCTGTCGCTGGGAATACTTGCGATCTACCTGATCTATCTCTACGGAACCAAGACCTACGCGACAGGGCAACTGGCTTTGCCCCCGACGCAGTTCTTACTTTTGCCCGTGTTGATCCTGATGCAAACCCTGTTGATTGGCGGTCTGGCGTTTTATCTTTCCGCTATCAACGTTTTTTTCGAAGACGCCAAATTTCTGGCGGCTGTGGTTTTAGACCTGCTATTTTACGGCGTCCCGATCATTTACTTCATCGAACAGGTAAGAGTGATGCCCGGTCTTCCCACGGCGCTTCGCGAAGTCATTTACACACTATTCTTATTGAATCCGATGACGGTGATACTGGTGTCTTACCGGAATTGCCTTCTGGAACCCCGTATTATGCCTGCGGGCAGGTTCGGGCAGGCGAATCCGCTGCCGATCAATCTGGGCGTTCCCTGGCCTTTTTTCCTGTTGTCGGTCGTCCTGTGTATTTTTATCTTCCTTGGCGGATACTCCTATTTCAATCGCCGTAAATGGCGTTTTGTGGAGCAGTTGTAATGTCGGCGCCTGATTCTCCTCCGGCTATGGCGGCGCGGAATGTTGTCAAGAAGTTTACCGTCGGCGGAAGCGGTTACGCCGGTCTGAAAGGACGCATCGGCGCGGCGCTAAAACGTGCAACACAAGAAAAAAAGATCGTCGTTGCTCTGGACAACCTGTCGCTGACAATCGAACCCGGTGAGACAGTGGCTTTACTGGGGCGCAACGGCTCCGGTAAATCGACCCTGCTTTCCTTATTCGCTAATGTCATGAAGCCTGACTCCGGAGAAATCGCTTTTCCTGCCTCCATCGATCCTTTACACCCGCGTCTGTCGCCACTTCTTGAAGTCGGCGCCGGATTCCACCCCGATCTAACCGGCATACAGAACGTCTATTTCAATGGGGCGATTCTCGGAATCACACGCAAAGAGATGGAAGCTCGCGAGGAATCGATACTCGAATTCGCAGATTTTGAGCGTCCGGAGTACCTGAACGCCCCGGTAAGAACGTATTCGTCCGGTATGTTTATTCGTTTGGGGTTCGCTGTTGCGATCCATACCGACCCGGAAATCATACTGGTGGACGAAAGCATGGCGGTCGGCGACGAAGCTTTTCAACAAAAGTGTTTCGCCAAGATGGATGAATTTCATGCGGAGGGACGCACCATCGTTTTTGTCTCACACGATATGAATATCGTCCGCCGGCTTGCCACTCGCGCCATCTGGCTCTCTGATGCGCAAATCGCCGCCGATGGCGAACCCGATCAGGTGATCCGGGATTACCATAAGGCGTTCGGCATTCCGGACTGAGCGCCAATATCATATGTGAAACCGTCAGTTCTCCATCGTCAAACCGGCGCTGGCGAGATGTAATGGTCTGGTATTCAGTGGTACACTATTTTCGGCGAAAAACCTGTCACCGTTTGCCAGGTTCGGGAGTCTATGGATTGACAGTGACAAGTTGCGATAGGGCGGAGGGCGCACACTTTAGGGGAGGAGAATAGTCCCATGAAGACAGTCCATGATTTCTTCGTGTCGGATGAGCCAGATGAGGCTGTCCGAAAGATAAAAGTGACGTTGAACAAGGTCGGCGAACTGAACCGCGTCGAACCGCTGCAATTTATCGAGGGAAAGATCGCTTTTGGCGTTTTGCCTGTCCAGTTGCATATTACCTGGGCGGTGGAAGACGCTACCACCCGGTTAGATAAAGAAATCCGTGGCGGCGCTGCAGTCTTGCCTGCCATAGGAACGCGTATCATCGTGACGGCTACCGCAGACGACAACACTCAGGCGGCGCAACAAAATGCGATTGAGCGTTTCGAGGACGCTTACCGCCATTTTGATCGTGACGACTATAGACCGGATCGCATGGGATTGATGCCCATTACGATCATCGGTATCTTGGTGACATTGATACTGCTGGCAATTCTTCTCTGGCGTATTCCCTCCTTCCGGAAATCCTTGCCACAGATTACTCCCGCTGTGCTGAAAGACAAAGATCAGAGTAAACCTGCTGACGCTACCGACAATAAAGACGATAAGACGGACGCCAGTTCGACAAGCGGAAGATAGGGGAAAGAAGCGGTGGGAACGCGAGCGTCAGCGCAGGCGTTCCCATAGCGATGCCTACACTGACCTTTACCGCTGATTTCGCGGCGCCGCTGGAGCGTGTCTGGGAGTTGTACGATAACCTCGATACGCTGATTGCAGTGACGCCCCCGACGACAAAAGTCCGCATAGAAAACCCGCCTGCAAAGATAACGGCGGGTAGTCGTTTCACGCTTGTCGTGTCACAACCGCCCATTTATGTACCGTTAAAGTGGGAGACGGTCATCGTTGACCACGAACCTCCCCGACGCTTTGTTGATGAGCAGGGGCGGTTCGGCCCATTCGCGCACTGGCATCACGAACATCGCTTCGACCCCCTGTCGGTGGAACTGGGCGGCGGGACTCGCCTGACCGACATCGTGACCTATGTTCCTCCGTTTGGCATTCTGGGCAAAATCGCGGATGCGTTGTTTATTCGACGCCAGCTTGTAGAAATGTTCGCTTTTCGCCACAAAAAAACGCGAGAATTGCTGGGCGAAACAGCGCCAACGAAAACTTGACCCGTGAGTATTTGATCATTCCTGATCTATTCAGAAGGGATGATTCTCCCCTCCGATGGAATCGTTCGATACGGAGGGGCGAATAATGCGTTACGCTTGCATCGTCACGGTCTGGAACGGTGATTCGTCCGGCGGCCCGTCCGTTAGATAAAGGACTTTATCGGTCAAGTCCATAACGACAGCGGTCACTGTGGTGTAGTGTTCTTCCTGACCCACATTCAAATCCCGATGACGGCAGATACCGAAGGGATCATCACGCGTATCGCGCAGCGTTTCCTGAACCGCTTCGATTGTCAATGGCGCATGAGCGGTCAGCAGTTCGCGTAACCGGTTCTGACGACGGCGGGAGTAAATCCTTCGTTCGGACGGCGCCTCCACAATGCCTAGCCCTTTCGGATCGACGAAATGATTGGCATGGGTCAGGCAACCATCCTCACAGGAAAGCACGTTGATGTTGTCCGGGGCGGCTTCCACATCGGCGACGCGGTCCGGGGATTGTGCAATCAGGAAGTTCCCGGCGCAGGCTCTGCCTTCGCCCTCCAGCACGTTGATCGCTTCCTCCAGCGAGCGGGAGCGCATAATTTTATAACAGCGAACATGAAAGGGAGTGACGGCACGCGCCCAGTCATCGTCTATGGTCGTCATTCCGTTGATACAGAGGGATACGCCTTCGCTGTTGAAGCCGATTTTCGCCCCTACAATCCCGCACTCCGTGTAGGCGAGCGTTTGCAGTCCATCCGGTTCGGTCGTATGCAAGACCGCTCCCTGCACTTCCGGAATCCAGTCCCAGTTCTGACCGACCAGAAGATGCCCGTTCGCGGTCATGGCGGGCAAAACGGCGAAGGAAGTGCACCCGTCCGGCGTTGGTTCTCTCAAGGAATGATCGAAGACTTCATCAGCGTCCTCGTCTTTCGGACCATCCCATTCGACCCACCCTTGATCGATTGCGATACGTCCGAATTGATAATACAGAATTTCATAACGGGCGTTTATTGCCGCAATATCGAGTAAGTCGAAGCCGCTTCCTTCCGCGATTCCCTGCATTCCCGCGTAGTAATCGGGGCTCGCTTTTTGCGCCAGTTCGACGAATCGCTGCGCGGGCTCTCGAATAGCGGCGCGATCCATATGGATTTCCCGCTCAAATCGGTCGAAATAGATCGCCAGATTATGGGCGATACGGTCTCGCAGTTCTTTGCCATGAGTGAGGCCCATTTCGTAGGGCGAACCGGAGAGACGAAGGACAGGAAGGCTCATGCGATTTCTTTCCAGTGGCGTTTACGCCGACAGTTGCTTCACAAAGTTGATTTCGGCGGGCTGTTTGACGAAGCCCAGCCGTTCGTTGATAGCGAGCATCGCCCAATTATTGGATTCATTACTGGTATGAATTTCCAGAGCGTCGTTCGATTGCGCGTAGTCGATTGCGCGAAGTTTCAGAGCGGTCGCGATTCCCCGACCCCGATGCTCGCATAGGACGCCGGTCAATCCAGTATTCAGATGATTCCCGGCGTCCGAACCGAACAGATTGGAGAACCCGACAAATGCGCCGGTCGCCCGGTCTATAGCGACAAAGACGGCATCCGGGAGAAAATGGGGACCTTTTAAAAAGTAAAGCCATTTCTCATAGGGAATGGGTTGCGGTGGGTCCAGACTCGGAACATCGCTGACAACGGCTGTCGTCAGGTCATATAATCTCGCAAGAACATCGGGCTCATCTTTTAGTTCTGTAAAGGTTTTGATGGTTATCCCTGAGTCCCTCACTTTTTTCGTCACTCCCTCGAAGGAGGAGGCATCGAAGCGAGTAACGTCCAGATGCGATTTCCAGTGACGCATCCTTTCCTCGAATCCCCGCTTTTGCAGGAATTTTACGCTTGCCGCCCGGTTTTCCCTGGCGTTTGCGCGGAGCGATTGCGCTCCCAGAACGATCACTTCCCGTTCCAACTTTGCGTAAAGAACTGAACCTACCCCCTGACCTTGTTTCTCCGGGAGGACAAACGCGGTTAGGAAGAAGACCAGAGGGTCGAAGTTTACCAGTGATTGCCCGTATTCGCCGACGCCGATCGCCTCGCCGTCACTTTCGACGGTAAACCTTCCCGCCCGATGAATCGTCGGACGTTGCGCATCATTATGCCGCAACGATGCTTCCGAGACCGGATTTTCCGGTAAAGCTGCATTTTGAATGGCTGCAAATGTGGCGTAGTCCGTATCGGTGAAGGGGCGGATATTCATGACGTTATTTTTTCGCTTCCCCTGTCGGGTCTTCCTTTATGGTCTTTCGCAGGGAAATCCATACCGGTTGTCTTTGATAGCCAAGCGCTTCATTGATAGAAAGCATAGGGCGGTTCGTCGTTGCGTTATCGGTGCGAATCACCGGGCTGCCAACCGATTTGGCATGCTCGATGACACGGAGTTTTAGCGCCATTGCGATTCCCATACGTCGGTACTTCGGATGGACTCCGGTAAACCCGGTATCCAGATGGTCGTCCGATTCCCGTTTCCAGAGCGCAGACAGACCGGCGTATTCTCCGTCCGCTTCATTGACAGCTATTAGAAAAGCGTCTTCCAGTAAACTCGGGTTCTCCATTACCATCCTATGATAGTTTTCAAAGGAAAATGGCGTCATCGGTTCCGGAGTTGGCACATCCAGCGAGGCTGTGTTATCCATCTCCCATAACTTCCGGGCGAACCCCGGGTCTTCCGCTTTCAACTGGCGGTACGTCTTGATGACAATGCCATGGGTTAGAGGTTTGTCGCGCAACTCGGTGAACGGCGCAGGATCGAAAGCGTTTACATCCAGACGCGATTCCCACGTACGGAAGTCTTCGATAAATCCACGATCCTGAACGAACCGGGCGGAACGAGTCCAGTCTTCGCGAATCTCCGTCCGAACAGAGATAGGGTCAAACGGGTCGAGCGCTTGTAGCAAATGGTCATAAAGAACTCTGCCGAACCCTTCGCCCTGTCGCTCCGGCAACACGCCGACATGGATATGGAATTTCTGAGGATGGTACGCCCACATCATCTGCGAATACGATGCCGACCCGATCGTTTCGCCATCCGCTATGCCGATCCATTTGCACTTCTTGATCTTGGCGTCTATGCGGGAATCCCAATCCTTGATTTCCTCCGGAGTTGCCTGATTATCAGGATTGATTTTGTTTCGTAACTGGCTCAGTATTTCATAATCTGCATCGCTTCCGTCAAACAGGCGGATATCCAATTTATTCATAATTCTCCTCATTCCATTGATGTTCATTTGATCGTCAGGCGGAACCGTCGAGATGCCGACGTTTATTCTGCAAGCGTTTTCACGAACCCGATCCAGGCGGGTTGTTTGACAAAGCCCAGAGCTTCGTTAATCAACAGCATGGCGCGATTGGTCTGGTCATTGAAGGTTTTGATTTCGGGAGCACCGACGGATTGCGCATAGGCGACGCCGCGCAATTTCATCGCCAGCGCAATTCCTTTTCGGCGGTATTCACGACGTACTCCCGTGCCTCCCTGCATCAGTTTGTTGTCCGCTTGATTTTTCCAGAGGGCGCTTTCCCCAACCCAGTAATCGCCGTCGAGAGCGATTTGGATTGCTTCTGGCGCGAAATTTGGATTGTTGAGGGTGGAAAGAAGGAAGTTTTCGTAAGAAAACTGGGTCAAAGTATCCGGCGCTGGCATATCCTGAACAATGGCCCACTCGATATCGTAGTAACGCTCTTTCCAGTCCGGCGTAGATATCATTAACTCCGATAGGGGCTTGATCGTTATACCCGCATCCGCAACGCGCTTTTCCGCCTCGGCGAAGGGAGCGAAATCGAAGGCAGGAACCGCAAGACGCGATTCCCAATCTCGAAATTCTTCCGTGAAGCCACGTTTGGTCAAGAAACGGAGACCTTCCGGTTTGCATTCTTGGGCATGGGCTCGTAACTGGATCGGATTATATTCTTCCAGAGCCGAAATCACCGTTTCATGAAGAGCGGAACCGACGCCTCTGCCACGATGGCTTTCGAGAACATCCGCATTCACCGAAAACTTTTGCGGATGCCACATATCCGATTGTTGACCGTATCCGCCATAGCCGACGATCTCTCCGGTAGGGGTATCTTCCGCCAGAAAACGCGCCCAGCGGATTTTAGGATCGCGCGTGGAATCGCGGAACTTCCATTCTTCTACCGTCGTGGCGAAATCTGGCTGGACAGCATTATGAACCGCCACAACCGAAGGGTAATCGTCCGTGGTAAAGGGGCGAATTTTAAAGGGGAATGCAGTCAATTCTTTTTCTCCTGTCGAAAAGCCTAATGTCATCACGAGCGCCTCTGCCGTATCGCAGGAGAAGGGTTGAATGTTAAATGATTTCTCTAACTTTGAGTAGGATCGTCGGTTACGACGGTCACCCTTTCATTCCCAGTACAGTCACCTGAAACCAGTCGTGTATCAGGAAGAACATACGACCAATTAACAGTGACATACGCGCCATGATCGTCGAACCAAAAATAGCGCCGAAGGCGAACATCAGAGTGTAACGCCCGAACCGTGATGTCATTCGAATTGCAGGATGACGCTGTTCAAAAGAAAAGAAGAAGTAGACCATGACCGAAATGACAATGGCGAGAAACAGCAGGTTGTTTAAGATTGCTGATGTTCCGGTAAGCCAGTATGCGCCGGGCATGGAAGCTTCCGGAGGATTCATCAGCGGGATATTGACCGCCGATTTGACCAGCGGAAAGTAGGTGGCGGCGAACGCCTGAAAGGTGCGACCTGCCGCCGCGCCAAAGAAAAAGCCGAAGATCAGTCGGCTCATCCAGGCATGGCGCGGGAAGAACACCATATAAAAGAGAAGCCCGGCTGGCAACGCCAGCGCCCACCACCACTGACCATCATTGGTCATCGGTTCCCACCATTGCGGTTTCAGGATTGTTGTCCAGGTCTGTGAAATCGTATAACCTGTCGCTAAACCGAGAAAAAGATGTTCCAGAAAACGATAGACCTTATTTTCCTTATAAAGAATCGAATAGATGCCCAGAGTGCAAAGCGCAGCGCACCAGATGTAGATCACACGGACAGTGGCGTCATTGCTGAGAAAATCGAACATCGCTCTTACGCCCTCCCTTGTTGACGTCGTAAACGTCGTTCGGCGAACATTCCGAGATTTCCGAGCAAGATCAGGAGAATAATCAGCAGGTGCGAGAGGGAAAGCGATGCGCCGCCGCGATGTCCGAAACCATCCACTCCCAGAAGCGTCTCGTACTCGGATGCGCCGCGCAGACCGAGCATCATTCCCTGCAGTTGTCCTGACTTCAGCAATGGATATTTTTCCGGCCCCATGACGGCGGTGGGGCAATAAACGGTAGGAATGGGCTTTTCTCCCGCGCGCTGAAAGAACTGGAGCCACGGGGGCAATGTTTCGCTCGGAGTCACTTCTACAATCAGGCTGATATCGTTTACCGTTTTCACCTGCGCCATGATGGGCAGGGAAGTGAGGGCGGCGCCTGCGGAATCTTTCTCAAATGCGCCCGGAAGGTCATCGACAGCGGCTTTGAGGCGAACTTCGATGGCATCCGGGGGACAAAAACCCAGATCGACATAGTCTGAGCCGTACACATACTTGTATTCCTCTGCCAGCTTGTCCGCCACGGCCCTTCCCAGTTCGCGTCCCTGTGGAGTGGCGAAGGCGAATACGGCGAATTTTAGCTTGAGCCGCATCAAGTGACGGACGATGGCTTCGTTCTGGGTTTGATTTTCCGCCAGAGTCCCGCCGCTGTAGTTAGTGCAGACGATCGCCAGTTTTTTACTTTCGACAGGGTCTTTGGCGATACTCTCGATTGTATTGTACAGAGACTGCGTCTCTGGCATGACCACAGGGCGCGGTTGAGGAACGTCCACCGCTATCGGAACGGCAATGCAGAGCGCAAGCAAAAGATACAGGATACGGCGGTCGATTCGCTGGGCGCGAACAATCAATCGGAGGAAATTATCCATTAAAATGCACCGTTCTCTGGGTCTGAATGCCTCATCTCAGGATGTACCCTCACAGTTCCTCATCAAAGAACGCGCCGCGTTCCAGAGAAAGCCATAGCCGCAAGGCGGTCGCCAGTGTGCCGACGCCGATCCCCAGAGAGATCGCCAGTTGCGCTGGCGAGTTGACGCGAGTCAAAATCCAGTTGGAAAGATTCTCCACGCGAAAATTCGACGAAAAGTTTTCATTTGGAATCCAGGCGGTCAGAAGTTGCCCGAGGGTCACCTGCCCGATCATGATAATGACGGCGGACATCAGAAGTATCCCTGCTTCCACCGTGCGGATTCGGAACGCCCGATACGCGGCGGAAACAATATAAAAAGCGACAATCGAAAACATGGTTGCATTCAGAGGATTGAAGCCCCCGTCATACATGATCCGGTAAAATCCTGCGATCTGCGGCGATTTATCGTACTCTTTCCAGATCGCGGGAATCGCCATTGCCAGAATAGCTCCCAGCAGGACAGCGGAAAAGCCCCAGTTTTCCCGACGTTTGGCTACTGCTCTCCCATGAATACTGACCATAGAGTACAGGCCAAGACCAAGCGCGAATGCGCCTAAAATCGTCGTGACCGAGGAAACGGGCTTGATATAGGCGGTGAGAAAGTTCTTTCCTGCCATGGGACCGGCGGTATCGACCGGCCAGAAAAACTACAACGCGAAAAACAGTCCGCCCAGCAAAGTGATTCCGGCGATTAACGTCTTGCGCAGGCTTTTTGGCGTCAACGAGAGGGCGTAGAGGATACCAAGCCCGACCACGAACGCGCCGATGATATACGCCCACAGTTCCGCGCCCTGTTTGGGTACAAAGAAACCGCCCATCTTACTTTCCTCCTGTTGCGGCGCGGAAGTAAGCGGCGAAGGTTTCCAGGTCTTTATCGCCAAAGATGTTGGCGATAAAAGGACTGCCAAAGGTCACCAACACAACTCCCAGAATAATCATTCCGAGAAGTAGCATCTTACCGATATCCTGCCCGATCAACGAACCTAACAGCGTCGGTTGCCGGGTGATATAGGCGGTGGCAGCATAATACTCATCCCCGATGAGGACATAATCGCAGGCGGCGATAAAGAAGGGCACCTGAGTTGTCGATGGCGTCCCCGCTATCTGGATCGCGCCCACCTGATTGGCGTTCTCCGCGATAATGAGCGCTTCGGCATAGAAGGTGCCAAAAAGGAAGGTCGCTGCCGGACGCTCTCGCTGAATAATTCCGGCGACCCCTGCCGCATAAGCGAATTGCTCGCCAGAAAGAAAGGGCAGATCTTGCTCATTGAACACATCCGGGCGACCCCCGGCGGTATAGGCGGCGCGCAGGGCTTCTTCGGCAATGGGAACCTGTGCTGCGTTTCGCAAGGGCAGAACGATACGGTGGGCAAATCTGGCGGCGGTTGTCGCAACGCTGGAGATAATCGCCAGCGCCTGGAGCGTGATGACATCGACATCGCCGAGTCCGATGGAACCCAGAATGGGGCGTCCCATCTCGACCGCTCGGCCTACCGCTTCCTCAATGGCGTTCAAGCCGGGTATACGGCGAAGATAGAGTTTCTTTCCACGTCGCGCCGAAAGAATCGCATAGAGAATAATGCCGGAAAGGACAAGCAAAATGATCCGGGCTGGCCAGGTGGCATGTTTCACTGCGTAGCGTCTCCTTTATCAGAATGGGAGGATTCGTGGCGCGTTGAGGCGGAAAGTGAGGGTGGATCGCTATCGTTCCTCTTGACTTCCTGCATATCTGCATCGAAGGAAAGGTTTTGCAGTAAAGCGTCCAGCGCCACCGGATCTCCCAGCAGGCGCACCGCTTTTTCCATTCGTTCCAGACCGAGGAGGGGAGCAAGCATCGGCGTCAACGCCACTACCGACTGCGACAGGATGAACCCCAGCGGGCGATGCGTTTCCAGAAGAAAATAAACCGGAGTTTCCATACCGCGTTTCCGAATCGCCACCGATAACTCGGAGACCAGTTCCGTGCGTTCCTGTGGTGTTAGCGGTGTATCGAAACGGGCAAGCGAAGCGGGAATCATTCCGCGTCTCCTTTCCAGCATCTCTTGACGATCATTCGTAATTCGTCCGACGACTCCTTGCCATATAAAAGGCGAACGCCCCGGAAATGATCCAGACGCGAGGGTCGGGGAAGCGGCGAAAGGAAGATGCCATCTTGCCCGTAGCTTGCGCGTTTCACTTCCTTCCATTCCAG
>Ga0114963_10001561_pt1 | contig 15799 bp, 17 predicted proteins | sample C_131016_EF_Meta_FD_87019 | JGI IMG/M metagenome (GOLD analysis project Ga0114963, IMG submission 87019) | Freshwater microbial communities from Lake Croche, Canada to study carbon cycling - C_131016_EF_MetaG | ecosystem: Environmental > Aquatic > Freshwater > Lake | place: Lake Croche, Canada...
AATGTGGGGCGATTGGGTGTAATACCGGTACCCAAAGTAGCAAAGTATTTAGCAGATTGTGGATTCATACGAATACCAGATTCTATGGGAAGACACATCATAATCGGCAATTGTTGCGTGACCGAGGTTTGCGAGGGGTTGAAAATAACCACAAGTTCGGCATCACAGACTTTGGTTTCACCGGCAATTTTATGTACACCAGGTATACATAAGTAGCATTTGGCTAAGTTATACATAAATCCGTTGAAATGTACAGAGGTCGTTGGATTTTCATTAACATCATAAAAGAAATCAACAGGACCGCTGTAATTTCCTGGACCAGGTATTTTGGAGATTATACGTAATTTGCTCGTAGAACTTTCAGCTATATCGGTGAGCTTTAGCCCTGTAGGAAAATTCGCGGGAGTTTCACTACAGGAAAAATAGTTATCATCGGACATTCGTGCCCCGTCTCTGATTTTTCTACCGTTTTAAAACCGCCCTTCGCAACCTTAAAGGGGTAAATAGCGGGGCGTGGAATAGCGGAAGACATTGGCGGTGTATGACTGACCTATAATAGGAACGCCAACGGAGTCGCCGGTAATAATTTCGTCACAACCGTTATCATCGTCGCAATTACGGCGTTTGAATTGGAGGGGAACCTGAACGGGATTCATTCCATCGGTGCGGGTGTAATAGTTCCAGCGGTCTCGGTTTGTTGTGAGTTTACGACCAAATAGGGGTAGTACGGTACGATTGGGGGTAGCCGACATATCAGTACCACCGGGTGCGGTAAGCACACCGATTTGTTGGTACGTATCGGGGTAGCCTTGGGTTTGGACGTTGATGGGTATAATGGCGCCGACACCGGCGGGTATGGGTGGGGAAACAAAGCCAGGGTCGGGCGGGGTATAATAGGACTGTTCAGGGGCAAGGGGGGAAAAGCGGGGGTCACCGGTACCACGGGTCGGCTGTGCCCAGGGTCCAAGTGGTTCTAACGGACCAAGCATAGGAGCTGTGCCACCAACGCGGGGATTAAATGGCGGAGCCGTTTCTCTAGTTGACATTAGCGCTACCTTTTCTTCGGGCGGTGGCGCATACTTTACCTTCTTTACGACGGATTCAACTTTGGATTGATTCCATAAAAATGCTAGAAATCCGAGGACAATGACAACGATACAAATAACGCAAAAAATGGTACCGACGTCCATACATAATACACCAGGTGGGCAAATGCCGCCACTTAAGCCACCTCCGCGCATTTTAAAACGAGCGGCAATACCACGCGCCATCCTCTGATGTTTATTACGATTTTGCTTTTTGCGATTCAATATAATCACGAGCTAATTCCATCTGGGACATTCCACTGCGACGAATAGCATCTGTGAAGAACGCGGGTTGTAAAACTTTACCGGCAAGGCGCTTTACAATTTTGAGGACATGTCCAAGTGACGCCTTGTCAAGTTGTGGGACCGCCGTACGAACCGTGTCTTCCACCGCAGAAATATCCTCCTCGGAAAATCCTTCGTACTGAATGATCGAACGGCGAATATAATACATATAGATAAGTGTTGCCGTAAGAAGCGCTGTAAGTACAACAAATGCTACAAAGGCGCGCATCATTTACAGTTTCGTGCTAATTTAATTTGATTATAGCAACATACAATCAAATTAATAATAAAACAGAAAAGCATATGTTTACCTCATCAGCTCATCAGCTCATCTCCTTGCCGTTACCAAAGTAGCCCTGGAACATCTCCATCATCTCCTTGCCGTCGGTAATGAGAGGCTTGAGTGTAGCCAATGTACCCATCAATTGCTTCTGGGTCTGCATCAGTTCCTGCGTGTCCTTGGACATTGAGGCAATCTGGTCGGGCTTGAGCGACTTGTAGGCGTTCATAAATGTCGTACCAGCGTCCAGGTGGTAGTCCTCATCGTCGCCCTCACTGGGCATCTTGTACTTCTTACCGAGTGTTAGGAACTCAGCACGGTCGCCGTTATCGGGAGGCGGGTTGGCGCGCTTCGCCTTTGCCTTCTTTGCTTTCTTAGCCTTGGGCATATCGGCAAATCCCTCTTCCTTATCATCCTCAAAGCCCTCTTCCTTATCATCATCAAAGCCCTCTTCCTTATCATCCTCAAAGCCCTCGTCCTCCTTCTTCTCCTCTTCAAAACCCTCTACACGCACCATAGGGGTCCGGGAATAGTAGAGCGCTACTAGCGATACAAGCGAACCGAGTAAACCGCTGACTAGCACATTGCCACCTGTCAAAACATAGAGAATGAGGGCAACACCGGCACCGAGACCGACCGTCTCGGGTTGACCGCTGTATAATACATAGGCGGCAACAACTACAAAGATGGCATAACCAGCAGTATGTTCTGTATTGCCCTTTACCAATGAACGAAGCGACTTCATTCGTATGACTCTAATTTGCTACCAGTTTTTGTTTATAGACCGAGAGCACCGGCGGCAATCTTATAAAGAGCAAAAAGCAGACCGGCAAGAATGGACTTAGCAATCAGTCCGAGCCACGAGAGCTGTCCGCCAAGACTAAATGCCCAAGTGGCATACTTACTTAGGAATGTCTGGAGTGCCGGGAGTGATAGAGTGAATACTATAACCGCTATAAGAATCGGGTCAACAAGGCTGTCAAGTAGATTGGACCAGGCGTTCTTCTTGGGCGGAGCACTTACGGAGGAGTCATCATCGTAGGGGACAAACTGAGGTGGTTGCTGTTGCTGTACCATCATCGGCATCTGTCCATTCATTCCGCCCATAGGCATCGGCTGTTGCATCATCTGGGGCATCATCTGGGGCATCATCTGGGGTGGCGGCATCTGCTGCGCAACCGGCTGCTGACCCGCGGCAACGTCTGCGCCTGAGGCGTTCATATCACGTAGGATTTCCGCCATACGACTGGCATCGGCGGCGTTGGTAACATTACCCGACTCCAGAGCATCAATCGGAGTACCGCTTTCGGGAGAGCCAGACATTGGGTTTAGACTGGAAACAGAGAATCGGGACATTTCTAAAACGCGCCCGATTTCTTGTTGATAACCCAGTAACGACTTAACCTAGCGCAGCGAATGACATTGTATCCACAACAGATAATTTACTATCTTTGGGTGGGCACTCAACCGCTTTGGCGTCAAATTCTACGCATTTAGCGCCGAACTGGTATACAGACCCACGGATTTCGTTGATAGGTGGACCGCGTATAATAAGACAGTCCGGTCCTTTACAGAGCGGACGGAAGATACAGGCGAGACCAAACCCGAGAACAATGCTAATTATAGTAGCAAATCCAGGGCGGTCGATGATGCTGAGGAAATTAAACATCCTTACTTTAATAGGAGATGAAGTTTTTTAGTAAGTTAGAGTTCTTCCCTTTCCTATTTGGACTCGCCCTAGGAATTTTCTGTGTTTATATACTCAAACCGGCGCCAATGGTGATTACGAAGTACCCTAATCTGGAGAATGTCAGCGAATTAGTGTATCGTGATAGAAATGGTGCGTGTTTCAAGTACGAATCAAAGACGGTAGACTGCGATAAGGCAGAGGACCGCATTAAGCCTTACCCTCTTCAGTGAACGGCACTAGGCGTTCCGAAAATGTGGTTGGTGCGGTAACTAGACGATAAAGTTCGTTGTGGAACTTCTTATCACTATGAGTGGCATAGTCCAGATCTTTTATTAGAAGTTCTGTTTCTGCTTTGACATACCGCAGGGGATATAGTGCGGCGCTTAGAGTTGCCTCGGCTTGTATCATCGCAACGGTAGCTTTCGCTACGTTCATTGCTAGTGCTTTACGAACCGATTCTTCACCAGCGGCTTTCCAGGCTTCGGTTGCGGTTAATAATTCGGCTTCGGCTTTGTTGACGGCATCTGATGCCACAGATACATGTTTTGCTTGTTCTTCACGTAAGTTTTTCATAGTTTCTTCGGCAGTAGCCCGGAGTTGTGGAAATCCATCAGCGGTTCCAAGAATCAAATGCGCATCAACTGCTTTGTTGGCAGGTATGACTGTTACAGGAATGGCAAGGGCGGACTCGTAGTTCTCCTTATATTTGATGGGGTCAAGGACAAGATAGTCACCACCACGGCGAACAAGGTTGGCGTAGCCCGACTTATACCCTTTGAGCCAACTATCTATGTCGGTAACCTTTTTGGGGTCAATTGTGCGTTTTGCGCGCGGAGCCATTCTTTTTTTCAGGGATAGAGAAAGAAGAAAAGAATGAATATGACATTTACGGTTTGTATGATACTTTTGATGTTTCTCATGATGGCTATGCTTCCGCTACTTGTATTTGTAGGCTTAGGGTCGGCTCTCGGTGCTAAATCGGATGAAGTGCGGGTTTTGGTTGCGTTTTTCTTACTAGCAGGTGTGGTTGTCTTCCTGACGTCGTTAGGTGTATTCACATTGATGCAGAAGGAGGATTGTAAAAAGGTGGATATGACAAAGGCGCTCAATAATTCGGGCTTAGCGTTGTTAATACAAATAGCAACGCTAGTGCTGGTATGGTTAGTTGCGCCACTACGTAATGTGATTAAGAATTTACTACCACCTGATACGGACCAGAATATTACGGATGGACTGGCATACGGTTACTACGCTGGATTTGCCGGTATGTACAGTACGCTAATTGGTGCGAGTTTCTCAGGAATGTGTGACTAAGTTCTCAAAGGTGGGTGGTTCGTGACCGAAATAGACGAATTTAGGTGCGCCGGATGGTTGCGGTTCTACGATATAGTAACCGGGAAGCTGAGCGGGAGCAGGGGCGGCGACAGGGGCGGGGGCGGGAGCGGATACAGAAGCTCTTGGTACACGAGGGGCGCGGACTCGTGATACAGGTACCATTTCAGATTCTGTATGGACAACTTGCGACCCTGAAGGCGCTTCGGTATAACGAATTTCGCTTATGGGCGAGGCAACATTACCTTCGGGTGTGGAATTGAGAACAATATTTGCGATAAATACATTCCCGATACTGGCAATCGCGTACGATAGGAACGCCCATACAATCGTAAACATCCAAAAGGGGAATACGGTATTACGATTGCTTGTGTCAAGCCCGAATTCCTTCCACGTTCCATTATCGGGATGGAACATCACACTAGGGCGTACATATAGCACAATGGCTACACCCACAATGTATATGGCAAGTGCCAAATAAAGAACAGACATTCTTCCCTATTAAACTCAAGAGATAAAGACCCACCGTAAAAACACACCCCAATCTAGAATGGATTCGCCTCCAAGAGCCCCACGTCGTCCCTTGCGTGTAGAGAACTTTGCTGTGCGTCGCAGAAATAATAGTCGCCGTGCTATGAATGTGAATCATATTAACGATGTGGTCGTTCAATCGTTTGCCGAGTTGAACCAGATGGGGGCACCACCAGCACCAGGACAACTACCGGCGTGGTACACTGCCAAAGTAAACATGGGACGAATTCAAGTTCCTGCGGACAAGCGACAAAATGCGATGAATCTTGAAGATATTAATACGGATGAACAGGTTGTACTTATTCGTCAGCTAGGACAAGACTTCTTTTATCGTAAGGACAACTGGGAGCAGTGGATGCGGACACAACTTGCCCAATATCCAAATCGCCCTGTGGTAAATCCGGCAAACCGTGTGCCGGTCACGCCGGACCAGATTACTATTTATACGGCACAGGTTCTATTAGGTGGTAAAAGACGTAGACAATCACGCCGCCACACCCGTCGTCGCTCAACTCGGCGTAACTAAATCGGTGATATCGTAGACCCGCCCACCACTTGTCCCGTAATGTAAACCCTTGTCAACCCGCACGGATTCCCACACAGGACAATCAACCCCTTCGCCACTTGTTAGAAGTACAGTATCCTCGCCCGTTGCCGGGTCCAAAACATATTGATAGTAATGCGGTTCCCGCCTTGCTATCAATCCGCCGTGAATAACTGATTTGAAGATCCATATTATTACCATTTATACATTTTATATCCTATATAAAATATTAATATAACCGTAACCAGCGCTGAAACCGACCAACCCATAGGGGTAAATATAACAAATCCAAGCGTAACAGGTAATAAAAATAAAGATACAGCTACAAACAAAGCAGCAATCATAAAGCTCATAACCACTTACCCCTTACTACATATATAGAATTAATCCATATCTTCATCTGCGGGAGCACGATGGTCGTATCCCTCCTCGGCAACGGCAGTCCGTACTGGCTCCGTTTCCACTAATCCCGTGATATCACCAGAAAATTCGGGCAGTCCCATAGCAGCTCGTTGTCCCCGCTCAAATTCAAAGAAATCGGCGTCGTAGGAGAATAAGTTTTTGAGTGTGCCAACGGACCATTCGCCAATCTTTAGCGCCTTTTTACGTTTTTCAACGTCGCGTAAATCTTTCTCCAACTTGTCAAACTTTTCAATAAAATACGCCTTCTCAAGCTCGGCACGTGCGTTAATCGCCTCGGCAATCTGCTCTGGGGTCTTCTGATATGTGCGTATGATGTCAATCGTATTTAACATAGCATCACATACCCAGTTAATATGGAACTTGGTCGCCTCCACTTTGCGCACCGAATCGGTGGCATCGGCATACATGGGGGACGACTCATTAAACAGTGCGTTAAGTCCGCTAAAGAGCGCCCACTGTATCATTAAGCGGAATTCTTGAGACGTAAGTTGAACACCAGAGCGTATATCCGCGCCAATAACTGATAACCACGTGCCAAACCACGCAGTGTAACGGTCTAATGATGACTGAATAATATCAATTGTTTCCTGTGTATAATCTCCAAGGGCATTTGTAGCTTTTAGCACCGATGAAAACGATTTTGTCCAAATCTTATCTAACAATCCGTTGTGATTACGGCTGATTTTGGGGAACCATTTGGAACCGTTCGGTTTTGTAATAGTAAACAGATAACGAATCTGCGTTCCCTCTTTTACAAATGTATCGCTGTAGTTGCGAATAATTTCCGCTCCGTCAGGACTCAATGACATCGCATCAAACATATATCCGAGAAGTTCGGTGGCACCGCCAACCTTTGCCTCCGCTGTACGGTAGTCACCCTTCATTCCAAAAAGTCCACCCGCCTTTTTCAAGAGCCGGTCGCAACCCTGAATACCGAGTCCGCTTGTCATCTGTGTGAGTAATGACTGAAGCGCCGAGTCGTATGCCAAAGAAAACTGGTAGAGTTTACCACTACGTTCGGCGTCTACCGGTTTCTCCACGGCAATCAGATTCATCGCATCTACAAACGCGCCCCAGCCTGTAGCGCTTACAGGCAACAACATGCCCAGTGTCAGACCAAGTGTAGAAAGCACCGTCAAAAACTCTTCGCTGACGATTGCAGCCGGTGGCATAACTGCCTTAAAATTCTTCATTGCGTTCTCAAGCCGACGGAATCCCAGCTCGTCGAAGGAGATATTTTGCCGACGGAGCCCGTCTTTGGCGATTTCTTCACGCCGAGCATTGAGCGCATTGACCGCCCGTTCACGCCGACCACCCGTCTCGGTAATATCGGCAACCGTTAAATCCATCAATTCAGCGGGCATCGCATAACGGCACCAACGGCAGACACCACTCACATTGAATTCGTGGATTCCGCCCTGGCGTACTCCGCGGTAGCAGTATTGTAAAAACAACTTATAGTATCCGCTACTGTCCAGTTCGGCTAAATCTTCAATACGTGTAACTGCCGACCAGGGGACGTAGATGTGCGTTCCGCAGTTGGGGGCGGCGGGGTCGCGACGGGCAACGGTAACCGCGGCAATACTTTGTATCTCCAGTTCCGCCGAGAGATTTTCCAATCCCAAAGAGCCCACACCGCAACCAACGCGCCCTACGTCGGCAAGGCGACCGAAACAGCAGACGGAGTCGGAGCGCGGCGAGTTCTCCACTACAACGGCAGAGGCAACACTCTCCTTATAAAACTGTCCCATTAATTGGGCATTGAGCTGTCGCGCCCGTGCCTGAATAAAGGGACCAATTGTTGCCACCGGCATTGTGACCGTGTCTGCCTGAAATTTCTTGACGTTTTGAATACTGCCTTCGCTCAGCAGGGACCGGTCCACGGGAGTAGACATAGGGCGGAACGCCGGCGGCAATCGGTCATCCATAGACGCCTTTACAACATCGGCGGTCTCCTTCTCTTTCGCCACACGCAACATATTCTTATACGTATCTGTTACCGTTGTTAACGAAGCAGGAGTTGATTTGCCGTTGGAGATACATAAAACAGAAAAGAGCGACAGTCGGATGGCGTTTTCGGCGGCATTCATACGCTTGGGCATCTGCGTTTCAGGCGACCACGACGTCAAGTTCCAAGGGGCGTCGTTGCGGATAATATTGGCAATAGCGCAACTGACGTACATAAGTGCCCCACGTCCCGCCACTGCGGGGTCGTCGCCGTCAAGCGGGAATCCGGCACGAGAGTATGTGCAACCCGCGGCAGGAAACGGCACATTCACTTCAGATGTTTGAATTTCCAGGACAACAAAGGCGCCAATAATACCGACTTGATTGTTGGCGAAGAACGTGTCGTAGGATGCCGCTACAGCCGGCTTCTTGCCTTTCACTGTAGCGCTTGTCACCTTTTCGTAGGTGCTACGGTCCATTACACGTAGTTTGAGGTAGTCTTGGGTCGCCCGTACAACCCGCCTGTAGGTCTCTATAGGCGCGGCGTAACCACAGCGCTCAAACAATGTACGGGCTACAAAGTAGAGTTTTATGTCCGCATCGTCGGTAAAGGGAATATCCTCTTTTACATCTTCACGTAAAACCGCCATAGGCGCCGTCTCCGTATCCTCCTCCGCACCAATTACGTTGCGACCGATCAACGGGCGCCCCTCATCGTCAAACTCCAGATGCGTATCGTACTCCAGGTCCTGAATCTTCTGACCGCAACTCTTACAGATATAGGCGCCCTCGAAAACGGGACCGGCAAACTCCAACAATAACCCCTTGTGGAGCGCCTGTTGGCGACCAGGATGGAGATATTCATTCAACAGCAACAGTTCGTGCTTACAAATTAAATCCTGACCGCAGTTGCCACACATAATATAGTTGCCACGCTGACCCGCCTGAAACTGATTGAGGAACTTCTCAAAAAGAAGCATACGGTCCTCATCGCGACGAATATTCATAATTTTCTCAAGTTCTTTTACGTGTTTACAGGGGTTGATAAGTGGGGCGGCTTGAAACGCGTTCGCAGCAGTGCGCGAACTAACCGTGTTGCGCTCCAAACGACGCGCCTCCGCCTTGTAGGTATCAGCAGCAGTAGTCACATGGGCGGCGTCCACGCCACCGGCGACCGCATAGTAGTAGCGACCAAGAGTCTTATTTGCCACGGTAGTAAGTCCGTTGACAACCGTAAAATCGTACGTTTTGAGCAAATCATCGTTCTTTGTTAGAGACCCCAGAACTGGCTTAATTATATCAGACCCAAGCGTTGCTGCTGTAAGTAGAGCCGAATCGGTTCCAAGTAGGGGTGAAACAGCGGGTACAGAGGTAATTGTAAGAGCTGTTTTGGCGGCTTTCATTAGGGCGGCGTACTGGTTATCCCATTTGGTAATACCGGTTTTAACAACGGAAAGAATCGGCTCAAAGGCGGTGGTAGAAATTTCTAGATTGCGAAGTCCGAAAGAATCTAGGACGGATGTGAGATGTTCGTCGTTGAATGAGGTGGCAGACGGTAGGCGGTCGGCAAGGAATTCGGCAAGGGGTAATACCGTCTCAGGGTCATACAGCTCTTGGGCAGACCAGTTTTTCATTAAGGCTGTGTAAAATAACGTTTTAGAGCTACGAGATACTTCAGAGGCGCCAATATCCCACAGTAGAACACTGGACCGAATCGGCGAACGGAACCGTAACATATCGCTCGACAGTATGATTTGCTGTAATACTTCACCGCAATCGGCGGGGGCAACCACGGTCATCGCACCCGTTTTAGAATTACGTAGATACGAGGCGGACAGTAAACGTACGTAGCGATTATTAATCGTGCTGAGCGAATCAGAATGGAGAATCTGAGGTTCTTTCTGGGCATTGACAGTAGGAGGCACTTCTAGAAAGCCGATCACCGGCTTGGGCGGGATTTGCGACCGTAGGACGTCTATATCGTAGGAAATACGCGCACGTGACGCCGACGCAGGGATATACGCCTGTATTGTTTGAAGTACAGAATGTATATAACCTATAAAGGCGTTGTCAAGTGATTGTTCTACGAATTTATTAGCACTTGCCGATACGGTGGCTAACGTGCCTACATCGGAGCGGGATTCGGTATCTTCTGTTTCAAACGGCTCCCTGTCATCGGTGTATAGGACTTTTTTCACCGCCATTACGGGCAGGAACGCTTTTATAGAATCGCCACTACGATTGCGGTCTAGAATATCTTGGATAGAATCTACAACGTAGGAGGTGCTATTGGCGCCAGGCATGATCGCACCGGCTTCATCGCGGACAACAACAGAGTTCTTCATTGCAAGAAGCAAATCGGTAATACGATAGAGATTCTGCATAACTTTGGGGTCACGCTGTTTCTTCAAGGGTACATCCACAAGAAGTGATACAAACATATCTTCGCGCTGGACACTATCGCTAAAGGTTCGCTCTTCAGTAGGAATTTCTTCTACAAGCGCGGCGGGTAGTGTACTATAATCTAGTTCCGGGAATACTTCAGGTTCGGTCTCTTCTTCTACAGATTCAGCGTTGGAGGAACTATTATTTTCGGGCGGGGCAACGTTTTCGGGTGCGGCACGAGGGCGTAGAATATCATTGGGCGGAGCAGAGCCAATAAACTGAAAGTTTAGTTCTTTGCCGTTATCCAATATGATGCCGTCTTCGCTATCGTTTGTTACAATACGCATAACGACTCCTTCACCAATAGGGGTGCCGTCAACACTAAAAATTTCTAGAACCTCCCCTTCTACAACCGCCAATTGTAGGGCAAAGTGGGGGTGTTTGCGCTTCTCGTGGATTAGCACTTCTTGTACACCGAGCGCCTCCTGAAAGAGTCCAGTTTCTGGATCTAGAGGAAAATCTACGCCGGTATTACTAGATTGGGTAGGGCGGATGCGAATAAGAGCACCGTCGCGGAAGATAATACGACCGTTAGTAGTTTTATAGGCATCGCTAATGATGGTCACCCAGTCGCCCAATTCGGGCACAAGTTCGTCTGGACTGTCTGCCATTCCTCTAATGTAGGAGCGGGTCTCTTTTCTATCTTACAGACCCCGTTCCCGAAAAAATTGACGCCGTCGGCGACCGAAAACAAACATCAGCCCCTTCCTTCGTACGACTTTCCTTCACAATGTCCATCTTTGCCATCCTTTCCAACACTTACCCCACCTGGGGCGGTCTTTCTTCCTTTCTGACTAGCGAGGCTGGTGGCTATCTCCGTGTAGATGACCATTCTACGCCTGAGCAGCCGTTTGCTCTTATTCGCTATGTCAAGGGCAAGAGCAACTTTGCCATCAATCACGTCGGTGCCTTCCGCTCGGTGGTATGGGATGTTATCAAGAATATCCCTGTGAGTATCGCACCGCAGAAGAGCGAGACGGGCGAGTCTATGCCTTCCAACAATTCTACCGATAGTTTCGTCATTGAGCGCTTCATTGACGGTGTGATGATTTGCGGATTCTATGACCGTTACAACAGCCAGTGGCGGTTTCACACGCGGTCCACGCTCAACGCCAACTGCCGCTTCTATAGCCAGACGAAGAGCTTCCGCACCCTGTTTGAAGAGGCGGTTAGCACAACGCAGACCTGGGACGCCTTCCTTGCGTCGCTCAAGCCTGATACGCAGTACACCTGGGTGCTTCAGCATCCTGAGAACCGTATTGTGGTGAATGTTACCACGCCGACGGTTGTCTGCGTCCAGAAGCAGATGTATATCAGCGACACCCTTATCCCCGTTACGGACCAGCCGACGGTATACGACGTTACGAAGATTACGGCGACTACGTGGAGTGAACTTGCCAACAAGCTCCAGCTGGAGAATGCGCAGTTCAAGCACAACTTCCAGGGCTACGTCATTAAGAATGGCGTGAACTTCCGCTGGAAGGTGCGTGGTGAGGCGTACAACCGTGTACGTAAACTGCGCGGCAACTCGGCGCGGCGGGACTATCTGTGGCTGAGCCTGTGGCGCAACGGTACGCTCCGTGACTACCTGGTGCTCTATCCCGAGGAGCGCAACTCAGCCAACGCAATTGTGGATAAGTGGAAGACGATTAGCCGCACGGTGTACAATCTGTACACGGATGTGTTCAAGGCGCGTAGTCTGCCAAAGGGGCAGATTCCGCCGAAGTACCGCCCGTTTGTCTTTGGGCTCCACAATCTGTACATCAACGAACTCAAGCCCCAGAGCAAGACGGTGGACTGGGCAGCGGCACTCCAGTATATGAACGCGCGGGACACGGCACAGGCGCTGTATGCCATTAACTGGGAGGTGCGCTCTCAGAATCAGCAACAGACAATTCCGCTGGAGTTTCAGGGACAGGTAGGTTCTGAATCTGCGGAGACGGTTCCAACGGTACAGGAGCTTATTCAGACGGCGGCGGCGGCGGTACCGACGTATGAGGCACAGCCGGTCACGGGCGTTGTCTAATCATTCACCAATCACACAATTCAATACTAAACCCAAAAACCAAATAAAAACAAGCAAAACTCAAAAACTAGAAATTTTTGAATGATATTCAGTGTGTGACAATCGTTTGCTTCATGTAACCGCACTGTAGGAGAACTGCCTCTGCACTATCTCCTAGGTCGCGTATCGCCCGCTGTAAGGTAAGAATCTTTTCAGTCTTTACTACGGCAGAGGTAATATCTGAATGAGCAGATACGGGAGCGATGGTAGCAGGTCTCGTAGCAGAAGGAAGAATAATACGCGGTCCGATATTGGCACCTAGAATATTATTTACGATAGCTACTCCGTCATTGTAAGCCTTGTCCAAACCCCGCTGATTACGAGCAGCATAGTAACGATAGGAACGACTCTTAACATTGTTAATGTCTTTTCGCTGGCGTGGAGTAATGTTGGCAGGTAGAGTAAACTTTGGACTTTTCTGTTCCACGATGTCTTCTGCAACAGTATTCTGTTCCATGGTGTATGACAATCGTGAAGATTGTTTCGAAGGCAATCAATTTTTATGATTTTATCGAGAAAAATCTTCAACATATCTTCAAATTATATCTTCGTTTAAACGCATAAACTAACGAAACCCCATACCGTAGAGCAATGTGCGGGATTTGGGCAGCACTAAAAGCCGCGGGGCTTACGACCGCACAGGCATTGGCATACGTCAAGAAGCTAGAGCCACGGGGACCTGAATACACAGCCCTTGATGATATATCCGGTGTTCTACTAGGCTTTACCCGTCTTGCGATCAACGGTCTAACCCCGCTGGGTCACCAGCCGTTCCGTCAAAACAACACCGCCACGGTATGTAACGGCGAGATTTACAACTACAAGGAACTTGCCACCAGGTGGAATCTCAGCCTTGCAGAGGGTACAAGCGACTGTGCTATTATTCCCCACCTGGCGACCCATCTCCCGCCAACGGAGCTGGTCCGCACGTTGGACGGCGTCTTCGCCTTTGCGCACGTGAACATCACAACAAACCAATTACTGGTAGCACGGGACCCATACGGCGTACGCCCATTGTTCGAAGCCCAGTACGCTGATGGATCCACGATTTGGTCCTCGGAAATCAAAGCCCTTCCCGCAGATTATACGCAAATTAAGCCGTTTCCGCCAGGAACGTGGAAACTCTATGATACAAACACTGGCAAACTTATCAACGAGCATAAGTACCATGAAGTTCCTCACGTAAAAATCGCAGCGTTTGGATTTCCAACTGGTCTATCATTGGCAAAGGTAGCGTTACACGACGCCCTTACATCGGCGGTAAAGAAGCGTCTGTTGAGTGACCGTCCTATTGGTGCGCTGTTAAGTGGTGGCTTGGATAGTTCCTTAGTTGCGGCGATTGCGGCGCGTGAGCTCAAACTAAACAATAAGAAACTTCATACGTTCAGTATTGGAATGCCTGGTTCAACGGACCTTATGTACGCAAAGATGGTTGCGGAGTTTATTAAGTCCGAGCACCACGAAGTGGTTGTAACACCTGAGGACTTCCTTAACGCCATTCCTCAGGTTATTCACGATATTGAATCATACGATATTACAACCGTTCGCGCCTCTGTAGGCAATTGGCTTATTGGTAAATACATAAAAGAACATACGGATATTAAGGTAGTTTTTAATGGCGACGGTAGCGATGAAATTGGTGGAGGGTATTTATATTTTTACAGGGCGCCGAGCGACGAGGAATTTGAGGCAGAGTCTGAACGGCTCCTTAACGAAATTCATCTTTATGATGTTCTCAGGTCGGACCGATCTATGGCGGCGCACGGCTTGGAAGCGCGAACCCCTTTTCTAGATAAGAACGTTGTGGCAACGTGGCGTTCTATAAATACGTATATGCGTAGACCCAAAAAGGCTAATGCTGAGGGACGTGGGGCAATGATGGAGAAGTTTATTTTACGCGAAGCGTTTGTTCACGACCACTACTTGCCACTTGATGTGCTTATGCGCAAGAAGGAGGCGTTCAGTGACGGTGTGTCGGCAACAAACGATTCGTGGTACCTTAAAACGAGCAAATATGCTAAAACCCTAACCCAAACTCAGGCACAATACACGCATAATCCCCCCACTACGGATGAAGCCTGTTGGTATAGACAACTCTTTGTCAACCATTATGGCGATAAGGCGGCAACGCTTATTCCACACATGTGGCTACCACGATGGATTCCTGGTGCCACGGACCCGTCAGCCCGTACGCTCAAGGATTTATATCCCTAAAGTAAGGAATGATTCACGAAGTGCTTCTGGTGCTATCAGAAGTCATTTTATCAGCATACCCGATGTTGATTAAACTGGTGGATGTAAGTGTCATTTTCCAAACCGGTTTGCGTATGGCAGTGTTTACAGTCTTAGCTGCTGTGGCAGCTATTGTTACAAAGAATCCTCTTGCTATCGGTTCGCTCCTTACAACCGAAACGTTAGCAACAGGTGTTCTCAATCTAGTTCACGTATTTACAAGTTATACCGCATTTGACCAGTTGACAGGTGGTAATGCAATGGCGCTTTTCTATACATATCCTGTTTTTAGTCTCCTAGCTACAGCAGTAGTTTTTAAGGAGGAAATCCAACTGAAGTCAATCCCGTGGATAGCACTTGCGTTTGGTGGCGCCGTTGCTCTTGCCCAGCCAACATCAACCAATTGGACCATGATTGGGGTTATTAGTGCCCTAGTTGCTGCGCTGACTGAGGTTGGCATTTATATATGGTTCCGTTGGCGTAGGGAGAAAACGGATACACAGCCTTGGACGAAGATGATACAGATGTACGGTAGTAGCGGTGTGCTGTGGACTGTAGGTATCGCCGTCGCCGCCGCATTAGGCGTTCTTACAAAAAATACATTTAATATTACTCCTGGCAGTCTTGGTGGTATACTTGCCTTCAACTCGTTAATAGGATTTGCGGGTTATGCCTTACGATTCTTCCTCATTCCGCAGGTGAGCACACTGCTGTTTAGCGCCCTTTCGTTCTTTGGCATTTTTGCGGCGTATATATTTGATTGGATTTTTACAAGCCAGAAGCCAAATATGACGCAACTCCTAGGAGCGGTGGCAATTATTATTGCCAATACGGTGCTGGTGACACGAGAAATTGCCTAAAGAGCGTCGCAATTTAAATACTAATGAAGTATCCACAAGTACGAAATGGTTTTTATATCTTTTCGTACCGTCCTATTGAA
>Ga0114963_10001567_pt1 | contig 15774 bp, 16 predicted proteins | sample C_131016_EF_Meta_FD_87019 | JGI IMG/M metagenome (GOLD analysis project Ga0114963, IMG submission 87019) | Freshwater microbial communities from Lake Croche, Canada to study carbon cycling - C_131016_EF_MetaG | ecosystem: Environmental > Aquatic > Freshwater > Lake | place: Lake Croche, Canada...
AACACACAAGCGCAGATCTGGCCTGGCTGCGCCAACACAACCTAACACCCACCATTCAAGCCTTTGCCAAGCAAGGTGGGGCAGTGTTAGGCGTGTGCGGTGGCCTGCAAATGCTGGGGCAACAGCTACTTGACCCGTATGGCGTTGATGGTACGGCTGAGGGCCTGGGGTTGCTTTCGCTGGTGACTACATTCTCGACTACGAAAATCGTGCGGTACCGAGAGGTGCAATTTGACACCCGCACTGGCCCATGGACGGGTCTGTCCACACTTAAGGTTCGGGGCTATGAGATTCATCAGGGTCACACGCAATCATCGCCGTCTGATGACGATTCGCTGAGTCAAACACGCGAATTAATTAAAGGCATTGCCTGGCAACACACCTCGATGCCTGTCTTAGGGTTGTACCTGCACGGCCTGTTTGAAAACTCAGCCGTGCTCGCTGCCTTATTCGGCATACAAAGCCCCAGCCTCGACACCGTGTTTGACGGCTTAGCCGATTGCCTTGAGCGCAATACCGACCCCAATTTTCTTAAACAACTAATAGCTTGATCCTGCAAAGGTCTGAATCGTGATGTTTAAAAAACCTTCTGTCCAAGATCTAAGCAATCCAACGCTGTTTGGCCAGTTGCAAGTCAAGCTCAACAATAAAACTAAACCACTCGGATCACTGGGTCAATTAGAAACACTCGCCCAACAAATTGGTCTGATTTTGCGAACAGAGTCGCCTAGGCTACAAGCCCCGCAACTCGTAGTCTTTGCCGGTGATCATGGATTGGCGCAACATGGGGTATCCGCCTACCCCAGCGACGTGACCTGGCAGATGGTTGAAAATTTTTTAGCCGGCGGCGCAGCGGTTAGTGTGCTGGCGCGCCAACACCATATTGGTTTAACCGTCGCCGACTGCGGCGTCATGCACGACTTCAAGCCACAAAGTGGATTACACACATGCAAAATCGCTTACGGCACCGCGGACGCCCTCACGTACCCTGCGATGTCGACCGAACAATGTGAACGTGCGCTATCAAACGGCCAAGCTCTCATCAAAACACTCGCGGGTAACGCTTTGTTACTCGGCGAAATGGGGATCGGCAACTCTTCAGCCGCCTCGCTTCTGTTGGCACGACTCGGCGACTTACCGATCGGGCAGTGTGTTGGAGCGGGTACTGGTCTAGATCAAAGCGGCGTCCAACGAAAGACGACAATTTTGCAGCAAGTCTTGCAGCTGCATATCCATGCAACCGAGCCACTGCAAGCCCTCGCAGCGTTCGGCGGCTTTGAAATCGCCACTATGGTTGGTGCGATTTTAGAGGCCGCTGCAAGCAATCGCGTCATCGTCGTCGATGGTTTTATTACCGGAGCGGCCGTACTTGTGGCCAGCCAACTTGAACCCCTGATCTTACAGCGCTGTGTCTTTGCACACCGTTCGGCTGAACGCGGCCATGTGTTGCTGCTCGAGCAACTAGGCGCGCGACCCTTGCTAGATTTACAACTTCGGCTGGGCGAGGGCTCGGGCGCAGCGCTTGCCTGGCCACTGCTCATATCCGCCTGTAATTTGCTCACACAGATGGCGAGTTTCACGTCGGCCGGGGTATCAGAGGCCGCATTATAAAAAGGTGTTTTGCTGATGCAGTTTATTCGTCACTTTCTACTTGCGCTGCAATACTTCACGCGCATTCCAATGTCCGAGGGCCTTGCGCGTTGGGTGGGCTTTAACACCACCATGCAACAAGCCAGTCTCGCGCATTTTCCGGGCATTGGGTGTTTGGTGGGCGCGCTGGCAGGCCTGACGTTTTATGTTTTTGTGCTGTTGCTGCCGGCAACCGGCGGTACGCCTTGGATTGCCGGCTGTTTGAGCACGGTTGTGAGTGTGATGCTGACAGGTGCTTTTCACGAAGACGGCTTAGCCGATACCTCAGATGGACTGGGCGGCGTGGTGACACGCGAGCGCGCGCTCGAAATTATGAAAGACTCACGTATTGGTAGCTATGGTGGGGTGGCGCTGGTCTTGGCGCTTTCGACCAAGCTTGCGCTGCTTGCCACGTTGGGACAACTCGATTTTATTCTCGCTGCCTGGAGCCTTTTCGCCGCGCATGTTTGCTCGCGCTTTATGTCTTTACTCATCACCGTGCGCCTGCGCAACGTTGGCAGTGACCTCACGACTAAAACTAAACCACTTGCCAACCAAACGGCCTGGCGTACGTTGGGCGTTGCCTTAGTTTGGCTGCTACTTGCGGATGTCGCATTCAGCTCTCAGTTTGCACCCAACCTTTTACTGTGGGGCACCGGTTGCAGCTTAATCGCCTGGTTTCTCATGTTTCGACTTCTTACCCGTCGCTTGAACGGTTTCACGGGCGACGCATTGGGTGCAACCCAGCAGGTCTGCGAGCTTGCTTTTTATTTAGGCATTCTCTTAGGCTTTGCTCGATGAAGCTTTGGCTTGTGCGCCACGCGCAACCACTGATTAAACCAGGGCTTTGCTACGGCCAACTTGATGTTGCGGCTGATGCGATAGCCACGCAACGCGCAGCACAAGCGATCAGCCCTTTGTTACCCGCGAGTGCGACGCTTTATTGCTCTGGTCTGCTACGCGCACGGCAACTTGCCAAAGCGATCCATGACCAACGCAAAACTTTGTTGCCCAAGATCGACGTGCGTTTAAATGAAATGAATTTTGGCATTTGGGAAGGGATAGCTTGGGATGACACTCCTAAAACAGCCTTTGATACGTGGACAGCAGATTTTGATCAACATCGCTTTGGGGGAGTGGAAGGCGTTCGTGATCTTTTGCTGCGTGTTCATCAAGCTCTACATGAGTTGCCGGCGGTAGGCGATGCTATTTGGATCACCCACGCTGGCGTCATTCGCGCGGTAAATTACCTAGAGCGCTACGGCCTAGAGACGATTGCCACACCTGAAAATTGGCCCAACGAAGCCCCTGCTTTCGGCCTGTGGCAATGTTTAGAGTTTGGCCAGCTCGAAACACGCTAGAAAACAGCAGACACAGGTTACTCTTCAAGAAAAAGGGAACCACTAAAAAGGACTCACAATGGCTCCTTCAAGAAATTGATGGCGATCTGCGAACGGCTGCCTTATGATGGTCTCAAAATAACAACGACTCAACAGACAAAGACCCAGGAGACAAACCATGACAACGATCATCGGACAAGGCAATTTTAAATACCAAGTGGCTGAAGGCTGGGGTAAGTTACCAAGCGGCTGGAAATTTGGCGACGTTGCAGCCGTGGGCATCGATCGCCAGGATCGTGTCTATGCCTTTAATCGCGGCGAGCACCCGATGGTTGTGTTTGATCGTGACGGCAATTTTCTAAACTCGTGGGGCGAAGGGGTTTTCAAACGCGCACACGGCGTTCAGATGGGTCCAGATGACACGATTTATTTAACCGATGATGGTGATCACACCGTACGCAAGTGCACGCTTGACGGAAAAATCTTGTTAGAAATTGGTTTGCCTGGGCAAGCCTCACCCTATATGAGCGGTCTGCCCTTTAACCGTTGCACACACACTGCGCTTTCGCCCGAAGGCGATATCTACGTGTCAGATGGCTACGGCAACTCGCGCGTACACAAGTACAGCCCGGACGGAAAATTATTATTTTCGTGGGGCTCGCCCGGCACAGATCCTGGTCAGTTCAACATTGCCCACAATATTTTGTGCGACACCAACGGCTTAGTCTATGTTGCTGATCGCGAAAATCACCGTATCCAGATTTTTAACGGCAAAGGTAAGTACGAAGGACAATGGGGCAATATGCATCGGCCTTGCGGACTATTTCTAACCGGTGGAAAGTGTCCGCTTTGCTATGTCGGTGAGCTTGGCCCGCATTTGCCAGTGAACAGAAATATGCCCAACACCGGACCGCGTGTCAGCATTTACGATTTGTCTGGCAATCTACAAGCACGTGTCGCCGCCGACGAGCCTCACGGCACTGGCGTGGGCCAATTTATTGCACCACACGGCATGGCCGTCGATAGCCATGGTGACATGTATGTCGGCGAGGTAGCTTACACCTCTTGGGCGGCCTCGTATCCCACGATCCCGAAGCCTGACTATGTTCGATGTTTACAAAAATTTATTAAGGTTCCGTAAATATCCCACCAACCTAACTATTGGCCATAGACCGCGCGTCACGTCTGAATGGCGTATCGCTTGGTTAAGACTCTCGACGACTCGGTGGGATCACCTACCAATTTTCGTTTTGATTTACAAATTTTGCTTAACGTACATCGAACATTCATTCAAAAAAGGAAATCTGTGAAGATATTTGTTGCACTCAAGCGTCTCTCGATCATTGCGCTTCTGCTGACACTTAGCGGTGCGAGCCTTGCGCAAGCCGACTTCCCGAACAAACCGATTCGTATCATCTTGCCCTACGCACCAGGCGGTACAACCGACATGGTCGCGCGCGCCGTTGCGCAACAGCTTGCGATCAAATGGAGTCAGCCGGTCATCGTCGAAAATCGACCCGGTGGCAACGGAAATATCGGTACAGCCGAGGCAGCGCGCGCAACCCCGGATGGCTACACGCTGCTGATGGCGACTTCAAGTCACGCTATCAATGCCTCGCTTTACAAGGGTCTGTCGTTTAACTTTGCAAAAGACTTTACGCCACTGTCTAACCTTGCCTTTGCGCCCTTGCTGCTCGTCGTCAACCCCTCATTAAAAGCCAATACCGTTAAAGAGTTCGCCGAGTATGTGCGGCAAAATCCTCAAAAATTAAATTACGGCTCAGGCGGCGTGGGTACAGCAGCCCATCTAGCAGGCGAACTATTTAATTCAGAGCTTGGCGCCCAAATGACGCATGTCGCCTATAAGGGTGGCACGCTGGCCACCAATGACCTTGTCGGTGGGCAAATCCAGTTAATGTTTGCCAACTTGCCCGAGGCCATTGCTCAGGTCAAAGGCGCCCGACTAAAGGCGATCGCTGTCACGGGTGAAGCCCGTAGTACGCAAGCGCCAGACGTGCCGACCTTTGCTGAAAGCGGTTACCCACAAATCAATTTGAAATCGTGGTTTGGGCTCTTTGCGATTGCCAGTACTCCTCCTACCATCGTGACTAAGCTCAGCACCGACATCGCAGCCGTCGTTGCACTGCCAGAGATTCAAAATAAGTTTCGCGATTTTGGCACTGAACCCATTGGCAACAGCCAGGCTGCCTTTCAAACTTTTTTGGCAAGCGATTTACCCATGTGGGCTAAGTTAGTGCAACAGTCTGGCGCGAAAGCGGAGTAAGCTTGGCAGACAAAATCGAGCCTGAGCGACAAAGCGCCGTAACCCTAGCGGATAGGTTCGAGCTTTGTTGCAAAAGCAAAACATCAATGACTGACTGACTGATTTGAGCAACAGTTGCTTACAGAGTTTTACAAATTTTGTCTTGAAATACGCGCTTCTCGAAAAGTAAAATGGCTCAGTTCATTTACAGGAGAAATTCATGGAAGCGCGTATCGTACGGTTAGAAACACTCATCCCAAATCTGGCTACCAAACAAGACATCTCGCTTTTAGAGTGCGGCTTGTCCAAGTTAGAAGGAAAAATCTATCACTTAGAAGGAAAAATGCATCAAGAAATGTCTGCGCTCGGCTTACGCTTAGTCGGCTGGATGACCACTGTTATGTTTGCTTCGTTTGCCGGTGTATTTTTTATCGCGCGCTACGTTCACTAAGAATCTTCACTAACCCGCGCGCGCTCGGCTCACCCAACTCGCCGCCCAAAACGCCAGGGCAAACAAAATCGCAGTGCCGCACACTGCGATTAAAACAATGTGATACGACTCACCCAGCATCCACAAACTCGCCGCGGCGACAGGGCCCACAGCTCGCGCCACCATAGTTGGTATCGTCAACAACCCATTCAAGGCCCCATAGGCATAACGGCTTAACATTTCGGGTACCACCAAACTACGCACGATAGTAAAAATACCGTTCGCCAAACCGTAGCAGCCAATCAGTAGCGCAACTAACCAAAACGCTGGCATCTCAATGCTCGCCAAAATCCCAAACACAAACGGAAACACACAGGCCACCACCGACCCCAAAATACGCATCGGTGCGCGCGGGGCAAAATACGCAATCAGGATCCGCCCCACCACTTGAGCCGGGCCTAACACGATCAACGCCTGAACCACGTCAGCAGTGCTTAAGCCTTTTTCTTGCAAGATTGGATAAGCATGAAAAATAAATACCGTAAACATGACTGAGTAAAGCGTCAGCGCAAACAACAACAACCAAAAAATCGAATTTTTTAAAGCTGCGTTCACCACTGCACGATCGCGCGCGTTATTGTCTTCGCGCGTTTGCGCAACGCTTGTGTGGTCAAGATCATATTTAGGCTGAATACATAAAAAATAAATCGCAGCCCACATTAAATTGATCAGTGCCAACACAAGCAGTGACTGCCGCCAGCCGACAGTATCAAGTAGAAACTGCTCAAGCGGAATAAAGGCGGTACTGGCAAAGCCGCCCCATAAAGTGATCGTGGTGATACGCGCACGCGCATTGGCAGCACCCACCCTACGGGCCATAACGGCAAACGCAGACTCATACAAACACCCAGCCTGCAAGGCACCAATGACGGCACCCAGCAAATAAAAACTCAATAAGTAACTGACGCTCGACCACCACCACAGCATGAAGGCTGCGCTTAATGAAGCGCCCGACATCAGCCAACGACCGTAGCCTCGGTCAATCGCCAGCCCAACAGGATAAGTAAATACCGCAGTCACCAGCATACTGATCGTGGCACCCAAAAAGATCTCAGATTTAGACCAGTGAAGCTCGGCACCCATCGCCTGAGCGAGCAGCGGGAAACTGTAATACAACGATCCCCAAGAGCAAACCTGCCCAGCGCCGAGAATATTCGCCATCCAAAGCGAGGACGATTCGTTCGCTTTCATTTTTGACGCCTCTTTTCTAACTCGACACCAGGAAATTCTAGAGCCATAGCACGGGCAGCATCGAAGCCAACAGTAGCAACGCCATTACCCAATTAAATATTGTGCGGCGCATCGGATCACGCAACACCCTCTCGAGTCTGGTACCCATCCACAACCATACACATATGCTGGGCAGGTTCACGATCGACACCAACAAACAACCCAAAAATACGAATAGTGGGCCTGCCTGCTGGGGCAGATAATTGCTAGAGAAACTCACCGCGATCATCCAAGCTTTGGGGTTGACCCACTGAAACGCCACGGCTCCCCAAAAGCCCAGTGGACTAGAGTGCCCGCTTTGCTGTCCCGGTACCGGCAAAGGTTTACTGGTTGCCACACCCCAGGCCAAGTACACCAGATAGGCAAAACCTAGCACTTTCATAACTTGATAGATCGCTGGTACGGCCTGGAACAAGCTGTTTAAGCCAAAGGCGATTGCCACCAGCATGACAAAAAAACCGATCGAGACACCCAGAACGTGGGGCACAGACCGTCTAAAGCCAAAGTTCACGCCTGAGGCCAACAGCATCATGTTGTTTGGCCCGGGCGTCAGAGAGGTTGCCAGCGAGAACGTAGCAATCGAATAAATCAGGGCGTCCTGCTCAGACATCAGTTGCGCTGGGCTGTCGCGGCGTTACAGGACCTTACGAATACGTTCGATTGCTCGCTCGATGTTTTCAGCGCTATTGGCATACGAAAACCGTACATAACCCTCGCCCCAGGCGCCAAAGCTTGTTCCAGAAATGGTCGCCACACCGGCTTCGTTCAAAAACAGATCTTGCGCCTGACGTGAGGTCAAGCCGGTGCCACCCACGTGCGGAAACGCGTAAAACGCACCGGCCGCGTCAGAGCAACGCACACCAGGCAGGCTGTTTAAAGCCTCCACGATTAAGCTGCGGCGTTGGTTAAAGGCCACCATCATTTCGGCCACTGCATCCTGCGGGCCGGTTAAAGCGGCTAAGCCGGCAAACTGCGCCGAAGCGTTGACACAAGAGTGGTCATTAATACACAAGCGCGTGACATGAGGCACTAAACTTTCGGGCCACACTGCGTAGCCTAAGCGCCAACCGGTCATAGCGTAGGTTTTGCTCCAGCCATCGAGCATGATCAGACGATCGCGAATCTCAGGATAATTGAGCAACGACACGTGCTCGCGCCCGCCATACAACATCTGGCTATAGATTTCGTCAGAAAGTATTGCCACATCAGGATGTTTGGCCAAGCCAGCAACCAGCTTGTCAATTTCGGCTTTGGGTGTTACGCCGCCAGTTGGGTTTGCAGGGCTATTAATAATGATCAGACGCGTGGCAGGCGTGATCTGCGACAGCACTGTGTCGGCGTCAAACGCAAAATCTTTGTCTTCGCTCAGCGCGATTGGCACCGGCGTTGCACCGCTGTATTTAATGAGTGATTCGTAAATCGGAAACCCTGGATTGGGGTACATGATTTCAGCACCAGGCTCGCCAAACATCAAAATCGCAAAAAACATGGTTGGTTTGCCGCCGGGGACAATCACCACACAGTCTGGATCAACTTGTGCACCATGGCGCCGCTCAAGATCGGCGGCGACTGCCTCACGCACCTGAGGCAAACCGTTGGCGGGGGTGTAACCATGATGACCGTCACGCAGGGCCTGTATCCCCGCCTCAACGATATGCTTAGGGGTCTTGAAATCTGGCTGACCGATACCCAGGTTAATGATATCTTTACCCTGCGCGGCAAGCGCTTGCGCACGCGCCAAAATTTCAAAGGCAGATTCAGTACCTAGTCGCGACAAAGAGGCAGCAAGTTTTAACATTTGGGTTCCTATCGATCAGACTGCAAATTGAAAAATGCAGTGTACATCCCAACGCAATGCACAAAAAATGAGTCGGCTACACTAGGTCAGGCACAGGGCGCACGCGAGCTATTTTTATTTGGTCATGCCGCGTTTTTTTGGCTTCAAGTTGTGTTCTAAGTGCTCGACCTCTTTCATCAGCAGTTCCAACGATCCCTTAATGGTTCGGGTCGTCTCAACAAACACTTTCTGCTGCTCAAGCAACTGCGTCTCGACCGCTGCTTCCTGGTCCTCTCGCAAGTCAATACTAGACTGGGCCAAGGCGTTTAAGTCAAGACTCAGCCACGACCGCAGCACTAAGAGCTTATCGAGCTCGGGGATTGCCAAGCCTCTTAACCAACGCCTCGCTGATTCTTGGCTGATAGGTCGTGTGGGTGCACGCCTATTGAATTCTTTTGCAAAGAAAGCAGCAGAGGGCGCCTCTGGATAACGCAACAAGAGGCTATTGTTAAGCGCTAACGCAAAAGAGTCTTGTAACGCTTGTTTTGAGCGCATGGTTCAGACGACAGCCTAAGCGATAAATGAACAAAAATTCATTAATTCTCTTTACTTTTACTGCGAGCAGTTTTAGCCGATTCTGACGCTAAATTTGACAACTTCACGGCTTCGGCGGCAGCCTCTGTTGCCAGTTTGGTCGCCTCTGCTGCTTGAGCCGAAGCGATGATCGAAGATTCTTCTGCTTGTTGTGCCACAGCCGCGGCAGCCGCGGCACTTGCCGCTGCTGCGGCAGCAGCCGCTTCAATGGCGGACTCGGCGGCCGCGGCCGCAGCGTCCGCAGAAGCCTCGGCCAATGAGACCGCAGGAACAATCGCGGCTTCAGTCGCGGCATAAGAGGCATTTCTGGCTGCGTCAGCGGCTTTGATGGCAGCATTTGCAGAGCGCTTGGCCGACTCGCAGGCATGCGCCGTCAGATCTTTTAGAGATGTGAGGACAACGCTGTAGCGCCGATTAATCAGCACGTAACCATGCCGTAAGTCACTGACTTCGGTTTCAAGGAGTACGAGCTTCGAGTAGATCTTTTTTAATTCATCGGTCATGGCGAGTAACGTCTTTGTCTTAAAGCTTTGTTGTTGAAATGAGTGTAAAGCGATTGCTCCATTGCGAGAAGCACCACTTGAGGATTTATTGCTTTTAAATACACGTTTAGCGTGCAGGTAAAAGAATACGCAGTGACATGATTGAACTGTGAAGACTCGTCATGAATTGCTTTACTTTTTTAACCAACCTAAAACTCCCTTTGCTTCGCTCTTTTGAGCCGATACCTCATGCTCTCAGCGGCTAGCGCTTGCTGCAGCCGCTCAAACGCAGATACTCAAAAGTCTGAATACGCTGAGTCTTGCGCGTGATAACGAAACGGGCAATCATATTTTGAGAACGCAATGGTATGTCAAAGAAATCGCTCTAAAACTGATGGTAGAGGGTCGCTACACCACAGAGTTAATTGAATTGAACGCAGCGCAGAGCTTCGCCAGGCAGCGTTGAGTTCTGTTCGATATCGCACAGAGCTTGATTCATTTTCTTGCTAAATTTTTTATTTTTAACAAGGAAATGTATGTCACTAGGAACCATTCTGGTTGTTGTCATCATCTTGATGTTACTCGGCGCGATTCCTGCCTGGCCACATAGCCGTAGCTGGGGTTATGCACCCAGTGGCGTACTAGGCACGCTACTGATTATTTTTCTCGTTTTAATTCTTTTGGGACGACTCTAAGTTGACGCAGACTCAACACGCTCAAGTCATCGCGTGTTGAGCTGTATCCGCTTTGATCCTTGCTGAACTAATCTGTAGTGCTTGGAGTCCAAAACGCTTGCCGTACGTATTCGAGCTTGAGCATCTCTCGCACAACGTGATCGAGCAGATGATTGTCGATCGAGGTCGCGATCATCTTGGCTTCAATTTCAACATCGGTTGCGCCAAAAGGATGAACATCGAGATCATCGACGGGATATTTAATGTCGTCGAGCAATTTTGCTAAAACTGCCATTGCCAGTTTTTGCTCTTCTTTTCGAGCAATCACGTACATGGTTGCGGTGACTTCACTGTTGCTCAAATCAATCGGTTTTCGATTGATTTGATTCACCACCGGGCGAAGCAGCGTGTTCGCCATCAAGACAAAGGCCGTGCCAAGCGTCGCTTCCAGTATTAAATCTGCACCCGCTGCAGCACCAATCGCACCAGCGCCCCAAAGTGTTGCTGCAGTGTTTAAGCCACGAATGTTCCCTTCTTCACGCATAATCGCGCCAGCACCTAAAAATCCAATGCCCGAAACAACGTACGCAATAACATGAACCGCACCTTCATGGCCGGTGAGTCTGTTTGCCATATCCACAAACATCGCAGCGCCGACGGCAACAAGTACGTTTGTCCTCAAGCCCGCTGTGCGCTGCCTGTATTGACGCTCTAGTCCGATCAGCCCACCCAAGACAAACGCCGCGGTCAGACTGGCAAGAGTATCGAACAGCGAACCAGCATTGATGTTTTTGATGAATTCCATCGCTTAGTCACAAAAGGTAGGCCCAATCTTTGGATGTTACCTCAGAGGCCAAGAGACCTCGATGCAACATGGCCACCCCGTTGTCACCAATCGGTCATGATGCCGCTGAGGGCGTTTGAGAACACGCATTCAGCACTGATGTCGAGGTTAGTAAGGGTAAATTCTAAATTTTCTGGTAAATCCTAAGACTTTTATTTACACTCGAGTTCGTTTGAAACATTACCTTTTTGACGATTGCCTTTGCGGGGCTCGGCCATGCAACTTTATAGGTCAGGCATGGTTCAAGCAGTGCTTTCACAGAAACTGCGACACTGATCGCCTCAGGATAATCTTAGTATGAACCGCATCGTCATTACAGGAAATGGTGCTATCTGCGCTGCAGGTACCGACCCCTCTAGCATTCTTGACGCCCTGTTGGCTGGGCGTTCAGCCTTCGCACCGATCACGAGTTTTGACGCCGAACCTTTTCGAGGAGGTCACGCGGCTCAGGTGCTCGACTACGACGGTGGCAAGTTGCTCGGTGATCGCAAGCTTCAAAAGCTTGTGCGTCGCTCGGATGTCTTTGGCATTTACGCAGGTACGCAGGCAATCAAACAGGCGGGCCTGTCTGCCTGGCGTGAATCGCTCGCCGATGCCGAAGCGGCGCGCTACTCAGACCAAACAGGTTGTTATGTAGGGTCGGGCGGAGGTAATGCTCAGGTCAACTACGACTTTTTCCCGTTGATGGCTGAGACTAAAAATGAGCTAAACGTCTTTGGTCGTGAATTGCCAAACATGGTGAATCCCATGTGGCTGCTCAAGACGCTGCCCAATAACGTGTTGTGCCACTTAGGCATTCGCGAGCAATTGAAGGGCCCAAACGGTTGCACGACCAACCACGCAACAAGCGGCATCTTGTCTCTCATCGACAGTGCTTGGGCGTTACGCGAGGGCGATGCCCAGCGGACGGTTGCGGTCGGACACGATGCGCCCATCGAACCACAACACTTGCTGTATCTTGATCGCGCGGGTTTGATTAGTAAAAATAATATAAGACCCTTCGATCAAAAGCATGACGGGTACTTGTTAGGTGAAGGCGGTGCAGCCCTTGTGCTAGAAAACGAAGCGTCTGCCATAGAGCGCGGCAGTGCTGTCTTGGGTGAATATCTGGGTGGCGGGATTGCCTCGGAGTGCGACGACCTGTTTTCTGTTCGCGCCGATGGTGACGGTTTGAGTCGAGCGATTGAATTGGCATTAAACGATGCACAGCTCAAACCCTCCGATGTCGGCATGATTGTGGCGCACGGTGACGGCACGCGCACATCAGATGCTTCAGAGGCGACCGCCTTATTACAAGTGTTCGGTTCAGGGATGCCGCCTGTTACGGGCTTTAAGTGGGCGATCGGGCATTTATTTGCTGCCGCAGGGCTCTTAGAGGTCACAGTGGGCCTAAACGCTTGTCGACGCAAGGTGGTGCCCGGTATCGCAAACTTAGAGCAAAAAGCAGCTTCGTGCACTGGCCTAAACGTTTCTGAGCAAGCGCGCGCTTCACGCAGCGATATTGTGCTGGTGTTGTGTCGCGGATTTGCGGGCGTCAATGCCGCCGTGTTGTTACGTGCGATAAACTAGCCCGGCTTTTTCAGCAAACTCGCTGCAACCATTTACTCGATGTCTTACCCCCAAGCCATGTTAAAAAAAATCGATCGCTTGCCCCTTCCAGATGGGGCCGCTCTTCGAAAAATTGACTGGGTCGCTGTCTTGACAATCAGCAGCTTTCATTTGCTGGCATTGCTTGCATGCGTCCCATGGTTTTTCGCGTGGTCAAGCGTATGGGTCATGGTGATCGGTGTGTTTGTCTTTGGGTACTTAGGGATTAATCTTTGTTATCACCGCCTCTTGACGCATAAAGGGTTAGTTTGCCCTAAGTGGCTTGAACATACTTTTGCGGTGCTGGCAGTTTGTTGCGTTCAAGATACGCCCGCAAGATGGGTCGGGATACATCGCTGGCATCACGTCAAATCTGATGAGACTGATGATCCGCATACTCCGCTCGCAGGACTATTTTGGGGTCATGTCGGCTGGGTGTTCATTAAAAATGAGCAGGTCGATCGTTACACGATTTACACCCAATTTGCGAAAGATATCTTACGCGATCCGTTTTACAAAAAACTCGAAACCACTGCACGCTACCCTGTGATCATTCTTGGGTCTTGGGTACTATTCTTTTCTGTTGGGCTGGTAACAGAACTACTTTCTGGTGGGTCGTTGAGCCAAGCCGTTCAGTTTGGTGCGAGCCTATTAATCTGGGGCGTTTTTGTGCGTACGGTGGTGGTCTGGCATGTGACGTGGTCGGTGAATTCTTTGGCCCATCTATTCGGCTATCGTAATTACAACACCGCAGACGACAGTCGCAACAATTGGTTTGTGGCGCTTGTGACTCTTGGTGAAGGTTGGCATAACAATCATCATGCAGACGCGCGTTCGGCCCGGCACGGGCACCGTTGGTTCGAGATCGATCTTACGTTTTCAGTGATTCAACTGCTAGAGTTCGTCGGCTTAGCCTCAGAGGTGATTCGACCACGTAAGCGCCTAAGCAGTGAGCCAAAAAGCGATACTGTCGTTTGATATGACGGCGGGCGTCACACAGGCGTGCTAGGGTAATCGCCTAAGACCGTTGCTTAAAGTGCGAGATCACCATGAAACCATTACTCAAATCTTTGTTGTTACTGTTTACACTGCTTGTACAACAAACTTCGGCCCAGACAACCGTACCCCTCAGCGAGCAAGTCGGTCGCGCCAATAAAAACTTGGTTCTGCTGGTCAGCATTGATGGCTTCAGAAACGATTACCTTGAAAGAGGCATCACTCCAAACCTTTTAGCGTTAGCCCAACAAGGTACGCTCGCTAAAAAATTTGAACCCGTGTTTCCGACCATCACGTTTCCAAATCACTACTCGTTGGTGACTGGGCGCTATCCTGACCACAATGGCATGGTCAACAACACCATGTACGACCCTTCAAAAACTGAGCAAGTGTTTAGATTGTCGGACCGCAATGCGATTGAAAATCCGCTCTGGTGGGAAGAAGGCACGCCACTGTGGGTGACGCTCAAAAAGCAAGGCAAGCTCTCTTCAACCATGTTCTGGGTGGGTTCTGAGTCGTTGAACCAAGGCATACAGCCTCACGACTGGTTGAGATATGACAATAATCTAAACTCGTCAGACAGAACCAAACAATTGTTACGATGGTTGAATCGCGACGATGCCGACCGTGCAGATTTTGCGACCTTGTATTTTTCTGAGGTCGACTCAAAAGGGCATGAATTTGGGCCCGATAGCCCTGAAGTGAATGCATCAATTGCCAGCGCTGATCGAGCAATCGGCGAGCTCTTACAAGGGCTGCAGGCTCGGGGCTTAGCGCAAAAGACAACGCTCATTATTACTTCAGATCATGGCATGGCGCACATTACGCCCGAGCGCGCGATTGATTTATCAGCGTACACAACAGCGCTGGGCAGTGTAAAGATTCAGTGGGCGGGGCCTTTGGCGGGCTTTGACGTGAACTCAGGTGACAAGCCTGTTTTATTAAGCCGCTTAAAAAGTAATAACAACATGGATTGTTGGGCCAAAGAAGACGTACCCGCCAAATATCATTTTGGAACCCACCGCAGAGTGCCACAAGTAATCTGTCTTGCAAAAGCCGGCTGGAGCACCGTGGCTAATCCGAGTCAAAAAGTGATCCCAGGGCAACACGGGCACGATCCAAGCGACCCAGCGATGCAAGGTTTGTTTATTATCCACGGCCCGCAAATTAAAAGAGCGCTTTTAGAAACCGTCAGAAATATCGACGTCTACAATCTTTTGGTGCGTTTGTTAAACGTAGTGGGCGAGAAAAACGACGGCGAAGATACTCTTTACACCCTTGTTAGAGATTAAGCCCCGTAACCTCAGCCTCACTCAGTCGACCCGCAACTTACCGAGTCCCCGGCGGCACAAAGTCGATATCCACTGAAAATTCATGAGTGTCCTGGCCTCGCCATAAATCCCCTGCAAATGCGGGATATGTAGCGCGGCGCACCGCAGACAACGCAGCGTCATCCAACATATTGCTGTTAGAGGATACCTGTACTCTGGCACCGATCAGTGCACCGCCTCGACTCAGTACGAAGACGATCCGAACCTTGCCCACGGGTCGCTCTAAGCTCGCCTGACGGCCGGTAGGATAGCGCTTGGTCGCGTTGAGCATTGCTTGTACTTGTTGCACATACGCCGCCTCTAACGACTGAGTACTTGGAGTACTCACTTGACTTTGACTAGCCGAGCTCGCGGGCGTCGGCGTTGCCGCGGGCTTGGCAGCGGGCGGTGTCGCGTTTGTAGCAGGGGCGACACGTTGAACGACCACAGGCTTAGGTGCCTGGGGCACTGGTGCAAGCGGCGGTGCCTGAACCGGTTTTGGCTCAGGCGTAGGCTGGATAACCGGCTTTTCAGGCTCGACTGGCGGGGGTGGAGGCG
>Ga0114963_10001569_pt1 | contig 15754 bp, 12 predicted proteins | sample C_131016_EF_Meta_FD_87019 | JGI IMG/M metagenome (GOLD analysis project Ga0114963, IMG submission 87019) | Freshwater microbial communities from Lake Croche, Canada to study carbon cycling - C_131016_EF_MetaG | ecosystem: Environmental > Aquatic > Freshwater > Lake | place: Lake Croche, Canada...
GTGGTGCCCGAGGCGCTGTGGCTGACCGCCAGACGCTTGTAGCTGTTGACCGTGGGTGCGCACAGAGCGCTCAGAGCGTCCGCGTGGGCCAGCAGGCCGGCGGCGAACTGGTGTCCCGTGGCGCTTAAGCCGAGTGCGCCGTTGGGGTCCGCGAACACTGCCTTGCCATCGGCATCCGTGATGCTCAGGTGAAAGTGCAGGCCGCTGCCCGGCGCCTGGGCCAGCGGTTTGGCCATGGCGCTAAACACCATGCCGTGCTTTTGCGCCACCGCATGCGCCGTTTGCTTGAAAAGCAGGTAGCGGTCTGCAGCCGCCAGCGCATCGTCAAATTTGTAGTTAATTTCGTATTGGCCACATGCGTCCTCATGGTCGATTTGTTGCAGCTCAAAGCCCAGTTCGGTGAGCGTTGACCGCATCTCCTCCAAAAAGCCTTGGTTGCGCTGAATCGCCTTGAGGTCATACGAAGGCTTGTCCAACTGATCGTGTGTGTCGCCCACCTTCCACGCGCCATCGGCCCCCTGGCGCAGCAAGAAGAACTCGGGCTCGATGCCAACCCACAGTGACCAGCCCCGCGACTTAATGCGCTCAATCGCCGCCTGCAACAGCTGGCGGGAGCACGTATCTAATGGCTGACCACCGGCAAACCCATCGCCTACCGCATGGGCCACCCCGGGCATGAACGGCAGCGGCTGCAGACTTTGAATTTGAATACGGGCGTAGTACTCGCTACGCGCGCCAAACCGGGGCAGGCCGGTTCCCCAGATGCTCGGCCCTGCGAAACCAGCGCCCTGCTCCACCCACTCCCGCAAATTCGTCAGCGGCACCAGCTTTCCCTTGGCCACTCCGTGAATGTCGCAGAACTGCACCAGCACAGAGTGAATTCCCTGGGACTGCAGGCGGGCAATGGTGTCTTGGTACTGACTCATAGGCAACTCGGCGACCGCATGGGGTCTGCCGGAAAAAGAAACCGCACGGATGTGCGGTCGAGTGAATGAATTTAGGCCAGCACTTGGTCCAGGATGCCCAATGCTTCGTTGAAGACCGAGTCCTCAATCGTCAACGGGAACAAGAAACGCAGCACGTTGCCGTAAACGCCGCAGGTCAAAAGAATGAGCCCCTGCTGGAGCGCAGCCTGTTGCACCTTTTTGGCCAAATCCGCATCAGGCGCACCGGTTTCTCCATGGACCAAGTCGCAAGCCACCATGGCACCCAAAGCACGAACATCGCCGATACAAGTGTTTTTCGCCTTTGCCGCCAGCAGGCGGGTGTGCAAGCGCTCACCCAAAATGCGGGCGCGCTCGCACAGGTTTTCCTCGACCATCACGTCCATCACGGCGTGCGCGGCCGCAACCGACAGCGGGTTGCCGGCATAAGTTCCACCCAAGCCGCCGGGGTTTGGCGCGTCCATGATGGCGGTGCGACCTGACACCGCGGACAGCGTGGTGCCACCGCCCATGCTCTTAGCCATGGTCATCAGGTCGGGCGACACACCGAAGTGCTCCATGGCAAACATCTTGCCCGTGCGGCCGTAGCCGGTTTGAACTTCGTCGGCAATCAACACGATACCGTGCTGGTCACACAGTGCGCGCAGCCAGTGCACTGCTTCAGCCTGGATGGGATTGAATCCTCCTTCGCCTTGCACGGGCTCAAAAATGATCGCGGCCACGCGTGAGGGCTCAATGTCGCACTTGAACAGCTGTTCCATCGCCTTCTTGGTGTCTTGCAATTCCGCGCAATGGCAAGGGAACGGCACGTGGTAAATCTCGGGCGCGAAAGGGCCGAAACCTGCTTTGTAAGGTTGGACTTTGCCGGTGAGCGCCACGGCAAACAGACTGCGCCCATGGAAGGCGCCGCCAAATGCGATGACGCCGCTGCGCCCGGTGTAGGAGCGCGCAATCTTGACCGCGTTTTCGACCGCCTCTGCGCCTGTAGAAAAGAGCGCTGTTTTGGTGGGCCCATCGATCGGCACCATGGCGTTGATGCGTTCGGCCAAGGCGACGTACTCGGTGTAGGGCACCACCTGATAGCAACTGTGCGTAAAGCGCTGCAGTTGATCGGCAATAGCAGCTTGCACTTTGGGGTGCAAATGACCGGTATTGAGCACTGCAATGCCGCCCACGAAGTCAATAAAGCGGCGACCCTCGATATCCCACAGCTCGGCGTTCTTGGCGCGGTCAATGAAGAAGTCGCCCATCACGCCCACGCCGCGGGGCGTGGCGGCCAAGCGACGGGCATGCCACTCGGCATTGGTACCGGTCGCTGTCGCACTGGCAAGTGCCGAAGGTTTTAACGACGCATTCATGTCAGGTTCTCCAATGGCGGAACTAAAAGTACAAAATGTGCGGCGATGCCGCGCGCAAAAAGCGAACGGGGCCGCGTTGCTGCAGGCCCCGTCTCGACCGTTGGCTTTAAATCTCCGCCTCGTTAAAAAGACAAGACCAGCGAGGTTGCAAAACCGGTCTTGCTCTTTTTGTAGGTACCGCTTTCCAGATCAAGAAAGTTATAGCCGCTGGACTGGTCCACACGGTACTCGGTCTTCCACTGGGTATTGGCGTTGATCTGGTAGTTGGTTCCGAAGGTGAGACGTGTCAGGTTTGCGCCTGTTATAGCCAGGCCATTGTCGTCCAAGTCAAACAGACCGCTACTATCGAGCCTTTCAGGCCCAAGCCCATATCCGCCACTGCCGGTGTTATCGACATAGGTACCACCACCGTTCTTGCGATTGCTGATGAAATCGGCGCGGGCCAACAGTTGCAGGCGGGGTACGACCCGGTAGCTCACCAAACCGGAGACGCCAGTCCATGCGGCGTCCTCACCGTTGGCAGCCGCGTTGCGCTGCATACCCGAGCTGAGTTGTCCGTTGAATGCCCAGTCACCGTGGGTATAGCCGCCATCAATGGCCATGATGTCAAAGTTTCGATTGACGGACCCGTGCGCCAGTGAGAGTCCCCCGTAGGCAAACTCGTTGATGAACCAATCGCCCCGCGCCGCAAAGCCGAGCGTTTTGACCAACTGGTTGGAGACCGCCGGGTTCGTGCCATCGGTATCATTGCCCGAATCAATGTTACCAACCACCCACTTCAAACCGTACCTCCCGTTGGAAAAGGTATGTGCCATACCGATGCCCGCATACGAGGTGGGGCCCGCCAGGTCAAACAATGCATTGTGCGAGATCAGCTGATTGCCAAGAAGAGGGCTTGCATTGGAAAACACAAATTCATAGCCCTGAAAGTCCGGAATCAAACCGCCAATAATTCGGTTTTCTTTGTTCAGCGGAATGGAGATGGACGCCTCATGCACGATGGATGTCGTGTTTCCGGGCAGCAGGCGCAAAGTCCAGTCAATGCCGTCTCCATCCTGGGACTCTTTGGTGATTTGAATCATGCCCATTTCATCCAATCCGCTACCCGATGTGGCGCTGAAGTTGTGGCTTCGGCCCAGGTCGTCGTAGCTGAATGCCGCCTCGATCGTTCCATTGATTTTCAGGCCCTTGAAGCCCGATTTTTCCTGCTCATCAGCGGCCAGTTCTTGCTTTTGTTCCAAACGATTGACCTGCTGAACCAGCTCGCTGCCACCCGCTTGGGCACCCATGGCTTCGACCTTTTGGGTCAACATCTGCAACTGCGCTTTCAAAGTTTCAATTTCTTTTTTCAAGTCGGCCGCAGACTGCGCGTTGGCACTCATCCATGGCAAAGCACAGGCCATCGCCACTACCAAAATTTTTCGTTGAAAGCGCATTTCATACTCCTTTATTGCAATCGAAATCTAGACACCAATACAAACCGAACTAATCCGTTTTACGATAAGCCGCAGCCATCTCCAACGCCCGCTTTTTCTCAGCCCGCGACATGAACACGCTCGCGGCCAAAACACCGATGCTCACCACCACCACCGTCAGCGTGGCCACCGTGTTGACGCTGGGGCTCAAGCCCAGGCGGGCACGGCTGAAAATAGTAATCGGCATGGTGGTGGAGCCTGGTCCGTTCAGGAACGCAGAGATGACCACGTCATCCAGCGACAGCGTAAACGTCAGCAACCAGGCAGAGGCTATCGCTTGGGAAATCATGGGCAGCGTGACCAGGAAAAAAACCTGCAGGGGCAGGGCACCCAAATCCTGGGCTGCCTCCTCCAGCGAGGGGCTCATCTCTTGCAAACGCGACAGCACCACCACCGTGGCGTAGGCCATGCCGAGCAGCGTGTGCCCCAGCCAAATGGTAGAAAAACCGCGTTCCGGAAAACCCAGCAGCCGTTGCAGGGACACGAGCATCAGCAGCAATGACAGTCCAATGATCACTTCCGGCATGACCAGTGGCGAATTTACCATTCCGGCAAACAGGGTACGACCGGGGAAACGCTTGAAACGGTGCAGCGTTAATGCTGCCAGCGTGCCCAGGACGACCGACGAGCATCCGGTGGAAAACGCAATGCGCAGCGAAAGCTTGAAGCCGTCAATAATCTCCCGATCGTCCATCAGTGCGGCATACCAGCGCAAGGAAAAACCGCCCCAATTCGTTACCATGGGACTGGCGTTGAAGCTGAACACAATCAGCGCCACGATGGGCAGGTAAAGAAACACAAACACCGCAGCCATCCATCCGTGCGATGTCAAGCGTCCCGCTTTGGAGATCATGGACGACCTCCCGTGCTCTCAGCCTGGTATTTGTTGAAAAAAGCCAGTGGAATAATGATGAGCCCGACCATCACGACCGCCACACTTGCCGCCATGGGCCAGTCATTGTTGCTGAAAAACTCGTCCCAGAGCACGTGACCAATCATCAGGGTTTCCGGGCCGCCAAGCAGCTCAGGAATCACAAATTCACCCACACACGGGATGAACACCAGCATGGACCCCGCGATGATGCCGCTCTTGGACAAGGGCACGGTGATGCGCCAAAACGCCTGCCAAGGCGTTGCACCCAAATCCAGCGCCGCTTCCAACAGGCGCAAATCCATCTTCACCAGATTGGCGTACAGGGGCAAGATCATGAAGGGCACGTAGGTGTAGACCATGCCCAGCACCAGTGAAAACGGCGTGTTCATCATCTTGACCGGCTCAGCAATCAGGCCCATGGCAAGTGCTGCATTGTTGAAAACCCCGTTATCGGCCAGCAACATCTTCCACGCATAGACGCGCAGCAAAAAGGATGTCCAAAAAGGAAGCATCACCAGCATCAGAAGCGCCGGCCGGCGGTCCGCGGGGCTGCGCGCCATGAAGTACGCAAACGGATAAGCAATACCAAGGCACACCAAGGTGGTGATGGCGGCGATTTTGATGGAGCTCAGGTAAGCATTGATGTACAAGGAATCCTGAGTGAGGCTGAAGTAGTTACCAAACTTCAACGTCATCACGACGACGTCATCGCGCAAGGAGAAGACGTCCTTGAAAAACACCGTGTCCATCTCGGACAGGCTGATTTTGAAGACCACCAGAAATGGCAGCAGAAATACGGCCAGCAAGAACACCATCGGGATGGCGATCACCACATTGCGTCCCCACGCACCAATGAGCTTAGTGTGTATTGATGTGACGGACAGCGTGGCGGTCGCCATGGCAATTACTGGGTCAAAACGACAACATCACTGCCGCACCACCAAACGTAAACCTGATCACCCCAGGTGAGCTGCGCCTCGCCATGGCGGGCGGCATTGGTCAGTGTGACCTTGATGACGGTGTGGTTGTCCAATTTGACGTGGTAGGTCGTCAGACTGCCGAGATAGGCCAAGTCATCAATCACACCTTGAACGATGTTGTATCCCACTTCGGCCAAAGAATCACGTTCCCTATCGGCAGGAAGCGACTTCTGAATCGACATTTTTTCCGGCCGAACCGCAACGCTGACGGCCATGCCTTCGGTCCCGGTTATGCCATGGCTCACGTAATGCTTGCACTCAGGCGACGCAATCGTCACATGGTCGGGCGCGTCAATTTCTACGGTGCCTTTGAAGATGTTGACACTGCCAATGAAGTCCGCCACAAACAAGCAGTTGGGGGTTTCGTAAATATCGGCGGGCGCTCCGATTTGCAAAATTTTGCCCTCGCTCATCACGCCAATGCGCGTAGCCATGGTCATGGCCTCTTCCTGGTCGTGCGTCACCATTACGCAGGTCACCCCTACCTGCTCAATGATGTCGACCAATTCCAGCTGGGTACGCTGACGCAATTTGGCGTCGAGTGCGCCCAAGGGCTCGTCCAGCAAGAGGAGCTTGGGCCGCTTGGCGAGACTGCGCGCCAGTGCCACGCGCTGCTGCTGCCCCCCGGAGAGTTGATGGGGCTTGCGTTTGGCGTATTGCTTGAGCTGCACCAAATCAAGCATTTGCCCTACCCGTTCGGCCACCTGGTCCTTGGGCATGCCATCGCGGTGCAAACCAAACGCAATGTTGTCCCACACCGTAAGGTGCGGAAACAAGGCATAGCTCTGGAACATCATGTTGATGGGGCGCTCGTACGGAGCCAAACCGACAATATCCTGACCAGCCAGAAGAATTTGCCCTGAGGTCGGCGTTTCAAAACCCGCCAGCATGCGCAAAAGCGTGGATTTTCCGCATCCGGAAGAACCCAGCAAAGCGAAAATTTCGCCCTGCTGGATATCCAGAGACACTTCATCCACCGCTAACACATCGTCAAACTTCTTGACGATGCGGTTGATTTGCAAAAAGGGCTTGCCACCGGACTTTGCCGGAGTCGTTGCGTTGTTCAATGTGCTCACACAAGGCCTAAAAGGTGACTGTATTTACAAACCAGTTTTAAACGCAGTATGCGCACGACTTTCCAAGCGGCGGATGTCGTTGGTCAAGGCTTTAGGCGGAATCATGGTTGCCATTTCCGCCACGCTGGGGTAGGACGACGGATTGTTGGCAATTTCTGCGTTGATCAGCTTCTTCGAAGCCACATTGATGTTGGCGTACTTCACCTTGTTGGTGATGGCCGCCTGAACTTCCGGGCGCATGATGTAGTTCATAAACAGATGTGCATTCTTGGGGTGCGCCGCATCCGCAGGAATCGCCATCATGTCAAAGAACAGAATTGCACCATCTTTGGGCACAAATGCCTTGATGTCCTGCCCGGTTTTTCCCTCAATGTCGCGGGCACGGGCGATGTTGATATCCCCGTTCCAACCCAATGCCAGGCAAATCGAGCCACTGGCCATGTCATTGATATAACCCGACGAGCTGAACAAAGTGACATAAGGACGGATGGACTTCAGCAAGGCCGAAGCCTCCTGGTAGTCAGCCGGATTTTTGCTGAAGGGATCCTTGTGCAAGTAATGCAACGCTGCAGGCAACACTTCGCTGCCCGCGTCCAAGGTGGACACGCCACAGGATTTGAGTTTGCTGATGTACTTGGGATTGAAAAACAATTCCCAAACATTGTCCGGCATCGGGTCGCTACCCAATGCGGCTTTCACCTTGGCGGTGTTGATGCCAATAGTGGTGTAGCCCCAAAGCCAGTTGACCAGATGCTGGTTGTCGGGATCGATGGTCGCGATTTGCGCCTGAACCGCGGGATCGTAATTCTTCAAGTTCGGGAGCAGGTTCTTGTCCAGTTTGGCCAACAATCCACCGCCAATTTGCAGGGGTGCGAACGTGGAGGATGGCACGACGATGTCGTAGCCCGTTTTGCCGGCCACCAACTTGGCATGCAAGATCTCGTTGTTGTCGTAGGTGTCGTAGCGCACCTTGATGCCGGTTTCTTTTTCGAAATTGGCAATGGTGTCGTCGGCAATGTAATCCGACCAGTTGTAGATATTGAGGACTTTCTCCTCATCGGCCTCGGCAGGGCCCGCGCCCGAAACAAGAATCAGCCCTGTTGCCAGGGTACCGAGGATTTCGCGCCAGCGCTTGAATGGGTGGGTGGTGGTCAATTTCATCTCCTGAGAAAACGATGCAGACAAAAAGAATTTCAAAACCGCACTAAAACAGCGCGCGAACAGCGCCTACAGGCTAAGCGATTCGGGTCACGCTGGGCATCCAGGCAATCCCTATGCCAACTTACTCCGTTCACACCCGCTCAGGCGCCCTGAACAGCAGTCCGGGCATCCCGCACGCGTCTTCGCGCATCCCGCGCCACCCCCACGCTGTAAGCAATCACGCCGATGCTGACCACTGCAATCAAGAGACTGGCAGCCGCATAAATGGTGGGGTTGATTCCGCGGCGGGCATAGCCAAAAATCACCTGCGGCAGCGTGTTGACCCCGGGGCCCGACAAAAATTCGGAAATCACCACGTCATCGAACGACAGCGTGAATGAGAGCAGAAACGCTGCCACGATGGCTTGTGCAATATTGGGCAAAGTGACCAGAAAAAACACCTGGAGTGGCCTCGCGCCCAAATCCATGGCCGCCTCCTCCAGTGCCCGGTCGAAGGCCAGCAAGCGGGACTGCACCACCACCATGGCATAGGCCAAGCCCAGCAGGGTGTGCCCCAGGACAATGGTCACCAAGCCGCGTTCGGGCCAACCTACCGCGCGCTGAACGCCTACCATGAGCAGCAGCAAGGACAGGCCAATCACGACCTCGGGCATGACCAGCGGCGCATTGACCATGCCCGAGAACACCGTTCGCCCGGCAAAACGGTGGTAGCGCACCAAGACGAAAGCAGCGAAGGTCCCCAGTACTGCCGACAACGCACCGGTCATACCGGCAATTTGCAGAGAGAGCCAAAATCCTTCCACGATCTTGACATCGCGCCCCAAGGCCTCGTACCAGCGCCATGAAAATCCGGTAAATACCGCGTCTTGACGAGTGCTATTGAAGGAGAACACCACCATGAAAAGCAGTGGCAGGTACAAAAACAAAAAAATGGTGGTGAGCCAAATTTTGCCGACATGCTGGGCAACAAAGCGCTGCATAGGTGGTGATGCTTAATCGTCAGCGCGCAGGACAGGTGCCGGGGACGAAGGATCGGCAGCATTTCCCACCCGCCGGTAGTACAGCGCCAGCGGGAGCACCACCAGCGCGATCATGGACACGGCCAAGGCACTGGCGCGCGGCCAGTTGTTGCTGCTGAACATCTCGTCCCACACCACGCGTCCGACCATTAGGTTTTCCGGTCCGCCCAGAAGCGAAGGAATGACAAACTCTCCGACCGCGGGAATAAATACCAACATGAACCCCGCGACGATGCCCGCTTTAGAAAGTGGCACCGTTACCAGCCAGAACGCCTTCCATGGCGTCGCGCCCAGGTCTTTGGCCGCCTCCAAGAGGCGTAAATCCAGTTTGACCAAATTGGCATACAGCGGAAGCACCATGAAGGGCAGATAGACGTAGGTCATACCCACCAGCATGGAAAAGCGGGTGTAGAGCATTTGCACCGGCTCACTGGTGAGGCCGAGCAGCATCAACAACTGGTTCAGCACACCCTGGTCCGCCAAAATGCCCTTCCATGCATAGACCCGCAGCAAAAAAGAGGTCCAAAAAGGCAGCATCACCATCATCAGGAGCGCGGGCCGGATACTGGGGTTGGCCCGGGCAATGAAATAAGCAAAGGGGTAGCCCAGCACCAGACACAGCAGTCCCGTGCACAGCGCGTAGCCAATGGAGCGAAGGTAGGCGTCTACATAGACCGTCTGAAACAGCGCCCCGCCTTCTGTGGGACGAAAAATAGAAAAGTAGTTTTCGTATTTCAGCCGCAGCACTCCCGCGTCACTGTCCCACAGCGGCTTGAACGGATGGATGTCGCTGCCCATGTCCACAAAGCTGATGTACAGCAGAATGAAAAAGGGCAGCAGAAAAAACACCGTCAACCAGGCAAACGGCAGACCGATCACAAAGCGACGCCCCGGCACCCAGAGGTCGGCGAGCGGACGCGCCACTTTGTTCATGTCGACTGCCGAATCAAACAAACATCAGGCGATTACTTGCCCTTTTTGAAGGCGGTGTAGGCATTGGCCATGGCTTCACGACCGTCGTTGGTGAACTTGCCCGGGGGAACCATTTTGGCGGCTACGGCAGCTTCAATGAAGATGGTCTTGTTGCCGGAGACTTCGGGCTTGATCTGCGCCAGGGCCGCCTTGTTGCCGGTGGGATAGCTCATTTCATTGGAGACTGCCGCACCGCTCTCGGCACGCAGGTAGTAGTCAATGAACGCATGGGCATTGGCCGGGTGCTTGGCGTCTTTAGTAATCGCCATGGAGTCGAAGAAGATCATGCCGCCGGTGCTGGGCAACAGGGCTTCAATAACGTCTTTGCTGCCATTGTCTTTGGCACGACCGGCCGCAATGTTGATGTCACCGGACCAACCAACAACCGCACACGCTTTGCCGCCGGCGATATCGTCAATCATGGTGGAACTGAAGATGCGGATATCTTTGCGTACCTTGCCGAGCATGTCTGCCGCAGCCTTGTGGTCTGCTGCATCGTTGGAGTATGCGTCTTTGCCGATGTAATGCAGCGCCGGCGGCATGATTTCTGTGGGTGAATCCAGGTAGGCGATACCGCAGGATTTCAGCTTGGACGTGTATTCCGGCTTGAACACCAGGTCCCAGGCGTTCTCAGGCATGGGCAGCTTGCCCAGGGCTTTTTCAACTTTGGTGCGGTTGATACCTACGGTGGTGAAGCCCCAGGCCCAGGGCACCAGGTGCTTGTTGGCGGGGTCGGCTTTGCTCAAGGCTTGCATGATGGCTTCGTCCAAGTTGCCATAGTTCTTGAGTTTGGCGCGGTCCAGGGGCTGAAAGAAACCTGCCTCGACCTGCGCAGGGCTGAAAGCGGTACCGGGCACCACAATGTCGTAGCCCGTGTTACCCGCGACCAACTTGGCATTGAGCGCCTCATTGGTCTCGAAGGTGTCGTAATTCACCTTGATGCCGGTCTCTTTTTCAAAAGCCGCAATCATTCCCTCGGGAATGTAGTCTGGCCAGTTATAAATGTTGAGTACTTTTTCCTCGGTGACCGCAGCAGAAACCGGGGCGCTGACGGCAGGTGCCGCAGCCTCTTCTTTTTTGCCACAGGCAACTAATGCGAACACCGTCAAGGCGGCAGGCAACACATATTTGTTCATCATGGAAATCTCCAAAGAAATGGGGGGTCGATCAAAAAAGCAGGCGCTGTGCGCAATTCCAAGCAAAAATTATAAAAGTCAATCCATCCAGAGCGCCGCCCGGGCGTCGGCCAGCGTCAAATCCAGCACTTTGTGGATCAGGCCCATCAACTCGTCGATCTGCGCGTGGGTAATGGTCAGCGGCGGCGCAATGATCATGCGGTCGCCCACGGCACGCATGATCAGGCCGTTGGCAAAGCAATGTGCACGGCAGCGCATACCCACTTCAAGCTCAGATGGGAACGGTGTATTACGTGCCTTGTTTTTGACCAGAACCAGGCCCGCCATCAGGCCACAGGTCTCTGCCACGCCCACCAGGGGATGCTCGCTGAGCGTGGCGAACTGCTGGGCCAAGTAGGGCCCCACGTCGTCGCGCACCCGGCCCACCAGGTTTTCACGCTCCATGATCTCGAGATTGGCCAACGCCACGGCACAGGCCACAGGGTGGCCGCTGTAGGTGTAGCCGTGGTTGAACTCACCGCCCTGTTCTATCAGCACCTTGGCAACGCGGTTACCCACCATCACGCCGCCCAATGGGATGTAACCACTGGTAATGGCCTTAGCGAATGTCACCAGATCGGGCTTGTAGCCAAATTTCTCGTAGGCGAACCAGTGCCCCACCCGCCCGAAAGCGCAAATGACTTCGTCGCTGACCAGCAGGATGCCGTACTTGTCGACGATGCGCTGAATCTCCGGCCAATAGGTCGCCGGCGGAATGATGACGCCCCCGGCCCCTTGCACCGGCTCGCCAATGAATGCGGCAACCTTCTCCGGGCCGATTTTCAGGATTTTTTGCTCCAGCCAGCCTGCAGCACGCAGCCCGAACGCATCGCTGGACTCACCCGGCAGCGCATTTTCAAAGTAGTAGGGCTGCTCAATGTGCGTGATGTTGGGAATCGGCAGGTCGCCCTGGGCATGCATGCCGCTCATGCCGCCCAGCGACGCGCCAGCCATGGTGCTTCCGTGGTAGCCGTTGACGCGACCGATGATGACTTTGCGCTCGGGTTGGCCCAACAGATCCCAATAGCGCCGCACCATGCGCACATTGGAGTCATTGCTCTCACTGCCGCTGGACGAATAAAACACATGATCAAAACTGCGGTCACCCACCGTGGGCGCCAGCGAAGCCAGCTTGGCCGCCAGGGTGGCGGCTGGCACATTGGTGGTCTGAAAAAAGCTGTTGTAGTAGGGCAGCTTGAGCATTTGCGCCTGCGCCGCGTCGGCCAGTTCCTTGCGGCCATAGCCCACGTTGACGCACCACAGGCCACTCATGGCATCCAACATGCGCTTGCCCTCCGAGTCCCAAACATAAATGTCTTTCGCCTCGGCAATCACCCGCGCGCCCCGGCTGTTAAGGTCTTTGAAGTCGGTAAACGGGTGCAAAAAATGCGCGCTGTCCATTTCCTGGATGCGCTTCGTATCTAGTGGCGAATTCATGCGATCGGTCTCGTGGGTGTTGCTGGAGGCGGGGGTCAGACGTGCAGCAAAAGATGCTCGCGCTCCCAGGGAGAAATCACTTTCATGAACTCATCGAATTCAAGTTCTTTGATTTCCGAGTAAACCGTGATGAATTCCTTGCCGAGCACCTCGTGCAAATCGGACTCGCGGCGCAGCCAGTCCAGCGCCTCGCCCAGGCTGCGCGGCAGCGCGTAGGGCGCCAAATAGGCGTCGCCCTTCATCTCCGGCTTGGGTTTGATCTTGTTTTTGATACCAAGATAACCGCAGGCCAGCGTCATGGCCATGGCCACATAGGGGTTGGCATCTGAGCCGATCACCCGGTTTTCTACCCGGCGCGCCTGCGGCGTGGAAATCGGCGATCGAATGCCCACCGTGCGGTTGTCATAACCCCACTCGATATTGATGGGCGCGGCCGAGTTGCGGCTCAGGCGCCGGTAGCTGTTCACATAGGGCGCCACCAGCACCATGGCCGCTGGAATGTAGCGCTGCAGGCCGCCGATGTAGTGCATGAACATCTCGGACGGCGTGCCGTCCTCGTTGCTGAACACGTTTTTGCCGCTGACCACGTCCACCAGGCTTTGGTGCACATGCATGGCGCTGCCGGGCTCACCCGCAATCGGCTTGGCCATGAAGGTGGCGTACATGTCGTGGCGCAGCGCCGCCTCGCGCACCGTGCGCTTGAAGAAAAACACCTCATCGGCCAGGCCCAGCGGCTTGTTGTGGAAAAAGTTGATCTCCATTTGCCCGGCGCCCACTTCGTGGATCAGGGTGTCCACGTTGAGTTCCATCTTGTCGCTGTAGTCGTAGATTTCTTCAAATAGCGGATCGAACTCGTTGACCGCGTCAATGCTGTAGGCCTGGCGCGAGGTCTCCGCCCGGCCGCTGCGGCCAATGGGCGCCTTGAGCAAGGTGTTGGGGTCGGTGTTGCGCGCGGTGAGGTAAAACTCCAGCTCGGGCGCTACGATGGGCTGCAGCCCTTCGGCCGCAAACAAATCGCACACCTTGCGCAAAACGCTGCGCGGGGCAAAAGGCACCAGATTGCCCGCGTGGTCAAAGCAATCGTGAATGACCTGCGCCGTGGGGTCGGTCGCCCAGGGCACGATGCGTACCGAAGACGGGTCCGGGCGCAATTGCATGTCTTTGTCGGTCGGATCGATCACGTCGTAGTACGGGCCGCTTTCGGGAAACTCGCCAGTCACGCCCATGGCCACAATGGCCTGGGGCAAGCGCATGCCACGGTCTTCGGTGAACTTGGCGCGGGGCAAAATTTTGCCCCGCGCCACCCCGGTCAGGTCGGGCACCAGGCATTCCACCTCGGTGACCCGGCGCTCGTTGAGCCACTGCTCCAGGTCGTTGAAAGTCATGGTTTTTTGTTCAGACATCGCTTCTATCCTCCGGGCCGCTGGCTGCGGCTTGTTGTAATTCGGTCACTTTGATCCGCCATTTTGCACCCCCAGGGCCGTCAAAAATGGTCGCGCAAGCGGTGGTAGAGCGTGCCCAAGACCAGCGTCGGCGTGCGCAACAAAGCGCCGCCGGGGAAATTGCGGTGCTTGAGCGCAGCGAAAACATCAAACCGCTCGGCGTCCCCCGCCACCGCTTGCGCCACCAGTTGCCCGGCCAGGCCAGTAAGCGCCACGCCGTGCCCACTAAAGCCTTGGAGGTAGTAAACGTTGCCTCCCAGGCGGCCAAAGTCAGGCGCGCGGTTCATGCTGATATCGACAAAGCCGCCCCACACATAGTCCACCGGTACCCCCTGCAAGGCCGGAAAGACGCGGGCCATGCGCTGCGCCATAGTCTGCTTGAGGTCGGTTGGCGTGCGCGTGGTGTAGCTCACCCTTCCACCAAACAACATCCGCAAGTCGGCGCTGAGGCGGAAGTAGTCGAGGATGAAGTTGTTGTCGCACACAGCTGCGTTGCGCGGCAGCAGCGCTGCGGCCAGGTCCGGGGGGAGCGGACGGGTGCCAATGATGTAAGTGCCCACCGGCATGGCGCGGGCGGCCAGTTCAGGCGCCACCTGCGGGCCAAAAACCGGTAGGGTGCAGTTGCCCGCAAGCACCGCAAAACGGGCGCGCACCTGGCCTTGGGCGGTGCGGGCGGTCACTGTGGTGCCGCGCTCCAGATCCAGGACCGCAGATTTTTCGAAAATTTGTACGCCCAAAGACGCAGCCGCGCGCGCCAGGCCCAGGCCATATTTGAGCGGGTGCAGGTGGCCTGAGCGTTTTTCATAGGCGCAAGCCTGGTAACGCGTGCTGCCAATGTGGTTTTGCACGGCGGCGCCTTGTGCCCATTCGGTGGCAAAGCCGTAGTTGCGCTGCAGGCTTCGCATTTCGGCGTCCAAGGCGCGCGCCTTGCGCGCAGAGTCCGCCACATACAAATAGCCATGTACCCGGTCGCAATCAATTTCAAACTGGGCGATGCGCTGGTCAATCAAATCGATGGCCTCCAGCGACATATCCCAGGCGCGGCGCGCCTGGGCCTTGCCCAGTTGCTGCTCAAAAGGCCCCTGCCCGCTGGCAAAACCCACGATCGTCTGGCCGCCGTTGCGCCCAGAGGCGCCGCTGCACACGCGGTCCGCCTCCAACACCACCACGCGGTAACCGCGCTGCGCCAGTTCAATCGCCGCCGACAACCCGGCAAAGCCTGCGCCCACCACCACCACGTCTGCGCTCAGGTCGGTTTGCAGCGGGGGCAACGCCGCGGGACGCACCACGCTGGCCTCGTAATAGCTGTTGCGTTTGAGCTGGGTGTCGGATTGCAAGAGGGAATCCATGGTCAATTCCTAACGCGTGCGCTTGGCGACCTGGCCACACAAATAGGTCCAGATAAAGGTGGCTGCGGCATTACTGGTGAGTTCGGCGTGGTCGTAGGCGGGGGCCACCTCGACGCAGTCCATGCCAATGAAGTTGAGCCCCGCGAGCTCTTCCAGAAAGGTCATCACCTGGGTGCTGCTCATACCCCCCGGCTCGGGCGTGCCGGTGCCCGGCGCAAAGGCCGGGTCCAGGCAATCGATGTCCAGGGTCAGATACACCGGCATGGACCCGATGCGCTGGATGATCTGATCGATGATGGGCTGCAGCGCCAGGCCGTCGAGTCCGCGCAGGCTGCGGGCCGTGAAAATTTGTCCACCCTGGTCGGCCACGTAGTCGCGTGCCTCCCGTGCGCCACCCGAGCGCAGCCCGATTTGTACCGTGTGCTGCGGGCTGACCAGGCCTTCTTGCAGCGCCTCATAGGTCCAGGTGCCGTGGCCCGCGGGCTCGCCAAA
>Ga0114963_10001572_pt1 | contig 15745 bp, 15 predicted proteins | sample C_131016_EF_Meta_FD_87019 | JGI IMG/M metagenome (GOLD analysis project Ga0114963, IMG submission 87019) | Freshwater microbial communities from Lake Croche, Canada to study carbon cycling - C_131016_EF_MetaG | ecosystem: Environmental > Aquatic > Freshwater > Lake | place: Lake Croche, Canada...
GAAAATGCATACGTTGCAATCGCTTGTTATACGGGGTAAGTCTTCTATGGTTGTGCCCCTGTGATAGATGCAAATCTATTGCAAGTCCGTACGTAACGGGCAACGCTATTAAACTGCGGGGAGGTCCTAAAGTTTATTGTAAAAAAAAGTAATAGGAAACTATTTAAAGAAAAAGTATATATAAATAGGTATAATGGGAAAGGGTTTAAATTTAATTTGCACAAAGTGTAATATTTCTAAGGAAATAAATGGTTATGTTAAGAATAGAGAAGAATGTAGGATTTGTAATAATGCTGCATGTAAAGAATACAAACGAAAAAATAGAGAGAAAATTTCTGCTTATAATGAAAAATATAAGAAGGAAAACAAAGAAGACATCAGCGAGTACAATAAAAAATACAATGTCGAAAATAGAGCGACTATACAAGCGAGACACACTCCTTATTTAGCCAATCGAAAGAAGACAAATCCAAATTACAAGATGGCTTGTACATTGCGTTGTAGATTATTATCTGCTTTAGATGGAACTAAAAAGAGCAAAAAAACTGAGGAATTAGTAGGTTGTTCTTTTGAAACATTTAAACTTTGGATGGAATTTCAATTTGATGATACAATGTCATTTGATAATCATGGTTCACATTGGCATGTTGATCATGTTGTTCCAATGGCTAAGTTCGATTTAACTAAACCAGAGGAACAGGAAAAATGTTGTCATTGGTCAAATATGCAACCACTTGAAGCAAAAAAGAATATAGCTAAAAATGATACAGCTGATATGGATGAAATAGACAAAGTTCTTAAAATAGCTAAAAAATTTATAAAAAAACATAACCTAGAATTAGAAATACCTAATTATGATAGAAAAGAATATTGCAATAAATGAATTTCTAACTACTAACTTTCATAGAAATATGCGAAGGGTTAATGCTAACTACATTAAAAGTAAAAATGTTAGAATGTACAGGATGATCCGCATCCAAGTTACTCATTAATATTGAGTAAAAGGTTCAACGACTATATAGTAGCGGGTGAAAGCCCAAGATATAGTCTACTCCCATATGAAAATATGATATAATGTAAGCATAAAATAATTACGAAGTGTAATACACTTTATTTTGTGTTGAAATTATATTTACACTACAATTCGCAAATAAAAAATCAGTGTAAGGTTCATTCTTTCTGACAACCAGGAGGATAGTCTTATATTCAACCGCACATCGATGGAGCGCGGGATGTTTCGTTCGACAAGTTTAAAGAAGCATGTAACGGCGATACAAAAAAATCAATCAACATCACAGGATGATATATTTATGAAACCAGATCCGAACAAAGTTATAGGAATGAGAATGGGATCATATGATAAGTTAAATGATAAAGGTTTTGTTCCTGAAGAAACTGTATTAGTGAATGGTGATATTATTTTAGGTAAAGTAACACCAATACAGGATGTAGCAGGATCAAATAAACAATTTAAAGACAATTCAGAAGTGTATAAATCACATGCACCTGGAGTTGTAGATAGAGTTTATACTGATATTAAAAATCAGGATGGATATGAAACAAGAAAAGTATTAGTAAGATCAGAAAGAGCACCAAGAATTGGTAAATTTGTTGCCAAAAAGTTTATATAAAATATAGGCTAGTCTGTTAAATAATATAACAGGCAACACTTTCAAATTGCGGGAAACTCCTAAAGCTTTAATTACTAACCAATATTAAATTGGGGCTAATGATAATCACATTAGATATAGTAATAAGATTAAAGATATATGGACAATCCGCAGCTAAATGAATAATAATAATTATTCTAAAGGTTCAACGACTAGATGTTAGTGGGCAGTATTATTTAATATTGCTTAAGGTATAGTCTAATCCTTATAGAAATATAGGGCGATACCCATACAAATGAATTTAAAATTATCAAAAAGGTATCAAATGGACAAGTTTTGTAGTAGGCACGGTGAATTTTGCCGTTGTTCATCCAAAAGATGGGCAAGTATATTAATACATTTAATATGCAACACTTTCAAATTGCGGGAATCTCCTAAAGCTTTAATTACTAACCAAATTAATATTGGGGCTAATGTTAATTACATTAGAGATAGTAATAAGATTAAAGATATATGGACAATCCGCATCCAAGCTACTTAAAATATTAAGTTAGAAGGTTCAACGACTAGATGTTAGTGGGTGATACTATTAGTATTGCTTAAGGTATAGTCTAGCCCTTATAGAAATATAAGGTATCAGCGCAAAAAGGAACATGTGGTATTTTATTACGCAACCCAGATATGCCATTTACAAAGAACGGTATCAGACCGGATATCATTGTGAATGCAAACGCAATACCGAGTAAACATTCTGCTCGTGTGAGATAGTAATATCTTGCAAGTCTCAATTGTGAGGCGACATCTTCAAATTGCGGGAAACCCGTCAAAAAAATTGACATTTAAAATTACAAATCTATTATATTGCATTATATTATTAAGATAAAATATGATAACCTGTAATGTATGTAATATTAATAAAGAAGAAGATAAATTTCGTCGTTATTTAGATAAAAATGGAAACGTTAAAAGATATGCAAAAATTTGCAAAGCGTGTGATTATGAAAGATCAAAAGAACATCGCAATGAAATTTGCAAAGAGTATTATGCAAAGAACAATAAAATTATTAAGAAACAACGAAAGAAATTTCGTAAAGAAAATCCAGATAATCAAAAAGAACAATTATTAAAGCTATTAGAAAAAAGACCTACATTTAAAATAATTAGAACTATTGGTAGACGAATTCGTAAATCAATAGAAGATATTGAAAAATGGAGATCAATTATAGATTTTAATGAAGAAACATTAAAAGAATTGCTTGAATATAATTTTCTAATTGATTGGGATTTAGGAATGACTTTGGAGAATCATGGAACAGTATGGGAAATAGATCATGTAAAACCTATATCAAGTTTTGATCTTACTAAGAAGAATGAGCAAAAGTTAGCATTCTCTTGGAAAAATACTGTACCTAGACTTTGTTCTGATAATAAAAAGAAAAGCAATAAAATAATGCATAATGAAATAAAAGAAATAAATAAACGTGTTCGCATTTTTGAAGTGATGAAATTATTAAAATGTCAAAAACAGCCTGTAAATACTATCAATAAGTAGTAAAATATTTATTGAAAGATGGAATAACGTCCATTCTATAGTAATAACTTTACTGGGACATGGTGGCAATCCGCACCAAAGATTCTACCTTAGAATAGTAGAATAATGATCAGAGACTAAACGTTGGTGGGCTATAAAATTTATAGCTTAAGATATAGTCCGACATTATATGAAAATATAGTGATACCTCTAATTATAAATATAAACTTCACAACACTATCATCAGTCATAGTTTTGAAGCTTGTATAAGGGGGGAGAATGACGATGGGGCAGTTAATCGAATGCCTTATAGGAAAGGTCGCAGCATTGGATGGACATGATGCCGATGGTACTCCATTCAATGATTATGACTTAGATTATGTAGAAAAAAGATTAGAACAATTAGGATACGATTCAAAAGGATATGAAGAAATGTATAATGGTATGACCGGCGAGAAATTAAAAGTAAAAATATTTATCGGTCCAACTTATTATCATAGATTGAAACATTTAGTCGAAGATAAATTGCATTGTTTAACATTGGATCATGAAGTCTTAACACAAGATGGATGGAAATTTCATAAAGATATAACATTAAATGATAAAATAGCAACATTGAAAGGTGGAAATTTAGTATATGAAAATCCAACAGCAATTCATTATTATCCAGACTTCAATGGTAAATTATATAAGATTCAAACAGATTTTATAGATTTACAAGTAACAGACAATCATAGAATGTGGGTTGATACAGGTAATGGATTTGAATTTAAATATGCCAATGAAATATTTGGTAAGAATGTAACATATAAAACTGGTGCAAGAGGTACTGAACAATTTTCTATGTATACATGTACAGAAAAAGCAATAACACATGAATATGATACTATGGAAGAAGCCGATAAAAAAGCGATTGAAATATTCCATGAATCTGGAATGAGTCCATTAGTAATACAACAAAATGATAAATATATTGTAAGAAATTATTGCAGACCACAATTTCATGTTAATATTGATGATAAAACTTCAAATAAAATAGAAAAAATGATAGATTATGTAGGACCTGTATTCTGTATAAGCGTTCCTTCAGAAATCTTTTATGTAAGACGTAACGGAAAACCTGTATGGACAGGTAATTCAAGAGCGAGAGGGCCTGTAACATTGCTTACTAGGCAACCACCAGAGGGAAAGAACACTACACTTGATATTAAATCAAGATTATTCTAGCCCTAGTCATAATAAAAGTTATGGCTAGTCAGTTGATACACTGGCAACAAGTTCAATTTGCGGGAAGTCCAAATGAATTGGAAATAAAATTGATTCAAAAAAAATATTGGAAAATAAGCATATAAAGAAATACAAATATATTATAGTAGCATATAATGGAAAAAGAAATTTGGAAAGTAATAAAGATCGATGATATTAATGACAAATATGAAGTTTCAAATTATGGAAATATTCGAAATTCCGATAATTCAACTAAAAATTTAAGTTGTTCATCAATTAGATCAGGATATAAATCGATATGTTTTAATAATGGTAAAAAAAAGACATCATATAAAGTACACAGACTTGTAGCATTAACATTTTTACCAAATGATGATGTAAAAAAGAAATTTGTTAATCATATTGATGGAAATAAAATGAACAATAAATTGGATAATCTTGAATGGGTAACACCTACACAAAATGTAAAACATGCTATAGATAATAAACTCATTAAAGTAACTGAAAGACGAGTGACTAAAATAGATCCTGACACAAAAAAAGAAATTGAAACATATCAATCCTTAAAAATTGCATCAGAAAAAACAGGTATAATAGATTCTTGTATAATTAGAAGTTGTAAAGGAAATGATATTAAAGCAGGAGGATATATATGGAAATATACAGATGTCAATAACAATGAACAAGAAAATATAGATTTGACAGAATATAAACAACTAAAAGACTTTCCAAATTATAGAATAAGTAAAGAAGGGAAAGTTTATAGTATTCCATACAAAAAGTTTTTGAAATTTCAGTTAAATAATGATGGTTATCCACATGTACAAATAACACATAAAGGTAAAAAGAAAGATTATCTAGTTCATAGATTAGTTGCAGAATTATTTGTAAATAATCCAGATCCTAAAACAAAAGTTCAAGTAAATCACATTGATATGGATAAAACAAATTTTAATTCCAGTAATCTAGAATGGACAACAGGTTCAGAAAATATGCTACATAAAAATGCTACTAACAAAAAAAAATTATTGGAAAATAATCCAATTAAAAAGAATCAAAAATAAAAATCATTGCAATATTCTCCTAATTCATAATAGAAATATTATGTTGGCTGTAGTGAAAAATTACAGGTAAAGGAAAAACGAATATTGATAAAGGATAATCCGCAGCCAAAATTCTAATAATAGTTAGAATGAGGTTAAACGCGTGGACGGACAAGGGGGTTTATAATATAAACTCTTAAGGTGCACGCTAGTCCCACAGGTAACTGTGTTATTACCTAGGAATAATATGATGTATCAAGATATAATCATTTGCATATTATTTTGAAGTAATAAATATGATGACTCAGATAGGAAATAATCTGACGAGTATGGTAGAAACGAGAAGTAGAGACGGTAAACTATAGACTGCCGTAGAGTTTATTCAAAAAATAAGCTAGTCCGTATATGACGGGCGACATAATCGAATTGCGGGAAGGTCCTGATAATTCACTTAATACCAAGTCAGTAAAGTAATTTCTGATGGATATAGTTAATTGCTATATATAGGGGGCTCGACTAAGGCTCACAAGGTGCTCAACTAAGGCTCGCAAGGTAATAATTTAAGTGGAAGGGATAATCCGCATCCAAGTTATTTGAAATATCAAATAAAAGGTTCAACGACTAAGTGGTTGTGGGAAGAAATATATTTCTTCTTAAGATATAGTCTAAACCCTATCGAGAGATAGCAATATTCAAGGCTTGATCATGTCATATTATTATATGTGATTGTCGAAAATATTGGTGCAATGATATCATACACAAATGTATGATGTAGTACGGTATAATTAGGTCTAAGATTAGGTGAGATGGAGCGCGATGCCATCGCCAGCCATGGTATGGCACAATTTATAAAAGAAAAGTGGTGTGACAATTCAGATGCATACCTTACATACGTGTGTGATATATGTGGTTTGTTCGCTCAAAGAGCACGTAGAAGAGAGAATAAATCATATCCAACAAAGACGGATGTATTCTACTGCCCACATTGTAATAACTACAATAAAATATCTAAAATAATAATACCTTATGCATTCAAATTAATGTTACAAGAACTAACTGCAATGTGTATTGCACCACGTATTAGAACAAAACAAGATATATATTCACACTGATTTTTTTATTAATTTAATATAATACTTTTTACTGCGTTTAAATTATTATAAAAAATATATAGATATTACGATATATGGAATATCCCAAGGAAGAATTTACTAAACTCTTTTTAGATAACAAATCGGAAAAGGTAAGCAATGAATTTATTATTGAATTTACTGATAATTTTTTAAATGGTGGATTTTTAAGTTATGAACAAGTTAAAAAATGGATAGGATATTCAAAAAAAGAAACTATTGAAAATATATTAGTCAATAAAATATTTGGTTTTAATGATAATGCTGATTATTATTTTAAAAAAGAAAAATCAAAAACAAAACCAATTAATAAAATATATATGACACTTGATACAGTTAAATGCATATGTATGATGGCACCAACTGAGGAAAGTCAAAAATTTAGAAAATATTATATTGAAATGGAAAATATATTTAAAAAAATAGCAACACCATATTTATTAAATAATATTATTAATCCAGTAAAAGAATTATATAATTTTGAATTTGATATTAATAAATTTATTGGAACTGAAGTTCTTTATTTATTACATTTAGTAGATGATTATTATAAATTTGGTATTACTGGTAATATTAAAAAAAGATTAAGTGATCATAAGAGATTATTAAAATATAAAAGTATAATAAAATGTTGGGATGTAAATAATAGAACAGCTTCAAAACCAATTGAAGATAAAATTAAATTATATATTAAACATCAAAAAATAAGTTCTACATATGAATCAGCAACCGAAATAATTAAAACATCTGATATTAATAAATGTATTAAGGTTTTTGATTCATATGTAAATGATGAACTTAAAAAAGTACAAAAGGAAAATACAATAGAAAAATCTATAAGTAAAACAAATGAATTATTAAAATCTCTTATAAATTCTCTTGAAGAAAATAATGTTATTAAAAAAATAGATATTATAATTGATAACAATGACATAAAAAAGAAAAATAATAATGAAAATTTAGATAATATAAAAGATTTAGATATAATTGAATTAAGAAGATGTCAAAGATGTAGAAATCCATTTACTGAAGAAGAATTTGGTATTGATAAAAGATCTAATAAAAAATATATGAATTGTTTAGATTGTAGAGATAAACAAAAAATAGCAGATAAAAAAAGACGTATGAATACAAAAGAATATTATTATGATGCAAATAAAGGGAAAATAAGAGATAAACAAAAAGAATATTATAATGCAAATGCAAGCGAAATTATAGAGAAAAAGAAATTAGCAAGAATTCAAAAAATGAATGATGGAAAAAATAAAAAATAAATAATATATATATTCACATTAATTTTTTTATTAATTTAATTTAAAATATAATACAAACATAATTATATTTTACAAGGGGAAAATAAACAAAATCAATCAACAATAACAATATCATCATTTTTATTGTAATTTTTATCATTCTTTTTAACAAGTTTCATTTCTATTGGTTCAATTATGTCATTTTTATTATCAAGTTTCAATTCATTAGAAGAATCTTTATATTTATTTAACATTTTTGTAACATTTGTTTCAAAATCTGGTACAGATTTTATTAAATTTTCATAATGTATATTATAAATATCATCAGAAAGTTTATATATTGGTTCAGTACAATTTTTATCAATAGTTTCATCACTTAAATTTGCAAATCTTGGAGGCAATTCATATTTATTGTCAATATTGTAAATATTAAATTCCTTTATAGCATAATATTCTACTTTTATTTTTAAAACTTCAAAATCTTCTAAATCTTCTTTTGTTCTTATATCATTATTGTATATTTTTTCCATAATTCTACTTTGTTCTATTTTAGAAAATCTTTTTAATATATAACTATAATAAAAGGGCCATAAATTTTTAACCTTAAAATCTAATATATCATTACTTTTTTTATCAAGAGTAATATTTTCTAATTTTATACATATATAATCTAATATATCATTATTAAATACACATTCAAAATATCCATATGTAAATAAATATGCAAAATAATTGGTTTTTGTTTCTAAAAATCTGTCTTCTATTAACATTTCAATAACAGAATTTAAATTATCACCAGTATGGAGATATTTTTTAATGTTTTTATTATTAAAATTAATATCTTCATTATGTAAACCTATATTTTTTATCTCTTTTATAATATCATTTTTTCTTGACTCAATTAATAACTTTTTATTTTTCTTTTTTTCTTGTTTTAATATATCATGTTTTTTACTCTTTATAATTAATTGTTCAATAGTTGAATTATCATATTTTTCATTTCTTTTTTTTATTAAATCACCAACATAATATAATTTATATCGTATTTTATATCTATAATTATGCAAATTATATCTTATATTTTTTAAATCATCAGTATTTAAAAAATATTTCTTTTTGGCATCTGTTGTTAAAACAAATAAATCTTTCCTATTTTTATGACATTCATAACATAATTTTAATGGAGCATAATCATTTTGTTGTTCAAAATATGATTTATCTTTAATTGCTATTCTACAATTTATACAATTTTTTATTTTAAACATATTATATCTTATATAATTATTAAAATTATTTCTTTGTTTATTTATATTTTCTTTTATAAATTTCAATTGATAATTATACGAACTTTTTATTTTATTTAATTCTAAATTATCTCCAATATCTATTTTATTTATATCATTTTTACTATAATAATATAATTTTTCTAAACTCACCCCCAATCCACTTAAATTAATATTTTCTTTATAATTATTAAAATCAATACTACGCAAATATTCATTATCAAAATCAATACTATGCAAATATTCACAGGATTTACATTCATAATATTCCGGTTCTTTATCAATTTTAAGATTAATAAATTTATAATTATTACAAAAAATACATTGCATCCTAATAAAATCATTAGTTGTCATTATTTATATTCAAAATATATTGAATTATAAAAATAATATAATAATAAATCAATATTTTTAGAAATAAACAAACAAATCATCATAATATTTTTGTACTTTTTCTTTATTCTTTTTAACAAGATTAATTTCTATAGGCATTTCTTTTTCCTTATATTTATTTCGTATTTCTGCTATTTCTTTTTCGAAAGTTGGTTTATATTTTAATACATAACTATAATATTTATTATAACAATCGTCAGGAAGTTTATCTATTTTTATAGTACAATTATTATTAATAATTGCATCACTAATATTTGCAAATCTTGTAGGTAATTCGATTTTATTATCTTTATTTAATTCTTTTATAGCATAAGATTCTGATATCGTTTTGAGTATTGCAAATTTGTTCTTATAATTATTTTTTGTTTTATTGCTATAATTAATATAAAGTTTTTTCATAATATTTTTTTGTTCTATTTTAGAAAAAGTTTTTATTATGTAGCTAAAATAAAAAGAGGAAAAATCTTCTGTTTTTATATATGGTTTTTCTTCATATATTTTAGTTTTATATATATCTGTCTGTTTTTCAATATATTTAATTGAAAAAGCAATATATATATATTATTTAAAATATTATCACTAAATTTATAATATTTATAATTTAATGCAAAAAAATATGCAAAATAATTTGTTTTAGTTTCTAAAAATTTCTCTTCTATTAACATTTCAATAATATTATTTAATTTATAAATACTTTTATCACCTTTATATAAATAGTTTTTAATATTATAATTTTCAAAATCATCATCTTTAATATCTAAGTTAAATAATTTCCCCTCTTTTATTATCTCTTTTTTTCTTATTTCTATTATTTCGTTTTTATTTTTCTTTTTTTCTATTTTCAATATATTATGTTTCTCTTTTTTTTCTATTTTTTTAGTAATAACATCAAGTGAATATTTTTCATTTCTTTTTTTTAATAAATCTTCAATATAGAATTTTCGATATTTAGGTGTTTTTAAATTTTTTATATCATCATATTTTAAAAAATATTCTTTTAAAGCTCTATTTTTTGATATTAAAATATCTTTTTTTTCCATACATTCATTACATTAGTATATTTGACTATTATAATTATGAAAAAATAATGCATATCCGGTTTTCATAGCTATTTTACAATGTGTACAATTTGTTATTTTGTATAAATCATATTTTTTTAATTGATATCCTTCTATTTTTATTATAATAGATTCGGTAATAGAATTAGCGTTTTCAAGTTTCCCCAAAATTTCATAATCTTTAATAGATATATTTTTTATAAATTTTTCTTTATCTTTACTATATTCAAAATTTCTAAAAAAATTTTCAATACCAATACAATTACTACATTCATAGTAATAAATTCCAAATGAATATGCAATAATATTTATATTATTAATTAAAATATTTTTTCCTACATTATGACATTGTATACATTTTATATTATAAAAATCTTGTTGCATTTGTTAACATATATTATATTAATAATTTATTAATATAATCTTAATAAATCAAATTTTTACAAAAATAATATATACCTTTTTTTAATTCTTTTTAACAAGTTTCATTTCAACAGATTTGTTAATATTGATGTCTTCGATATTAATAAAAATGGATGAATGTTTTAGATTATTTAAAAAATCATATTCAAACGTTGGAAAAATATTTTTAACATATTCGATATATTTTTCATATATTTCATTTGATAATTTATGTATATCTTTATATTTTTTTAAATAATTTCCTTTATTGTATTTATCTAAAATAAACATGTCAAATAATTTCCCAGGTAAACTAATTTTTTTATTATTCTCGTATATTTTAGTTATAGCTATACTTTTTGCAATATATTGATCATTACTTTCTTTTATAGCACATATATTTTTATATATTTTTTTTTTATTATTAAATGAAAATGTTTTATCAATATATTTTAAAATAAAGGAATATAAATCATCATCATCAATATACTGATTATTATCTAACATAATACATAAATTATTATATGTTTTTTCTTTAATATTATCTTTTTTTGATTTATATTTATTAATTTCATTTTTTATATTTGAATATGCTATATAATTTAATTGTTTAAATAAAATCCTAATATAATAATCACTAGATTCCATTATTAGATATATTAAAAAATCAGTATTATATATCAAAAAAATCTCTTCAGATATAAATTCTATTATATCATTTAAATTATGTTTACTTTTTTTTCCCTTCTTTAAATAATCTATAATTTTTTCATTAATTAAATCATCATCATTTATTTCTATTGCACAATTATTGCACTCTTTTATAATCTCTTTTTTTCTTAATTCATATGATAATTTTTTTATTTTATCTCGTTCGTTTCTTTTTTCATTTAATTTATCTCTTTTATCTATTAATTTTGCAATAGTAGCTTGATCATATTTTTGATCTCTTATTTTAATTAAGTCTTCAGTATAATAAATATTATAGTATTTACAATATTTATTATTTGAATATAATCTATTATGTCTTAAATTTATTAAATCATTTGATGTTACAAAAAAATCCCTTATAGCATCTGTTTTTGTTTTTATTAAATCTTTTCTATTTTCAAAACAATCAAAACATAAATTTATCATATTTTTATATTTATTTTTATATTCTTCATATATTATTTCTAATAAATGATGTTTATTATAATCATCATTACATAATTTTAAACCCCTTTTTATTGCTATTTTACAATTTGTACAATTAAGTAATATACAATTATCATAAATTAGTTTTTCTTTAATATAATTTAAATCATTATAATACGCATATTTATCTTCACTATTTATAAAAGATTTATTTTGTAAATACATATCTATCATATTTATACAATTATTACAAATATGATATTCTATTTTACTAACCATCTCTTCTGATTTTACAGTATCGCAACCAATACAACGTATATTAAATTTTTTATTAGACATTTTATAATTATATATATGATATTAATAGCTTTAATAATAAATAAATCAATATTTTCAATCACAAAATAAATTAATTTAAATATTAATAATATTAATGATATTAATATTTGATTTAAGTGGAGGATTTACAGATATGTTAAAAGATTTAGTATCAATATATAATTTTATTTTAAAATATAAATATAATTTTACTATAAGAAATGCAACATGTAGACCTTATAATAATCCGAATATATTTGAACAATATCCAATTGATAATTTAATTAATATAGAAAGTTTTAGAAATAATGAATATTATATTGAATATTCGAAAATTGAAAAAAATATTAATAATTTAAATACATATGATTTTTATAAATATAAAATTTATCGTAGATTATGGAAAAGAAATAATTTTATAAATGAAAATGATATAGTAAAATCAATAATAAATTGTGATAAGGAATATATGAATATTGGAGGAAGTTTTTGGTATTATACTAAATTATATGATATGGATCAAGTATCAAATGTATTTAAAACATTAATACCAAATGATAAAATCTTAAAAGCATTTAATGAAAATATTATTAATGTTAAATATAATTGTATTCATTACAGATATGAAAGTGATTGGATACCAATTTTAAAAAGACACAAAATCCCATATATTGTTCCACCGATTGATGAATTAATAAATAATTTACCATTTAAAACAAAATATTTAATATATATATGTACAAGTAATATTGAAGAATTACATGAAAAAAAATTATTATATAATAAATTGGAATCGTATGATAACATAATTTATAAGAAAAAAAATAATTTAAATTATGATGAAAATGGGTTTTTGGATTTATTAATATTAAATAATAGTGAAGAATTTTATGGTAATAGCATAAGTGGTTTTACATTATTATCATCAAAACTAAAAAAATCAGATAATTTTTATAATAAACTAAAATATTTTGATAAATATAATATCATTTAATAGATCTAAATATGCAAAATAAATAAAACATTTAAGCAGATGGCATACACATTGTAACAATAGTCATCTCTCGTCCCTTAACACTAAATGTTGTTGTATCTAGAACAATAATGCTTTCACCCCTAGATGGTTCATCGTGAATTCTCGCCATAGATTTGTTTTCTACATTCCACCTAATTCCAGTAGGGAAACTACAATATCCAGTTCCATCGAGTACAGCTGTCTCCTTAAAAACAGATGCAAAATATGGAATAAATGCAGTATATAGCTTTTCATCAATCAATAAGTTAATATCACGGAAAAAATCCGAACTAATTCTCCTTTCTGGAAAAACTAGAGAAAAAAGAGTTGAGAAATGACGATCAATTGCAAACAACACCTTTCCAATAAATCCATTTTCTACACACCAATCATGGGGTAACTTCTTACCTCTCTGCTGAAAGGCACAAAATACTTTCATAGTAATACACATCTCTGTATCAACAGAGGATCCATCAGAAAGGGTTGCAAATGGTGCAATAATATCCCTGACATGACTTGCCTTAGCTGCCTGACCAGATCTGCGAATATCCTGTGGAATGAAAACAAAGTTGTTTCCTGTTGCTGATCTTGCTTCAATAACAGAACAGAATAGCATCAAATACATGATTTCAATATCACTAGCTTCATCTTTCTTACACATTTCAAGTGACTTCAAATATGCTACACTCAGGTCAATTGGAAACGGAATCTTATTAATCTGCTCACCGAGAGAAGTTACCTTCTGATCACTAGTACAAATACCCATTTCAATCATTTCTCCCAGCATAGACATGTACTCTAGAGATGGAATCTCAAGAATTTCCATTGCTGGAAGGTTATCAGAAAGAAACATTAGAGTTGGTCGCATCTTATCCATTGTTGAAAATTCATTCTGAATAAATTTTGTAAGATATAAATATACCCTCTCTGAGCACATAGGGTGATACCGACCAGCCTTAACACGCCCTGACCTTCCAGCCCTCTGTTTCGAAGCAGCCTGAGAAATCAAGCGCTTAATAATAGTCTTTCGCTTTCTAGAGTTAGTAATAGAAGTGTTTTGCAAAAGTGTATCAACAACATCAGTAACATCGCCAAGAGTAATACTTGATTCAGCAACATTAGTAGAAAATATCAGTCTCTTCTTACTACACTTTTCAGCAAGAGCACCCATTTCAGTATCTCCCATATTAGCATAACATGCAAGACCAGTAAATCCAAACCTACTATACTTTGTTTCTGCCTTAGAAGACCAGTCATCAGCCTCCTTCTCACCACAAACAAAAATAAGAACATCATGTGTAGTAGGATCAAGTACAAGAGTATTTAGTTTTTCAAAAACCATATGTTCCAAATATTCAGTGTCAAAATGATCTCGCAATCCATCTGGAGAAACATACTTAATAAAATCAGTTGCCTGCCAATGTGTAGTAATAGGATGCTGTGTAGTTTCAGCAACAAAAGGAATAGCTTCCTTAAGATGAGAAAAAGGTTGTTCAGAAGGTGTAGCACTTGCAATAATAACCTTAATATCAAATCCCTTTGTAATAAGCCAATTGACAAAAGCCATCAAATAATAGTTTTCACTAGTAGGATGGTGAGATTCATCAATCATAATAATATAGTCATTTAGTTGAATTCTATCAGTTTTGTTCCTGAAAAGAGATCGCAAAAAGTTTGTAACAGTCTGTGTTGTACCAAATGTTACGTTAGTCTTACCAAAACTACTATCCCTTACACCTCCAGCTCCAAAACTGAACTTTTTATTGATATCAGGATTCATATCCTTTGCATAATTGTTATGATACCTTGCAGCCATAACAGTTGGAATACTAACAATCATTTTCTTATTAGTAGTATCCAATCTAGCAAAGTGTTGAGGGATTCCTGTTGTCTTGCCAGATCCAGTACCTGCCAAAACAGCAACTACAGGGGTCCTACTAGTAGTAGCAATGATGTCACCAAGAATAGGATGAATCTTCAACGTAGCAAGATGATCACCAAATGAAGCAGATGCCATTTTTAGAGATAATAAATACTACTTCTAAGGTATATTAAACAATATGTGCTTCCCCCCGTTCTATATAAAATATAGGTAAAAATATAATGTGTTTATCAGTATATTAAAATATTCAATTTTTTTTATAAATTAAAGAGATTCAATAACTACAAATTCATCAATAACTTTTTTAACATCATTGTCTTTCTTTATAAGTTTTATTTCCTGTATTTGTTCATTATTTTGTATTTGTTCATTATTTTGTATTTGTTCATTATTTTGTATTTGTTCATTATTTTGTATTTGTTCATTATTTTGTATTTGTTCATTATTTTGTATTTGTTCATTA
>Ga0114963_10001574_pt1 | contig 15708 bp, 11 predicted proteins | sample C_131016_EF_Meta_FD_87019 | JGI IMG/M metagenome (GOLD analysis project Ga0114963, IMG submission 87019) | Freshwater microbial communities from Lake Croche, Canada to study carbon cycling - C_131016_EF_MetaG | ecosystem: Environmental > Aquatic > Freshwater > Lake | place: Lake Croche, Canada...
AACCCCTGTTGTTCAAGGGCGATGACTTCGCCCAGACCGATGTGAAAGCCGCCATCTAGTGCCCGAATTGCTGTTGGAATTGCTGACCGAGGAAATCCCCGCGCGGATGCAGGCGCGGGCGGCCGAGGATCTGTGCCGGTTGGTGGGCGCGGCCCTGGCGCCGATCGCCATGGGCACGCCGCGCGGATTTTCCGGGCCGCGCCGCATCGGGCTGGTGATGGAAGTCCAGGCCCGGGCCGAGACGGCGGCGAAGGAGGAGCGCGGGCCGCGCATCGCCGCCCCCGAAGCCGCGCTGGCAGGCTTCCTGAAAAAACATGGCGTGGAGCGCGAGGCGCTGACCCAGGCCGGCGATTTCTGGGTGCTGGTGAAGCCGGGTTCGAGCATCGAGGCCGCAGCACTGGCCGCCCAGGCACTGCCGGATGTGCTGTGGAACTTCCCATGGCCGAAAAGCATGCGCTGGGGCGTCTCCACCTTCACCTGGGTGCGGCCGTTGCAGCGCATCTTGTGCCTGCTGGACGGCGCGGTGGTGCCCTTCGCCCTGGTCCGCGGCGAGGATGCCGCCCATGGCCTAGCCAGCGGCGATGCGACCGAGGGCCACCGCGTGCATGCCCCGGGGGCTTTTTCTGTACGTGGCTATGCGGATTATGTGGTGCAACTGCGCGAACATTTCGTGCTGGTCGATACCGCCGAGCGGCTGGGCGTGATCCGCGACGGCGTGGCCGCGCTGGCAGCCGCCGAAGGGCTGGAAGTGGTGCCCGATGAGGGGCTGCTGGCCGAGGTGGCAGGGCTGGTGGAATGGCCGGTGCCGCTGCTGGGCGGCATTGATGCGGCCTTCATGGATTTGCCGGCCGAGGTGATGCGCACCTCGATGCGGGTCAACCAGCGCTATTTTGCCCTGCGCTTCCCGGATGGGCGCCCGGCACCACGCTTCGCCCTGTTGGCGAATATTGCCGCCAGCGATGGCGGCGCGGCGCTGGTGGCGGGGAATGAGCGGGTGCTGCGGGCGCGGCTCTCCGATGCGCGGTTCTTCTGGGACCAGGATTTGAAGACGCCGCTGGAGGATTTGCTGCCCAAGCTGGATGGGGTGGTGTTTCACGCCAAGCTGGGGACGCAGGGGCAGCGGGTGCGGCGGCTGGAGCGGCTGGCTGGGCTGATTGCGCCGATGATGGGCGCCGATCCGGCGCTCGCCGCACGTGCCGCGCGGCTGGCCAAGGCTGATCTGGCGAGTGGGATGGTGGGCGAATTCCCGGAATTGCAGGGCGTGATGGGCGGGTATTATGCCCGTGCGGCGGCTGAGCCATCTGAGGTTGCCGAGGCGATTGCCCAGCATTACCGCCCGCTCGGGCCAACCGATGCTGTGCCTATTGCTCCGGTTGCGGTAGCTGTTGCAGTGGCCGACAAGCTCGATCAACTGGCTGGCTTCTTCGCCGCGGACGAACGGCCGACAGGCAGTTCAGACCCTTTCGCATTGCGCCGAGCTGCATTGGGAGTAATCCGCATTATCCGAGAAGGAAAGCTGGCGATCTCTTTGCGCGCTATCCTCTCCCCAGCGGTCGATCACGTGAATTTGGCCATTGCGAAAGTCCGAGGCGATTTGCTGCGGGCTTCTAAAACGGCATACGAGAACGCTGGCGGTGAACCGGTCGATGGACCGGACCATGTAATTCTGAATGTTGAACTCGATAGCGTTGCCGAGATCGTCGCCTTTATTCTAGACCGCCTGCGCATCCAACTCCGCACCGAAGGTTTTCCTCCCGATATCCTCACCGCAGCCATCGGCACCGATGACGATATCCTCCGCATCATCGCCCGCGCCGAAGCCCTGCGCGCCCTTATCGACTCCGACGACGGAAAATCCCTCCTCGCCGCCTATAAGCGCGCCCAGAACATTCTCCGCATCGAGGACAAAAAAGACGGCCCACACACCGGCCCCATCGACCATGCCCTCCTGACCCTGCCGCAGGAAATCGCCCTCGAATCCGCGCTAACGGGCATCGAACCGCAAGTGGCAGAACAACTCGCTGCAGAAGAATTCGCCGGCGCGACCCATGCCCTTGCCACCTTGCGCGCGCCTCTCGACGCTTTCTTCACCGACATCATGGTCAATGACCCTGACCCAGCCCTGAGAAAAAACCGCCTGCGCCTACTCTCCCGCCTGAAATCCGCCATGGAGTCCGTGGCAGATCTCTCCAAGATTGAAGCTTGAAGGACGAACCGCATGACGCAATGGGTGTACAGCTTCGGCGCCGGCCGCAATGAAGGCCGCGCGGACATGCGCAACCTCCTCGGCGGCAAGGGCGCCAATCTGGCCGAAATGGCCAGCATCGGCCTGCCCGTGCCCCCCGGTTTCACCATCACGACCGAGGTCTGCACCGCCTATTACAAGAATAACGAGAACTACCCGGCCGATCTGAACGCCCAGGTCGAAGCGGGCCTCGCTTTGGTCGAAGCCGCTGTCGGCCTGAATTTCGGCGATGCCAAAAAACCGCTGCTGGTCTCCGTGCGCTCCGGCGCCCGGGTCTCCATGCCGGGCATGATGGATACGGTGCTCAATCTCGGCCTCAATGATGTCACCGTCGAAGGCCTCGCCGCCGCCTCGGGCGATGCCCGCTTCGCCTGGGATTCCTATCGCCGCTTCATTCAGATGTTCGGCTCGGTGGTGCTGGATGTCGACCATCACCGCTTCGAGGAAATCATCGAAGCCGCCAAACTCGACCGCGGCGTGGCCGAGGACACCGAGCTGACGGCGGATGACTGGAAAGGCGTCGTCACCGGCTACAAGGAGATGGTGGCCGAGGTGACCGGGCAGCCCTTCCCGCAGGAGCCCAAGGCGCAGCTCTGGCGCGCCATCACCGCCGTCTTCGGCAGTTGGATGAATGCCCGCGCCATCACCTATCGCCGCCTGCATGATATTTCGGCGGAGTGGGGCACGGCGGTGAACGTCCAGGCCATGGTCTTCGGCAATATGGGCCAGGATTGCGCCACCGGCGTGTGCTTCACCCGCGACCCCAGCACGGGCGAAAATATTTTCTACGGCGAATACCTCATCAACGCCCAGGGCGAGGATGTGGTGGCCGGCATCCGCACGCCGCAGCCCATGGCCCAGCTCAAAGCCAAGCCGGGCGAACGCAGCATGGAACTCGCCATGCCCGAAGCCTATGCCGAGCTGGTGCGTGTGCGGCAGACGCTGGAACGCCACTATACCGACATGCAGGACATCGAATTCACCGTCCAGCAAAACAAGCTCTACATGCTGCAAACCCGCAACGGGAAGCGCACGGCTGCGGCCTCGCTGAAGATTGCGGTGGATATGGCCGATGAAGGCCTGATCAGCCAGACCGAGGCGATCAAGCGGGTCAATCCCGCCAGCCTCGACCAATTGCTGCACCCGACGCTGGACCCCAAGGCCCCGCGAAAACTGCTCGGCAAGGGCCTGCCAGCCTCGCCTGGTGCTGCCAGCGGCGTGGTCGTCTTCTCCGCCGATGAGGCGGAGACGCGCGGCGCCAAGGGCGAAAGCGTCATCCTGGTGCGGATCGAGACCTCGCCCGAGGATATTCACGGCATGCATGCCGCGCGCGGCATCCTCACCACCCGCGGCGGCATGACCTCGCACGCCGCCGTGGTGGCGCGCGGCATGGGCCGGCCCTGCGTGGCGGGTGCGGGCGGCATCACCGTGGATTACAACGCCCAGGCGCTCTCTGCCGGCGGCCACATCATCCGCGCTGGTGAGATCATCACCCTCGATGGCGCCACCGGCGAGATCTTCATCGGCAATGTCGCCATGATCGAGCCCAAGCTCTCCGGCGATTTCGCCAAGCTGATGAGCTGGGCCGATGGCGTGCGCCGGATGAAAGTGCGTGCCAATGCCGAGACACCGCTCGACGCCGATACCGCCCGCAAATTCGGCGCCGAGGGTATCGGCCTCTGCCGCACCGAGCACATGTTCTTCGACCCTGCGCGCATCGGCGCGGTGCGGCAGATGATCATGGCCGAGACAACGGAGGGCCGGCGCGACGCCCTGGCCCGGCTGCTGCCGTTCCAGCGCGATGATTTCGCCCAGCTCTTTCGCATCATGGCCGGCCTGCCCGTCACCACCCGCCTGCTGGACCCGCCACTGCACGAATTCCTGCCGCATAGCGAGGCGGAAATTGCCGAAGTGGCGGCCTCGCTGGGCGTGGAGCCCGCGACCATGCATCGCCGGCTGGAGGAGCTGTCCGAGGCCAACCCCATGCTCGGCCATCGTGGTTGCCGCCTGGGTATTTCCTTCCCAGAAATCTACGAGATGCAGGCCCGGGCGATTTTCGAGGCCACCGCCATCGTCGCCCGCGAGACCGGCCTGGCGCCGGTGCCGGAAATCATGATCCCGCTCATCGCCACCAAGCGAGAGTTGGACATCACCCGCGCCCAGGTCGATGGCGTGGCAAAGCTGGTCTTTGCCGAGGCCGGCATGGTGCTGGAATATCTGGTCGGCACCATGATCGAGCTGCCCCGTGCCGCCATCACCGCCGACAAAATCGCCGAGGCGGCAGATTTCTTCAGCTTCGGCACCAATGACCTGACGCAGACCACCTTCGGCTTCTCGCGTGACGATGTCGGGAAATTCCTGCCCGATTATGTCGACCAGGGCATTCTGCCGAAGGACCCCTTCGTCTCCATCGATGTCGAGGGCGTGGGCGCACTGGTGCGGATTGGCTGCGAGAAGGGGCGCTCGGTGAAGAGCGACCTCAAGCTGGGCATATGCGGCGAGCATGGCGGTGACCCCGCCTCCATCGCCTTCTGTGAGACGGTGGGCCTCGATTACGTCTCCTGCTCGCCTTACCGCGTGCCGGTGGCGCGGCTGGCGGCGGCGCAGGCCGCCCTCAGCGGTGGTGGCGACCGCACGGCGTGAGATAGTGCTCGGCCGCCCCGGCGGCCGATGCCGGCGAGTGGTGGAAATGCCCGGCGGCGGCGGCATCCGCCGGGCTCACAAGCCCGGCGACAAATCCTCGTAAAGTTCCCGCGCCTCATCGGCCGGGCCGCGGCGCGTGCCGAGTTCCGCCACCCGCCACACCCGCACCTCACTGCCCCAGGTATAGGTCAGCACATCGCCCACCCGCAGTTTCGCATGCGGCTTATCCGTGGGCTGGCGGTTCAGGCGGAAACCGCCCTCCTGCACCGCCCTGGCACAAAGGGAGCGCGTCTTGGCGACGCGCGCATACCACAGCCAGACGTCCAGCCTCTCCCAACTCTCGGGAGTTGCCGTCACGCCCGCGGGCTCATTTCAGCTTGAGCGCCGCGAGTTTGGCGAAGGGATTATCCTCATCGGCCACCTTCACGCTGTCCTGGTGATAAACCCGGGTCTCAGGGCCACCGGGGCCGCGATCATCGCGCCGGGGGCCGCGGTCACGATCGTCACGGCGCGGGCCGCGATCCTCACGGCCGCCGCCACCACCGCCACCACCTGGGCCGCCGGTCTTGCCGAAGGCGCCGCCCGGGGCGCGGGGCTTGGCGTTGCGATTGTTGTTGCGGTCATCGCGGCGCAGCTCGCGCTCGGGGCGCGGGGCCTCGGCGCTGGCCACGGGGCTAGCCTCAGTGCTGGCCTCGGCTGGTGCGCCCTCGGCCGGCGCCACGGGCGCGGCATCTCGCCGCGGGCCACGGTCACGGTTGCGCGGCGGGCGGGCTTCGCCCTCGCGGCGCGGGCCACGCTCAGCGGCGGCACCTTCGCCACGCGGCGCCTGATCGCGCCGGGGGCCGCGATTATTGCGCTCGGGCTGCGCCGGGCGCTGCCAGGCCACCATCATCGGCCGGGTCGGGCCCTGCACATCCTCGCCCAGCACCTCGGCCTCGATGACCCGGAAGCCCAGGCCAGCCAGCACCAGCGGCACCGTCTCGCCCTTGATGGCAAAGCGGCCCAGGATTTCCGGCGGCAGCGGCGAGGGCGCGCGGCGGGTGAGGTAGCTCAATTCGCCGGAAATACGCTCGGCCACATCAAGGCGCAGCAAGAGCGGGCCAGCGGGCACCCAGCCGATGGTTTCGGCAAAGCCGGGCAGCCAGGAGAGCGCGGTCACACCATCGGCAGCCAGCGAGACCAGGCCGGGTGCGGGTAGTTCAGGCGTGGGGATATTGCGGCTCAGCGCCCAAAGCTGGGCGCGCATGGCCATGGCTCGCGGCTTCAGCGCCTCTGGCACATAAAGCGCATAGCGGCCGGCCCTGGCGCCAATGGTCTTCAGCTTGGCCTGCACCTCCTGCGGGAAATGCGCCTTGGAATTGCCCGGGCGAATGCCCAGCGATTCCCGCAGCATGAAGGCCGGGCCGCGCAGCGTGTTGTCATCCTCGGCCTTCTTCTCGACCGCAGCGATGGATGACAGATCCTTGGCGAGCGTGCCCTCGATGAAATTGCTGAGGCGCAGCCGCACGCGCTCACGCTGGGCGCTGTCCAGAAACTCGCTGGGCAGCACCTCGACCACGGGCTTGGAGGGCTCGGCCCCCGCGCGCAGGCGGGCGATATCGGCGCCATCCCACAGAATTTTGTGGTCAGCCGTCAGTGAGAAGGCTTCGGATTTGCCAATTTCCAGCGCGGCGACGCGGCGGGGCATTTCCTCGCGCAGCGCACGGCGGGCGGCGCGCAGCACGAGTTTGCGGGTTTCCTCATCCTCTGCCGTCGCATCGGGGTGGAAAATAAAGCCTTCCACCCGGCCGACATTATGGCCCTCGACGATCACATCGCCCTGGCGCGTCACCGCACTCAGCAGATCCTCTTCCGAGGCAGGGTCGAGGCGGCGGATCAATTGTGCGGCACGGCGGTCCACGAAGCGCTGGGTCAGGCGCTCATGCAGCGCGTCGCTCACCATATCCTCGGCGGCGCGGGCCTGGGCCTGGAATTCAGCGGCGTTCTTCACCCAATCGGCGCGAGCGGCGATGTAGCTCCAGGTGCGGATGCCCGAGAGCCTGGCCATTAGCGTATCAAGGTCGCCCTCGGTATTGGCGGTGGTTGCGATTTGTGCAGCCAGCCAGTCTTCTGGCAGCGCGCCATCTTCCGCCATGTGGCGGAAAATCCGGCCACAGAGCCGCGTATGGCTATCATCAGCCAACTTGCGGAAATCCGGCACCTGGCAGGCTTCCCACAGCGCGCCCACCCGGCCGCGGCCGCTGGCCATGCGGCGGATATCGCTCTCGCGCGCCAGCATATTGAGAGTGATGTGGTCCGTCGCGTCATGGCCCTTGGCCAGGCCGGCGGAAGGCGGCGGCGCGGCCAAGCTGTCCAGCAGCGCATCCACACTGGTGAAGTCGAGATTGGAGTTGCGCCAGGCCAGGGCCTGTAGGGGCTCGAACTGATGGCCCTCGATCTTCTCCACCATATCCTCGGGCAGCGGGATGCAGTCGCCGGTGCTGCCAAAACTGCCATCACGCATGCCGCGGCCGGCGCGGCCGGCGATTTGGGCCGCTTCCTGCGCGTTCAGCGCGCGCGGCGCATGGCCGTCAAACTTGTTCAGCGAGGCGAAGGCCACATGGTCCACATCCATGTTCAGGCCCATGCCGATGGCATCCGTCGCCACCAGGAAATCCACCTCGCGGTCCTGATACAGCTTCACCTGGGCATTGCGGGTACGGGGCGAAAGGCGCCCCATCACGACCGCACAACCGCCACGGCGGCGGCGAATGGCCTCGGCAATGGCGTAAACTTCACCGGCCGAGAAGGCGACCACGGCGCTGCGCGGCGGCAGGCGGCCCAGCTTGGTGAAGCCGGTATGGGTGAGTTGCGAGAGGCGCGGGCGGCTCTCGATCTCAACCTGCGGCACAAGGCGCTGCAACAAATGCCGCACCGTCTCGGCACCCATGAACATGGTCTCGACCATGCCGCGCGCATTCAGCAGGCGATCGGTGAAGATATGGCCGCGATCAGGATCAGCGCAGAGCTGAATCTCGTCCACCGCCACGAATTCGGCCCGCCCACGGCCCACCGCGATATCGAGCGGCATGGCCTCGACCGTGCAGGCAAACCATTTCGCATCGGGCGGGATGATCTTTTCCTCGCCGGTGATGAGGGCGACGTTTTTCTCGCCCTTCTTGGCCACCATCCGGTCGTAATTCTCGCGCGCCAGGAGGCGCAGCGGAAAGCCGATGATCCCCGAGGAATGCGCAAGCATCCGCTCCATCGCAAGATGGGTCTTGCCTGTATTGGTAGGGCCCAAAATGGCCCGGACGCGCGCTTCGAACATGAGATGAATAACCGGCTGCTGGACGTGATAGGCTTGATGCGGCCAAAGCGCGCGGATTGCAACGGGCGAGGGCGCGGGCTGGACGGGATTGCGGGAATCGGCGCAAAGCGGGCCATCGTGACAATGACCCCGCCCACACGCTTCGCACTGCTCTTTGCCGTGCAATTCGCCTCGCTCGGGGCGGCGATGCCGTTTATTCCCGCCGTATTGAGCGCGGGCGGGCTGAGCGCCACGCAGCTTTCCATCGTGCTGGCGCTGGGCAGCGTGACACGGCTGTTGACCAGCCCGGCCTCGGCCCGGCTGGCCGATGGCTGGGGGTTGCGCGCTGTATTGGTGAGCGGTGCGGCGCTGGCAGCGCTCACCTTGCCGGCCATGGCGCTGCTGCAGGGCTTTGCCATGCTGCTGCTGGTGCAGTTGGTGCACAGCGTGGGCGTGGCGCCGGTGGTGCCGCTGAGCGATGCCGCCGCCATCGCCGAAATGCGCGCACGACCCTTTGATTACGGCCGGGTGCGGGCCTGGGGGTCGATCGCCTTCATCGTCGCGGCCGTGGCGGCCGGGCAATTGGTCAGCCTGACGGGGCCCGCGGCGGCGCTGTGGCTGGCGGCCTGCTGCCTGGGTGCCACGGCGCTCGTCGCCGCCGGGCTGCCAGAGCCACCCGGGCCGCGCCCACGGGTCACTGGCGGGATGTGGGAGCCATTGCGACACCCGGGCTTCCGGCGGCTGCTGCCGGCCTCGGCGCTGATCCAGGGCAGCCATGCGATGTATTATGGCTTCGCGACGCTGCATTGGCAGGCGGCAGGGCTCTCAGCCGGGATGATCGGCCTGCTCTGGGCCTGGGGGGTGGTGATGGAGGTGGCGCTGTTCCTGTGGGGACGGCGCCTGGTGGAGCGGCTGGGCGCGCCGGGCCTGGCCACGCTGGCGGCCCTGGCAGGGGTGCTGCGCTGGCTGGTCACCGGAGCGACGAGCGAATTGGTCCCACTTTTCCTGGCGCAGACGCTGCATGCGCTCAGCTTCGGCGCCATGCATCTGGCGGCGATCCGCGCCCTGGCCGCACTGCCGAGCGGGCTGGGGGCGCGGGCGCAGACGCTGCATTCCTCGCTGGGGGTGGGGCTGGCCTCCGGGGCGGTGATGCTGGCCTCGGGGCCGCTTTATGCCGCTTTTGGCGGGCATGCCTTCTGGGTGATGGCGGGGCTCTGCGGCCTGGGCGTGGTGGCGGGGCTCAGGCTGCGGGGGTGACGCGGATGGCCACCTCATTGCGGCGCAGCGGCGGCAGGGTCCAGGGCGGGTCATAGAACCAGGCCGTGGCCTCGCCCGCCGCATCCCAGCGCGAGCCGGCGAGCATGCCGCGCAGCGTGGCGGCATTGCGCGCCACCACCGCCGGGTCCGTGCTGCCGGTGAAGCGCAGCACGGCGAATGTTTCGGCCGGCAGGGTGGCGATGCGCACGCGCGGGTCGTTCGGCTCCGGCGCGGTGGCTGCGGTCAGGGCGGCGGGGAGGAAGAAGCGGATGCGAAAGCCATCGGCCACGGGGTCCTGCGCGACGGGCGCGGTCATCGCGATGCGGCTGGGCTCCTGCGCCACAGGGGCGGTCATGGCGATGCGCCGCTCGCCCCGATTGGCGCCGAAAATATAGCCGGCGAGGCGGCGAAAGCCTTCACTCCGCGCCGCATTCTCATCCGCCTCCACCTGGGTTTCGGCGACGAGGCGGGGGGCGTATTCGCGAATGTCCACCTCACCCAGGCGGGCGATGACGCGATGCGGCGGTTCCTCGCTGCTGCGCACGCCTACCACCGAGCAGGCGCCCAGCGCGACGGAGGAGAGGATGGCCAGGGCCTGCTTGAACATTCATTGCAGATGGCCCGGCCGCCGGGCGGATCAAGGCGCGCGGTCAGGGCCGGGGCTGCATCGAAAAACGCCCGGGGCCGCTGATGGTCAGCACCAGCAACCCGCCGCATAGGGCGATATTTTTGAAGAAAGCCAGCATTTGGCCAAGCTGCGCGCCACCAGAGAATTCCCAGAAGCGATGCGCAATCAGGTTGGTACCCAACACATAGACAATGAGACCCAAGGCGGTCCAGCGCATCCGCAGCCCCAGAATCAGCAGAATCGGCAGAACGGCCTCTGCGGCAACGGCGAGAACGCCCCCCACCATGGGCAGCGGCGCGCCCTGATTGTCCAATGCGGTGACGATACCCGGCCATTGGGCAAGTTTGTAAAAGGCGCTGATCAAAAACAGCGGCGCTATGGCGAGGCGGGCGATGAGCAACGCGAAGTCACGAGAGCCGGATGGGCTGGTCTCCGTCACGGGCGCCTCCTGCTGGTGATGGATGAGGCTAACGGCAGATGATGCGATGCAGCAAGATTATTATAGGGTTGTGGGCGGCTGGATGGATGCCGAGCAGGCCAACATAACGCCATCGAGGGCCTGCCTTGCAGCAGGCCCTCACGGCCAGTCTATTCCAGCTTAGTTCTTCGCCTTATCCACCAGGGCATTGGCCTTGATCCAGGGCATCATGGCCCGCAGGCGCTCACCCACCGCCTCAATCGAGTGCTCGGACAGGCGGCGACGCGTGGCCTTGAAGCTGGCCTGGTTCACCTTGTTTTCCAGCATCCAGTCGCGGGCGAATTTGCCGGTCTGGATATCATCCAGCACGCGCTTCATCTCGGCCTTGGTCTCGGCGGTGATGATGCGCGGGCCGGTGACGTATTCGCCGTATTCCGCCGTGTTGGAGATCGAGTAGTTCATATTGGCGATGCCGCCCTCATAAATGAGGTCAACTATCAGCTTCACCTCATGCAGGCACTCGAAATAGGCCATTTCCGGCGCGTAGCCAGCCTCGACCAGGGTTTCGAAACCAGCCTTGATCAGCTCGACCAAGCCGCCGCAAAGCACCGCCTGCTCGCCGAACAGGTCGGTCTCGCATTCTTCCTTGAAGGTCGTCTCGATCACGCCGGCGCGGCCACCACCCACGGCGGAAGCGTAGGACAGGGCGATTTCCAGCGCATTGCCCGAGGGGTTCTGCGCCACCGCCACCAGGCAGGGCACGCCGCCGCCGCGCTGGTATTCGCTGCGCACGGTGTGACCGGGGCCCTTGGGCGCGATCATGAACACGTCGAGGTCCGGCCGCGGGTCGAGCAGGTTGAAGTGCACGTTCAGGCCATGCGCGAAGGCCAGCGCCGCGCCGGGCTTCATGTTGTCATGCAGGTGTTCGCGATAGAGATCGCCCTGGCCCTCATCGGGGGTCAGCACCATGATGACATCGGCCCATTTCGCCGCATCGGCGGGGGAGAGGACCTGGAAGCCCATGGCCTCGGCCTTCTTGGCAGAGCCGCCCGGGCGAAGGCCGATGGCCACCTCGGCCACGCCGCTTTCGCGGATATTCAGGGCATGGGCATGGCCCTGGCTGCCAAAGCCAATGATCGCGACCTTCTTGGCCTTGATCAGGTTCACATCAGCGTCACGGTCGTAATAAACGCGCATCAGGGCGCTCCTCGTTGCTCTTGGTCAAAAAAATGTCAGGCGGCGATGTGCCCTGCGCCGCGGGCGATGGCAACAGCCCCCGTCCGGCAGACTTCGGCAAGCCCCAGGGGCTTCATCAGAGCACAAAAGGCATCGATCTTCTCGGCATTGCCGGTCATCTCGAAGACAAAGCTCTCGGTTGTGGCGTCAACAACGCGGGCGCGGAACGCATCGGCCAGGCGCAGCGCCTCCACCCTGTGCTCGCCACGGCCCACAACCTTGATCAGCGCCAATTCGCGCTGCAGGTGGGCGCCTTCCAATGTCAGGTCACTGACTTTATGCACCGGCACCAGCCGGTCGAGCTGCGCCTTGATCTGCTCGATGGTCATTTCGGTGCCCGTGGTCACCACGGTGATGCGGCTGATGCGGCGGGTTTCATCCACCGGCGCCACCGTCAGGCTCTCAATATTATAGCCGCGGCCAGAGAAGAGCCCAATGACGCGGGCCAGGACGCCGGCCTCGTTCTCGACGAGGACCGCAATGGTTGCTGTGCGTTCCATGGTGTCAGACCAAAACCTTGCCTTCATCGGTGACGCCAGCGACGCCACCCTGCTGCCCTGCGGCCAGAATCATCTCATTATGCGCCGCACCCGAGGGGATCATCGGGAAGACGTTTTCCTTCTGGTCCACGCAAATATCGGCGATGACCGGGCCGGGATGGGCAATCATCTCACGGATCACATCATCCAATTGATCCGCCTCAGTCGCCCGCAGGCCCTTGGCATGAAAACTCTCGGCCAGCTTCACGAAATCCGGCAGCGCGGCGGAATAGCTCTCAGAATAACGGCTGCCATGCAGCAATTCCTGCCACTGCCGCACCATGCCCATATATTCATTGTTCAGAATGAACACTTTTACCGGCAGCCGGTACTGCGCCAGCGTGCCCATCTCCTGGATATTCATCAGGATAGAGGCCTCGCCGGCAATGTCGATGCACAGCGCGTCAGGATGGGCGATCTGCACTCCCATAGCCGCCGGCAGGCCATAGCCCATGGTGCCCAGGCCGCCCGAGGTCATCCAGCGATTTGGCTTGTCGAAGCCAAAATACTGCGCCGCCCACATCTGGTGCTGACCGACCTCGGTGGAAATGAAGGTCTCGCGCCCCAGCTCCTGGGTGATCTCGAACAGGCGCTTCACCGCATGCTGCGGCTTGATGATTTTGCCTTCCTGGACATAGGCCAGGCAGTCCTTCTTGCGCCAAAGGTCGATCTGCCGCCACCAGGCAGTCTGCGCCTCCTTATTGACCGGCGTGTCGTCCTGCTTCCAGCACGCGATCATTGCCGCCAGGATATTCCCGGCATCGCCCACGATCGGCACATCGACCTTGACGTTCTTGTTGATTGAGGAGGGGTCGATATCGGCGTGGATTTTCTTCGAACCCCGGCTGAAGGCATCCAGCCGGCCAGTGATCCGGTCATCAAAACGCGCGCCCATATTCAGCATGACATCGCAGCCATGCATCACGAGGTTCGCCTCATAAGTGCCGTGCATGCCCAGCATGCCGATGAATTGCGGGTCGGAAGACGGAAACGCCCCCAGCCCCATCAGGGTATTGGTGCAGGGAAAACCCGTCATGCGGACAAATTCGGTCAGCAGCCGCGCGGCCTCGGGCCCGGAATTGATCACGCCACCGCCGGAATACACCACCGGGCGGGCCGAGCGCTTGAGCATTTGCACCGCTTCAAGAATGCGCGCCGGGTCCGGCTGCGTCACCGGCCGATAGCTGCGATGCGGCGTGGTCGGTGCCGGGCTATAGGGCGCGGGCTTGATCAGGATATCCTTCGGCAGGTCGATCACCACCGGGCCGGGGCGGCCGCTGCGCGCGACATAAAACGCGTCATGCACCACGCCGGCCAGATCCTCGCTGCGCTTGACCAGATAATTGTGCTTGGTCGCGGGCCGGGTGATGCCGGTGGTATCAGCCTCCTGAAACGCGTCATTGCCAATCAGGTGGGTCGGCACCTGCCCGGTCAGGCAGATGATGGGGATGCTGTCCATGAGCGCATCCACCAGCCCCGTCACCGCATTGGTCGCACCCGGGCCGGAGGTGACCAGCACCACGCCCACCCGCCCGGTCGAGCGGGCATAGCCCTCGGCCGCATGCACCGCCGCCTGTTCATGGCGGACCAGGATGTGACGAATGGAATTCTGCTGGAACAGCGCATCATAAATCGGCAATACAGCGCCGCCGGGATAGCCAAAAATGACCTCAACGCCCTGCTCCGTCAAAGCTCGGAGGAGAACCTCAGCACCCGAACGGTCTTCCGTGGTGGCGGCTGCGGCGGCGATAGTGGCGGACATGATGGTTCCGTGATGCTTTGGCGTTGTTGCGCTGCACCCTTATGCCCCGGCCGGTGGGGCGTCAACATGTGATTGAACAAAACTGTCGATTTCAGCCCATTTACTTTGCGAAAATTGCGCCAGACCCGCAAATCGCGCATGGATCGTATGCAGCCGCGTCGGGACCACCAGGGCCTGATGGCGGAACCAGGTGCCCTGGCGCTTCGTGTATTGATGGGTGTGCAGCACCGCCTGGTCCCGCGCCGCACGTGCATCCATCGCACCGCGCAGCAGGGCGGCAATCTCGGGCACGCCATGCGCCCGCATCGCCGGCAGCGCGGGGTCCAGATCCAGCAGCGCCCGAACCTCCTCCAGCGCGCCGCCCGCTAGCATGGCATCGAAGCGGTCGGCGATGGCATCGCGCAGCATTTCGCGCTTCGGATCCAGGCGCAGGGCGGCAAAGCGATAGGGTGCGGGCGGCAAGGCGGGCGCATCACGCTGCCACTCCACCAATCCGCGGCCAGTGCCGCGCCAGACCTCGAAGGCCCGGGCCACGCGCTGGCTATCGCCGGGGTTCAGGGTGGCCGCCGTGGCAGCATCGAGCATGGCATGCAGCGCGGGGGCGCCGCGCTCGGACAGCAGCATGCGCGCCTCGGCACGGGCCTCGGGCGGCACATCTGGCAGGGCAGAGAGGCCCTGGGTCAGCGCGCGCAAATACATCCCGGTGCCGCCGCACAGAATGGGCAGCCGGGCCTCGGCCATCGCCGCCAGCGCCGCCTCGCGCCACCAGGCCAGGTTGGCCGCCTCCGCCGGCGGGCGAATGCCATAAAGCCGGTGCGGCGCCGCCGCATGGTCCGCCAGGCTGGGCTGCGCCGTGATCACCGCCATTCCGGCATAGACCTGCATGGCATCGGCATTGATCACCGTGCCGCCCAGCGCCTGGGCGAATTCCAGCGCCAGCGCGGATTTCCCGCTGGCGGTCGGGCCGCAGATGATCAGCGCGGGTGGTTGCATGGCATGGGTGCTATGGGCATGGTCAGATTTTCATGCCGCATATCCTCACCCTTGTCGCGCCCCCGGGCGGATTGTCCCATCACATGCTGGCCCCGGTGCTGGCCGCCCTGGCCGCAGGCGGCGCCGATTGCCGCGCGCCCGACTGGCTGTCCGAGGGCGAGGCGCTGGACATCCCCTTCTCCGGCATGGCGCCCGCCGCAGCCCAGTCCGCCGCCCAGGCCGCCTTGGCAGGCCAGAGGGTGGACGCCATCGTCCAATCCGCCGCCACACGCCGCAAAGCCCTGCTGCTGGCCGATATGGACAGCACCATCGTCACCACCGAGACGCTGGACGAGCTGGCCGCCGAGGCCGGGCTGAAAGAGCGCATCGCCGCCATCACCGCCCGCGCGATGAATGGCGAGTTGGACTTCAAATCCGCCCTGCGCGAGCGCGTGGCCATGCTCAAAGGCCTGCCCGAAGCCGCCTTGCAGCGCACCTGGGAAACCACGGAGCTGATGCCCGGCGCCCGCGCCCTGGTCGCCACCATGCGCGCCGCCGGGGCCCATGCGGCCCTGGTTTCGGGCGGCTTCACCTTCTTCACCGGCCGGGTGGCGGCGCTGGTGGGCTTTCATGAGCACCACGCCAACCAATTGATCCTTGCCGATGGCGCCTTGGCCGGCACCGTGGCCGAGCCCATCCTGGACCGCGATTCCAAGCTG